>MDTD01146073.1_pt1 | contig 13795 bp, 15 predicted proteins | sample 811221 | NCBI WGS metagenome assembly MDTD01 (sample SAMN05326646, study PRJNA326480) | marine metagenome | isolation source: seawater | place: Pacific Ocean: South West | collected 2011
AGACCACATCCCATGGCAATCTCCAACAACAGCAATTTTAAAATTTGACAGAATTTTTTCTATTTGAGCATATAATTAATAAAATACATTCTAATTCCTGATCATCACAACTTCTACAGCTAAAAAAGAATCCAAAAGAACTGAAGAAGATCTAACTTCTGAGATCAAAACTTTGTGCAAAAAAACAAATGCAATAATTCTAGCTCATTATTACCAAGCACCTGAGATTCAAGATATTGCTGATTTTATAGGCGACTCATTAGAATTATCCAGGAAAGCTGCTAATACTGATGCTGATGTAATTATATTTTGCGGAGTTCATTTCATGGCTGAAACTGCAAAAATTTTATGCCCTGACAAAACAGTTTTACTACCAGATATTGATGCAGGATGTTCATTAGCTAATGACTGCCCCTCTGACGAATTTAAGAAATTTAGAGATGACAACCCAGGACATTTTGTCGTTAGCTACATAAATTGTACTGCAGAAGTAAAAGCTCAAAGTGATCTTATTTGTACTAGTAGTAACGCAGTTGCATTAGTAAATAAGTTACCCAAAGATACAAAAATAATTTTTGCTCCTGATCAAAATCTTGGTAGATGGGTTCAAAAGAATTCTGGAAGAGATCTAAAACTTTGGCCAGGCAGTTGCATTGTTCATGAAACATTTAGCGAAGAAGCATTAATGAAATTAAAATTTGAGCATCCTGAAGCAAAGGTTGTAGCTCATCCAGAATGCAGTCAAAATTTATTATTATTAGCAGACTATATTGGATCTACAAGTAAATTACTAGACTTCATAAGTACTGATAATTCAAAAACTTTTATGGTTTTAACTGAGCCCGGAATAATTCATCAAATGAAAAGAAAAGAACCTAATAAGATTTTTATAGAGGTTCCTGATATCGAAGGATGTAAATGTAATGAATGTCCATATATGAAATTAAATACACTTGAAAAAATTTTAGATTGTTTGAGAAATAAAAACCCATCAATAGAACTACCTTCAGAGATTATAAAAAAAGCTTATAAACCTATAAAAAGAATGTTAGATATGAGTTTTTAGGTTTATTTATAGTTTGTATCTAAATCCTGTACTCTTAGGAAAAGCCGCATTTAGATTTTTGGAGTCTAAAAGAAAGTGGCTAATATTATCGCTTTGCTTTATGAGCCTAATTAGTACATTTTCTCCTGTTTTATATTGTTTATCTTTCCTAGTACCTATATCTCTTTGAAGGATAGGATTCAAATTCATATTTACTTCAACATCAGGAGTTATTCCAAATTTATTAATATCAATTCCTTTAGGGGTTAAATATTTTGCCACAGTAACGGTTAATCCAGAGCCATCAATGAGTGTTCTCATAGATTGCACAAGACCCTTTCCAAAAGTTTTTTTACCTACTAATTTACCTCTTAAGTTATCTCTTATTGCTCCCGAAACTATCTCACTAGCACTAGCAGATCCCTCATTAACTAATACAACTAGTGGTTTACTTGTTATGGCGCTACCATTTGCTCTTTTAATTTCTTTTGATCCGTTCTTTGATAAAGTGCTAACGATTATTCCTTTATTAATAAATTGTCTTGAAATATCAATACTAGAATCTAATAACCCCCCTGGATTACTTCTAAGATCAAGAACGTATCCTGAGACTTTCTTATTTTCATAATCAATTAATGTCTTTTTCATATCTTTTGATGCATTTGCATTAAATTGTTTAATTCTTACATAGGCGATTAAGAATCCTTCTTTTGAAGTGTTCAATTTACTGATTACAGATTTAATTTCAATTTTTTCTCTTAATAAAGTCTTTTTTAAAATAATCCCATCTCTTAAGATATCTAAAACAACTTTTGTACCTCTTTTACCTCTTATTAATTTAACAGCATCTTCAATACCCATGTCCTTTGTAGAAATATTATCAATCGAAATGATTTTATCTTTAGCCTTTATTCCAGATTTATATGCAGGAGATCCTTCAATAGGAGTTACAATGATTAAATCGCCTGATTTTGGTTCTATTACTATTTGAATTCCTACTCCAGTCAACTCGCCAGAAGTATCAATTCGCATCTCCTTGAATTGCAAAGGATCTAAAAATCTCGTATAGGGATCTTTTAATTTAGTTAACATTTCTCTAATAGCGATATATGCATCGTTTGAATTCGGATAATTCTTTGATAAGATTTCTTTTCTTAATTTAATCCACTCTCTTTTATTAAATTTACCCTCTGAATCTAAAAAATCCCTATAAACAATCTGCCATACATGATCTATTACCTCTTTATTACTTTTTTTTAATAATGAAGCTTCAATTGGATTTATGAACACCAAACTTGAAAAAACCAGAAGAGAAGCAAAATACTTTTTATTCACTGTTAGATTATTCATTCGGGTTCTATCCATTTACCATCATCCTTAATAAGTTGAATTAAGGCCTGAACCCCCTCATCTTCTGGTACTCGTTTTATCTCTTCTTTTCTCCTATATAAAGCAATTGTTCCCTTCCCTTTACCCACATATCCATAATCTGCATCTGCCATTTCTCCAGGACCATTTACTATACATCCCATAACTGCAATATCAAGACCAGTCAAATGAGATGTTGCATTTCGTACTTTATTGACTACTTCTTCAAGATTAAATAATGTACGACCACAACTTGGACAACTAATATATTCAACCATCGTTTTTCTAAGACCTAAAGATTGTAAGATTGAATATCCAACGGGTATTTCCTTCTCTGGGGCCTCTGTCAACGAGACCCTTATAGTATCTCCTAAGCCCTCAGCAAGAAGTGTTGCAATTCCTGCGGTGCTTTTAATACGTCCATAATCTCCATCTCCTGCTTCAGTTACGCCTAAGTGTAGTGGGTAATTATAACCTTCACTATCTAATCTATCTGCGATCATTCTGTATGCAGCCATCATAACTGGCGCCCTGGAGGCTTTCATTGAAATTATAATATTATGAAAATCAAGCTCATCACAAATTTTTACAAATTCCATAGCGGACTCAGTCATACCTAATGGAGTATCACCATAAGTAAAAAGCATTCTTTCTGATAAGGAGCCATGATTAACACCTATTCTTAACGCTTTATTTTGAGATTTTAAAACTTCTACTAAGGGGGTAAATCGTTTTAAAATAGTTTTCTTAATTGAATCAAATTCTTCAAAACTATATTCAGTTCTTGATGGATCTGATTTCTCAAAAACAAACAAACCAGGATTAATTCTAACTTTATCAACATGTTTTGCCACTTCCATGGCTATTTTCATTCCATTATGATGAACATCGGCTACTAAAGGTATATTAATACCATTATCTCTTAACTTCTTTTTTATCTCTCCAACTGCCTTTGCATGTGCTACAGAAGGGACTGTTAATCTAACGATTTCACAATCTACATCATGTAACCTCTTTATTGCCATCGCTGCATTTTCTACATCCATAGTATCTTCATTAATCATTGATTGTATTCTGACAGGATGTTCACTTCCTATACCCACATCTCCTACCATTACTGTTTTTGTTACTCTTCTCTCAATTTGAGTAGAATACCTCTTAGATAAACTATTAACTTCTTTTGATTTCGTTAAAGACATAAAACAAAGGTATTTTACAAAGACCTACTTAAATAGAATTATATAATTTATTTCTCACATTCTGAAGATCTTGTAATGTTAATCCGTAAGGATTATTCATTACAGTCTTTGAAAATCTCAACAAATATGATGGATGAAATATAACAAGATAACTAATGCCATCTTTACATATCCATTTTCCTCTCATTTTTGATATTGGATTTTTAATCTCTAAAACAGCCTTCATTGCAGTTGAACCAGTCAAGACAACAACTTTAGGTTCTATCAATTTTATTTGTTGTAATAACCATGGTTTATGTTTAGAAATTTCAAGAGAAGTAGGTTTTCTATTATTTGGAGGTCTGGATTTTATTACATTGCAAAAATAAATCTCTTTTTTGATATTTAGTCCAGATTTGACTAATAAAGTTTTTAAAAGCTTACCTGATTTACCGATAAAAGGTTTGCCCTCTTGATCTTCTTTTGATCCAGGAGCCTCTCCAACGATTACAAGATCAGCGAAAATATTACCTTCCCCAACAACTAATCTTCTCAAAACACTAATATTAATTTTTGATATTAATATATCAGACTATATATGTTTAATATTTGAATTAAACAAAACATATATTTTTATTTTCAAAATAATTTATGCTTTTAAAAATTAAGAAAAATAATAAAAACAACGACATTAAGTGATAAATTATTTATCTTTTAATTAATATTTAAAATTTTTATAGGGAATTTAAAATCGACTTTAAATAAAATGAGTGAAGATTTATTATCAAGAAGAGCTCAATCTATCGAACCTTCACTTACTCTCCAAATTAGTGCTAAAGCTAATCAGCTGGCTGCAGAGGGTAAGGATATATGCAACTTAAGTGCTGGTGAACCAGATTTCCAAGCACCCATAGAAGTAATTAAAGCTACAAGCCAAGCTATTTTTGATGGTTATACAAAGTATGGACCTGCGGCTGGAGATTTAGAACTCAGAAAGGCAATCTCAGAAAAACTTCAAAATCAAAATAAGATTGACGTTGATTTTGAGAATATAATGGTAACAAATGGAGCCAAGCAGGCAATTTATAATTTATTTCAGATTTTATTGGATGAGGGAGATGAAGTAATTATTCCTTCACCTTATTGGTTGAGTTACCCTCAAATGGTAAAACTTGCTGGAGGCAAACCAATAATACTAGAATCTAATCCCGAAAGTAGTTTCAAGATAGATATAGAAGAATTAAAGTCAAGAGTTAATTCTAATACAAAATTTATAATAATTAATTCACCTAATAACCCAACTGGAAAAGTTCTCAAAGAAAAAGAACTTCTTGAAATCGTGAATATCGTAAGAGAGAATTCTCAAATCAATATCATTTCAGATGAAATTTATGAGTTAATTTTAAATAAAGATTCAAAGCACATTAGCATTGCATCCATAGCTAATGATCTAAAAGATAGAATATATACAATAAATGGTTTTGCAAAAGGTTGGGCTATGACAGGATGGAGGATTGGATATTTGGTTGGCAGAAAGGATGTTATAAAAGCATCTTCATCATTGCAAAGTCAGAGCACAAGTAATGTTTGTTCTTTTGTTCAAAAAGGGGCTATTAAAGCTTTACAAATTAATCCAAATTTCTTTGAAAAAATGAATGCTATTTATGATGAGAGGCGAGAAATTCTTCAAAGAGGATTGAATAAAATTGATGGTTTATATGTAAGTAAACCAAAAGGAGCATTTTATGCATTTCCTAGGCTTCCTGATAGAAGTATCTCATCAGTTGATTTTTGCAAAAAAGCAATAAATGATTTTGGTTTGGTTTTAGTTCCTGGAAAAGTTTTTGGAAATGATCAGTGCATTAGAATTTCTTGCGCAGCCTCCCAAAAAAGTATAGAGGATGGCTTATATAGATTAAAAAAATCTATCGAAACTTACTACTAAATTTTAATACACAATGAGAACTAAATTATTTCTCTTAATAAATTTATTGTTAATAAATTTCAACCCTTTTTACGCACAAGAAAAGGTCCTTCGAATAGGAGCCATTCCTGATCAAAATCAGGAAATTCTAAATAGGAGATTTAATTTATTGTCAAAAGAATTATCCAAAGAGTTAAAAGTAAAAGTAAAATACGTACCAGTAATTAATTATGTAGCAGCTGTAACTAGCTTTAAGAATAAAGATCTAGATTTGGTTTGGTTTGGAGGCCTTTCTGGAGTGCAAGCTAGATTACAAACACCAAATTCTAAAGTGATTGCTCAAAGGGATGTTGATAAAAGATTTAAAAGTGTTTTCATAGTAAATAAAAAATTAAAGATAGATTATACGAACCAAATCAACGATCTAAGAAAATTAAAAGGAACTAGATTCACTTTTGGATCAGAAAATTCAACTTCAGGAAGATTAATGCCACAATATTTCTTAAATAAAGTTGGTATTGATATAACTGATTTCAAAGGTAGAACTACTGGATTTAGTGGTAGTCATGATGCAACAATAGCTTTAGTAAATAGTGGCTCTTATGATTCAGGAGCCTTAAATATACAGATTTACGAAAAAACTATAATTAATAATCCTCAAAGGACAAAGAATATAGATGTTTTCTTTATTACTCCTGAATACCCAGATTATCATTGGGTTTCACAAGGAAACTTAGATAATAAATTCAGGAAAGGATTCACAGAAGAACTAAAGTCATTTTTCCTAAATCTCAAAATTGATAATTTAGAACATGCGCAAATATTAAAATTGTTTAATGCTGAAAAATTTATAGATGTAGATATACAACAATATAAAAAGATTGAATCAATTGGAAGAAAATTAAAAAAGATTAGATGAGCAAAAAGATAATTGAATTAAAAAATATTTCTTTTTTTTATAAAGATAATTTAGTTCTTAAAAATATCAATTTAAAAATCATGGAAGGTGAAAAAGTAGCTTTAATAGGCAAAAGTGGTTCTGGTAAATCAACCTTGCTTTCTATTATTAATGGCACTTTTAAACCTGACCAAGGTGAAGTTAGAATAAATGATAAAATTTTGGGCATTCAAGATAATTATAAAAGGGAAAATATCGGAACAATATGGCAAGATTTAAGACTGATTGATGACTTATCAGCTGAACAGAATGTTAATTGTGGTTTATTAGGAAAAGAAAAATTTTTATTTACTTTTAAAAATCTTTTAAATCTAGTTTCTTTTAATAAAGCACATAAATGTATGAAATTATTAGAGTTGAATTCAAATATTTTTTCTCAAAATTTAAATAATATTTCTGGAGGGCAAAAACAAAGGGTCGCTATTGCTAGAACTCTTATTCAAGAACCAATAATTTTAATCGCTGATGAACCCTTTAATAATTTAGACAAAAGATTAAGCAATAATATAAAAGATTTATTCCTTTCAAAAATAAAAAGTTATCAAATAACTATTCCTAGTACTACCATAGTTGCTATGCATAATATCAATTTACTTAAAGGTTTTACAAGAATTATTGGTATTAAAAATGGAGAAATTTGCTTAAATGTAAAAAAACAAAAATTCAAAGATTATCAAATAAACAAAATATATTGAAAATTGAATACACAAATAAAAAGTTCCTTATTTCTAATATTTATTCCAATTTTAGTACTTATACCTCTATCATTTGAAATTGCAAAAAATTTGCACTTTGGTGGCATAAATCTATTTTTTGAATTCTTTATTTCAGCTCTAACTCCTAAAATAAATAAAGAAATTATTTACACTTCGATTATTAGATTAAATGAAACAATATTTATAGCATTTGTAAGTTGGATAATTAGCATTTTATTTGGAGCTTTATTGGGAGTATTATCTTCGGATATTATCCATAAAATATTGAATACACCAATTTACATTAATAGATTCATAAGATATGTTTTAACAATCTTTAGATCATTACATGAGTTGGTGTGGGGTTTGATACTTATAGAATTTAATGGGGTCAATCTTGTTACTGGAATTCTCGCAATTTGTATTCCATATATTTCAATAAATGCAAAAGTTATAGGTCAGCAAATTGAGTTTATAGATTTCAAAACTATTCAATCAATAACTCAATTAAGTAATAATAGATTTACATCTTTAATTACATTAATATGGATACCTATTATTAAAACTATCAAAAATTTCGGACAATATAGATTAGAATGTGCTCTCAGAAGCTCTGCTATATTGGGTTTTTTAGGGTTAGGAGGACTTGGTACAAGTATATTTTTATCATTCCAAGCTCTAAATTTTAGAGAATTATGGACTTATCTCTGGATTCTTTCTTTATTAATAATTATTTCCAAAAGAATTTTCATTAATTTTAAAATAAATAAGTTAACAAGAAATATATCAATACCATTATTAATAATCTTTTTATTTTTTAATTTTTATTTGATTTTTATATTATCTCAATTAATTATAAAATTTGATCTTTCAACTATTGAATCTATTAATTTATCTTCGCTAATTGATTCTAATTTATTTATAAGGACTATTCTAAGAGCAATTTTTGAAACGGTTTTTATTGGGCTTTTAGCAACGGCAATTACCATTAGCCTTCCTCCATTCTTACTTCTAATCTCACAGAATAAAACTTATGTATTCTTTCTAAGAGTTTTTTCCTTTTTAATTAGGTTAATCCCTCCTCCAATATTAATCTTAATATTATTGATATTCAATCAACCCTCAATTTCCTTAGCGGCTCTTACACTTGGATTACATAATGCTTCTATTTCTTTCAAATTACTAAATCAAAGTTTTGAGAATTCAAATAAAAAGATTTATTTTGCAATAAAATCTTTGGGTGGTTCTCAAAGAGCCAGTTGGCTTTATGGGTTAATGCTAGAGCAATTTAAAAGTTATATTTCTTATTGCTCCTATAGATCTGATATTTTGATCAGGGAGACTTTCATGTTAGGAATAATTGGATCTATTGGACTTGGTTGGGAACTAAATGAAGCAATAAGTTCATTTGCTTGGAATGAAGTATTTATAATTTTGTTTGCCTATAGTTCTATAGCTATAGTCGGAGAAATAATAAATGGTAATATGAAAAAAAAATTTACTTAAATGTATAAATTTTTTATTTTGAATAGTGAATAAATTACCAAAACAATTAATAGTAATAGGAGATAGTTCAGTTTATGGTTGGGGAGATACTGAATATGGTGGATGGTGTGAAAGATTAAGAAAGGATTGGTCCAAGATAAAAAATGGGCCCATTATTTATCCACTAGGTGTTAGAGGTGATGGTATTGAGAAAGTTGCCCAAAGATGGGAAAAAGAATGGCTAAATCGAGGAGAAACAAGAAGAAATAAACCAAAAGGAATACTATTAAATGTAGGCCTAAATGATACTGCGAGAATTGGTCAAATCAATGGAAGACCGCAATTAGAAATAGATGGATTTGAATATGGATTTGATAGATTAATAAATGATATGAAATCAAAAACAGATATATTTGTACTTGGACTATCTCCTGTGGATGAAAGGAAAATGCCTTTTGGTGGATGTTTGTGGTATTCGAATGAATATTGCAATTCTTATGAAAAAAGGATGGAAGAAGTATGCCTTAACCAAGATGTCCCTTTCTTAAGTACATTTAAAGAAATGCATTCAGATATTCGAAGTAAAAATTGGTTATCAAATGATGGTATACACTTAAATTCAGATGGTCATTTATGGATTTATCAGCGTTTAAAAAGTTGGGAAGTTTTAAAAAACTGGAAACAATCTTAGATTCAAAAATAGCGAAACTTATATTAATTAATTCATATTAAATAATAAAAAATTATTGCTATTGTTGCTGCAATAATTGTTTGAATACTATTAACAATTTCATTAGAAAGTTTTAATTTATCTTGAAATTTTGCTCCTATAAAACTTTCTATGATTGTCGCAACGAAACCAGAAAAAACTACAATCAGAAAATCTTTTTTATAATTAATTAACCTCAGAAAAAGAAATATATAAGTCATAAGAATCGATCCTATTAAACTAGCTAAAGTACCCTCAAAGCTAATGGCACCTTCTGTTCCACTTTTAACTTTTTCAAATGAGGTTATTAAGAAAGCATTTTTACCATATCTTTTTCCTATCTCACTACCAAAAGTATCTGCTAATTTAGCAGCGAAACTTGCAGCGAAACCAATCATTAAATTTATTCCATTAAATAAATTTAGATCTATCAATACAGCTAAAAATAAGCCTGTAGCAGCTGATCCCCAAACATTTTCGGGACCTCTTTTGCCTCCTCTTTTTTCAGCAAGTCCCAATTTATTTTTACGTTCAAAACCTATTTTTGTTACCAAAGATCCAAGAAATAAATAGAGAACTACACTTATCCAACCTTGCCATGAAAGAGTTCCCCAAAGGATTGTCCCTAAGATACCTGCGCTAATCCATCCATTAGAGGTCATAATTGGAATTCTTCTAAATATAAAAATTAATCCAAAGTTGATAAAAAAACCAATAACAAATTGATTAAGTAAAAAAGTCATAATTTAAATTAATTCAATAACTGTAAATCATCATTTCTCCATTGATTAAGAATTGAAATAGCATTAACAGCCGCAGTTGAAGTTCTTAATATACTTTTAGATAATTTCACAAATTGAATATTTCTTTCTTGAAAGTTTTTTATTTCTTTTTTTGACCATCCTCCTTCAGGTCCTATTACATTCCAAAATGTAATTTCATTTTTTGTTGAAATTGTTTGTCTATCTGCCCATTCCTTTAAAGTTAAACAATCATCTTTTCTTGTTATAGAAATTGAAATATTATCTTTCTTATTTAAAGAATCTAACCATTCATTTATATCAATTGTTTTAAATAATTTTGGTTTCCATAATCTTTCAGATTGTTCAACTGATTCATTTAAGATTTTATCCCATCTTTTAGTCTGAGAAGATTTCTCTGAACCCTTTTTAAGCTGAAATTGAGAATAGATAGGTTGTATTAAATCAACACCAATTTCTGTACACATTTTTAATACGTCATCAAATCCTTTTTTAGGGATAGAAATAGCTAATCCAATTAATATTTTTTCCTTTTCGCGAAATAATAAAGGATGATTAATATCAAATAAATCAATCTGACTGTTATCTTTTTTTATTCCTTTCCATAAACTACCTTTCCCATTAACTACATAAACCTCATCACCAGTTTTTTTGCGAATTACATTATCAAGGTAATGTGCTTCATTAGTTGATAGTTTTAATAGATTATTTTCTGAATTGTCAATTCTTTCATTGGAAATTATTAACCTTACATTATGTTTCATAATTTCTTAAGTTCTAAAAATTAAATCTGGTTGATCATCAATTGACCAGTCATTATTTTCTCCTCCAATTATTAATTCATCAATTTTTACATAATCATTAGAAACTTGCTTTAAAGTATTTATTAAAATATCAATAGAGATTGCATCTGATGTTCCAAAATCGACCCAACATCTTGACCACAAATTTTGATATTCCATTTGACCTAAATTATGCATTAATGAAGGCATTGCTGAATTAGAAATATCATTGTCATAAGTCATCCAGCTTAATTCATTGCCCTCTTCATGTGATTGCAAATTTTCTGAATTAAATCCTCCCAAGACACCTAAAACATACCAGCTATTAAAAACTTCATTTATATAATTTTTCTCTGAGTTATTTGGGATTTCAAAAAATTTAATCCAAATCCAACAATTAAAAGGGTCAACTTCTCTAAATAAAACATTCATTCTTAATTGATAGATACATCTATAATCAACTATTATAAGTTGGTATTAAAAGATTTAAAGTTTTATATTTTAATTAATTACTAATGCTTGAATTAAAAAATATTACCTATCAACCTCAAACAGGCAACCAAGCTATTCTTCAGAAATTAAATCTCAAGATCAAAGAAAATGAGATTGTAGTAATATCAGGTGAAAGTGGCTCTGGGAAAACCACACTATTAGAAATTATTAGTGGGTTAAATACCCCTCAAAGAGGAGAGATTCTATGGAAGAATAAGAAATTAACCTCCAGACATAGAAGATGGCTTTGTGGTGTAGTTTTTCAATTCCCAGAAAGATTCTTTATTGGAACTTCTATAGGTAAAGAATTGAAATTTGGTCACAAATCTATTAATAAAGAAAAAATTGATATTATCCTAGAAAAAGTTGGTCTATCAAGTATTAACTTATCAGCTCCTCCCGAGAATTTAAGTGGGGGTCAGCAAAGAAGACTTGCAGTAGCATCACAATTATTGTGGAAGCCAAGTCTTATACTTTTAGATGAACCGACAGCTGGGCTTGATTGGTCGATGAAAAATGATGTTAAGAATTTGATTAAAAGACTCAAAGATGAGAATACATTTATTATTGTTACTCATGAGCCAAATTTATTCAAAGAACTTCCTTGTAGATTTTTTTCTCTTAATAAAGGTAAAATTAATTTAATCAGAGGTTAAAAAGATTGAAGGATAAAATTGTAAGAGCTACTGCAGCGAAGGGAAGTATAAGGTTAGTAGCAGTTTCAGTTACTCAGAGTACTCAAGAAGCAAAAGAAAGACATAATCTTTCATTTCTTACAACATCTATCATGGGAAGAGCTTTTAGCGCAGGCTCATTACTTGCAAGCTCAATGAAAATAATGCATGGTAGAGTAACTTTTCGAATAAGATCTGACGGACCTTTGAAAGGATTATTAGTTGATGCAGGAAGAGATGGGAAAGTAAGAGGATATGTTGGTAATCCAGATCTAGAATTAGATCCTATAAAGAATGAATTAGGAAATTATACTTTCAATTTCAAAGATGCCGTGGGCACAGGTTATTTAAATGTTATTAGGGACAATGGGACAGGAGACCCTTTCACAAGTACCGTGGAGTTAATAAATGGAAGTATTGCAGAAGATCTTGCTTCATATTTTCTTCACTCTGAACAAACTCCTTCTGCTGTATTTATTGGCGAGAAATTTAAAAATGGGCAACTCATATGTAGTGGTGGTCTATTAGCTCAAGTTCTACCAAAAAAAAATACTGATCAAAAGCTAATATCTCTACTTGAAGAAAAATGCAAAAGTTTAGGGTCATTTAGTGAGTCACTTTATCAATCAAAGAATAATTTATTATCACTTATTAAAAAAATCTTCTCAGATATAGATGATATTTCTATTGGAGAAAAAGCTCGTACTCAGAATATAGAATTTAAATGCAGATGTTCAAGAGAAAGAAGTGTTGGAGCATTAGGGATGTTAGATAAAAATGAATTAGAGGATATCTTAAAAAAGGATGGGAAAGCTGAATTAATTTGTGAATTTTGCAAAAATAAATATATAGTTCAATTTGAGGAGATTGAAAAAATTATAAATAATAAAAAAGAATAATTATTTATAGAAAAATTATACCTAGCCACAAAATAATTAAAGCAGGAAGACTTTGTATTTTTTGAACTGAGAAAGAATTTGTTGAGACTTCTTGAATAAATGAATTAGTTTCTATTAAACCTCCAAAAATTAATCCTATTGATAGAAAAACTACGCTCCAACCCAAGGCACCAATAAATCTCTTTCCTGATCTAATTTGAGTAAAAGTAAGAATTAGTGTTGAAATAGATAAAAGAAGCCTATTGTAAGAATCAGGAGTTATAAAAAGTAAAATAAATACAATTAAGGCAAGAGAAATTCTTGTAGGTAATTGATCATATGTTTCGGAAGATAAATTGGGAAGTGAAAAATTTTGAGAATTATTTCCTGATAATTTACTTAAATTTTTAATTTTGGATAGCAAAGGAAATTGACTATTTATCGTTTTAGTATTTTGAATCTCTTTTAAAGATGCATCTTGAGCTTCAAAGCTTATGCTTCCTGATTGTCTAGCTTTTAAGCTGCCCATAAGTAGTTGATCATATGATGATTCTATTTTTGCTTTAGCTATTAAATCATCTCCAGCTGCTTTAACTTTTTCATCTCTCGCTTTTTGAATCTCTTCAAAATTAGCACCTTTCTTAACACCCAAAATTTCATAGGGAGAGAGTTCGTGATCGTTATTATTTTGATTGATGTCCAAGTTTCTTTTTAATCAATATAAGCCTAACTAATTTTAGTATTCATTAAGAGTTTTATAAATCAATTGGTTCAACTCCACTCACAACAGGTGCAACTTTAGCTAGCTTTAACTTAGGATAATCTTCAATTATTTGATTAAGATTC
>MDTD01062072.1_pt1 | contig 13794 bp, 16 predicted proteins | sample 811221 | NCBI WGS metagenome assembly MDTD01 (sample SAMN05326646, study PRJNA326480) | marine metagenome | isolation source: seawater | place: Pacific Ocean: South West | collected 2011
GGATGCGCACACTATTTAGTATACATGCCGAAGAGTCCTCGAACGCACCAGACAACTTTATTCGGAACATACTCGCATGTCAAGCAGTGTCACCAGAAACCCGAGCATTGCAGCGTCGTTTTACGAGACTACAGTCTGCCGGGGCACAGTGTGAGGAGGACATCGTGGAGTGATGTCCAAGTGTTTTGTATGCCTCCATTTTTTGTATGTATCCACTGTTGAGTCTTGGGGTCATAAGTAATCCATTCGCGCCGGCCTTTCTGGGCCACCAAGAAATCTGTCTCGTCCTCCAGACAAAGGATGTGGTGTGGTGGATGCCAATACCACCCGCCAGTACGCCGCTCGTAATAAGGATTCCATTCACAGTACATACGAACATCTGGCGGAATGTCAGTATCCGTCAATTGAAGAACACCCCAGTACCACCAAGAAGATGGGTCCACAATTTCATCTCCCAAACGAAAACAACTTTCAAATTCTTTTATCTGTGCGCGGTCAGCTTCCATAGTTTGTACACGGTCAGCTTCCATAGTTTGTACACTGTCAGCTTCCATAGTTTGTACACGGTCAGCTTCCATAGTTTGATGCTTATCGTATATTCACGAAACACTCTTTACATATATGCACTACATATATTAAAAATATGAATAAAAAAGAGTATTTAAATGAACGACAACGGATCCAAGGTATCCTTGTTTATATTTTTTGTGTGTAAATGTCTTCAAAAAAGCGTAGTATTGATGAAGTTTCGAATTCTCAAGTTGTACAACGCAAAAAATCTAAAAAAACAAAGAAACGTAAACGCGAACGCATTGACCCTACTGCGTTTTCACATATTAAACCAAATCAACACCCATTACCACCCTTTGAACTTCAAAATGTTGTTGCGACTTTTAATTTGGGTGTAGATTATCTTGATTTACGCGCCATCGCATTGCGCAAGCCGTTCATAGAGTATAATCCCCATAAGTTTGCCGCTGCGACGATAAGAATTCGCGAACCACGCACCACGGCGTTGGCTTTCGCGTCCGGCAATATGGTCTGTACCGGTGCAAAAACTGAAATCGAAGCCAGAATTGCGGGACGCAAATATGTTCGCGTACTGCAGAAACATGGCATTCCAGTTTCATTTCGCAGCTTTAAAATACAAAATATTGTGGCATCGGCTGAATTGCCACATACTTTAAAGCTATTGGAATTGTCAAGAGCGTATGGACCTTATGTTTCGTACGAGCCGGATTTGTTTCCAGGATTAGTGTTTCGAACAACGGAACCCAAACTTGTTTTTTTACTGTTTCGGTCGGGTAAAATTGTCATAACAGGAGCCAAATGTCGTGAAGAAATTGAAAAAACATGGAAATCGTTATTCTATGGTATTGTCACTAAATTTATTGATTACGAAGATACATCTACATCTAGTTCCGACTATCGGGCAAAGATGCGGCGGAAAGCGGCGGAGCGTTAAAAAAATTATGTACAAACCTTTTTGATGTTTCTATATCCACGGGTTCCCATGTATTTATTCCATTTACAGCAGGGTCATACATGACCGGCTGACGAATAGTTTGTAGCATGTCCTTGAACTTTTCGGGTCCATTTGCCTTGAGCCATGACACACATTCTGGTGGCGCCACTTCATTGATACGATGTAGAACAACGTATTGGCCTGTATCTGAGTGAAGCACAAATGGTTGTGCTGCCGGAGGTTCTGAGGTTGACGTCTCCAAAACTGGGGTTTGAATGGGTGGCACGGGCAATTCTTTATCTGGAAAATTCTGCTGAAACCAACGTGCCCATTTATCACCATGTTCCGTCAACATATCGATATATTGCTTTTGTGATGCAATCTGTTCATAAAGTAAAATACTACGACCTTCCGACTGGTCACTGTTTGTCATTTGACTACGTTGCAAATGTTTGAACAACACTTCCATTGGGACATCTTTTTTTTGATGGCGCACTCGTTTCCACGACGAATAACGAGTATGATATTCATCCAAACATTCCTGAATACATGTCTCCGTCCAATCCGTTAAAGACTCAAATGTACGCACGTAAGCCTGATGCTGAATCATGCGAACACCATCAAAAATAGACCGAGGTTGCTCATTCGGCTTTTGCCATGTGCACTTACCAATCACACCGCCCTGTCCAACCTTACCCGTAAATATATGTTTTTTAAATGTAAAATACAAGACATCCTTTTCTTTAATAATACGAGCCTGTAACAACTGTTGTAACCGTCGCATCGTTTTTGGATTTAAATTGTGGATTTAAAAAATGATACCACTTATGATTTACATATATGTATAAAAATGACAAAATGTGTAATAAGAATGTCATGTGCGCATTGTGACCGTGATGGGGATATTGTTGAGATGTCATGCGGTTGTCGGTTTCATATCGATTGTTTGTTTAAACGCGTATCCAATTGGCAAATACCATGTCCAGTGTGTGGAGAGCATTTGTCAACCGCGTACGAACAAAATAACACGTGGCATTTGGGCATCGAAACAAATGATAAAGTCATTGGTATGTTTCAAATCGACAGTAGCTCGAGAATACAGAGACGTTTAACTTACTTTCAAAAAAGTCCAGATTTAAAAAAATGTTGTTTAAAAAACAACATTTGTGTCTCATAGTTGGACTATTTAATGTGACTAGCATATTTTTTGAGAGAGACTATGGAACGAGTGGAGCACTATCATCATCCTGTCACACAATTCGTGTTTGACCTTGAATTTATTGGAGATGTTCGAAAGTTGAGTTCATGTTACATTTGGGAGGTGGCTGTGTATTGTGTCCAAACCCAGCAGTGGTTTGAGGCGGTGGTGGACCCATCCCCCACAATGCAAACGTTTCCACCGCCACCGATTCCCGAAATACCACAACTCACGCGCTCATTTTTAACCGCTTCCAATGCTCAAACATGGGACATTGTTTTTTCAAAACTCTTGTCATGGGTTACTGCACAAAGTGGCAGAACCACACCCATGTTCATTTCACACAACACATTTAGGGCAGATAAACCCATTCTTGAACTCGAGTGTCGGCGTTATGAGGTACACATGCCACTACACTGGTTTTTTTTCGATTCATTGCATTTTTCAAGACGTGTGGTCCGTAATACCAACGGAAACTACTCACTCTCAGGATTGCACGAACAAATTTTTGGACAACCCATTCAAAATGCCCATCGCGCACGAAACGATGTCGTCGCATGCATTGCCATTCTCAACCATCTCACGACAGGAAAATGGACGTTTCAAGGACCAATGTACCCAACATATTGCACGGCTCTAAGAACAATACGTTGGATTGGCCAAAAGGCGGAAGAAATACTATTTAATTGTAACATACGTTCCGTCGAAGAATTATATACATTTTTGCTCAAAGAAGCGCGGTTGCATTATGTACAGCAAGGCTTGGACTTTAGTGCCTCGGTGCAAACCACACTATTCCGCTATCTTGGTGAAAAATTACCCGCGGATAACATTCGAAACATTGCTACCGTTCTCGCCAGTGCCAAAAAATGTGTCTACTGCCACACATTCATGGAACCGGTGGGTCTAAGATGTGATTCACCGAATCTAAAATAACATCCAAACGGGCCACAATGGTCGAATCATTTGCATAAGTTGTACGCAAATTCTCCAAACCCTGACGCGAGTCATCAACATACTCGCGCAAGCGGGATGATTCAGGATGATTATCGTCTAAATGGCGTGCCGCATTCTGATACAACGTTTGAATGCGCGAAATATCTGTGGTGCGTGTCTGTGACGCCCACCAACGCTTCAACCATGTTGGAATCCACTGCAAAGGCGTATGTATCTTAAACAGCGTCTCTGTTGTGTCTAAGCGATTATGACATTGTAAGGATTGAAGTACACGTAAATTAATTAAAATATTCTCAAATATATCCATTTATTAAATTTTTAGAGTTTATATACGAGAAAAACGAATAAAGTAAGGACCCCCTATTTTCTTCTTGCGGTTCTGAACAAACTCAGCCAAATCAGATTCGTCCAGCGCCACCGTAGCCAAGTCCAACGTCGACCCATCGCGCATTTTCATAGGATTTTTCGACTTGCCGCGCAACGACTCCCACGTCGACTTGGTTAACTTGCATGCTAAAGCCTCAAGTGACTCGCCCTTCTTCTCAGGGACCAAATGCACCATCAAACCCTTGGCCTCCTTCAACAACACAGACGCAGACGATGTCACTGCCTCCTTATAACTCTCCAAAGTCCATGTCTCCTCCGCCACGGGCGCCGCCGGAGGACGGACATTATGGCGAAACGCGTCATCGAAATCAGTCTTCGTCGCACGAAATGCCTTCTCCGCCGTCTTCACTTGCACAGACGCACGCGGTTCCGCCACTGAAGTTGGCTCCGCCACCGAAGCCACACCAGACAATTTATGAAACAAAGACGGCAAACGACGCGTCACAGGCAATCCCGCTGCGCGACGGGCAGCCGTCAATGTGCGCTTAAATTCCGCATACACGTCGGGATTCGACGGCAAATTCGTAAAATGCTTTCCATTAAACTCTTCAAACGTCGGTGTATCAGAATGACGGCGGCAATAGCGCTCATATGCCTGACACGATTCTTTCAATGACAAGGACATTATAAATTATAAACAAATAATACTCATTATATACCTTATTTTTTTTGTCTGCTACTCATCTATCATTTGTTCACCTACGACCTCATCAATGACTTCATCCACAACCTCTTCGATGACTTTGGGGGTCTCCTCCAGCGGGTCCATTTGCACCGCCACAATGGTTGGCTCTTTAGACCCCGCATCCGCTTCACGAGACAACATCTCGCACCGACACTCTGCCATCAGGGCTAACGACACCTTATCCACCAATATCTTCGAATTCTCATGGTCCAATACTGTCCACTGGTCCTCGGGAATCTCGCTGGGATGTGTATGAAAAAAAGACAACATACGATACGCACGACCCTCAACCTCAGCACGAGTTCGCCAACATTTATTGGGCAACTTACGACTCATTTACCATCATCTTAATCCCCCTAATATAGTCCATTAAAACATAAGACCCGAAGGATTTGACACTAAACGACGCTTCCGACGGCCCATCTCTGGAACCTGAAATCCGCTTACCGCTTCCACGTCCACCACGGGGACCGCCGCGTCAACACTCTTCGCATGGCTACGATACACCACCAATGTCATGATTCCAGACACCAAATAAATGACCAACATTGTCAACGACGATAACAACCACCAGCGATTCACCAAGAAACGTTGCGGCTGACACACCTGCGAACAGCCCCAGTACCAACAGTACGCAATCGACGGCTGAGTCGTCAACGGACGCTGAATAATAGTCGCGTACTCCGCCTGTGTTTGCAACAACAACTTCATGTTATGCTTCTTGTCAATGGTGGCCAACGACCCATTCAACACCGCCGAACGAATGTCCGCGGGGTCATCGCGCCAACCATACGATTTTGCCTGTGTCCAATCCATAAAATTTTCAATCGTTGTGTCTATCTGAGGCTGGCACAACCCGTCCGACGAATCTTCGCACGCCGCCGCGAGCTCCAAACGTGACGGCAACTGGTCCCAAAACCAAAACTGACACTCACCACCACTCGGGTCGCGGAAACGAATATCCACGTCATGCGACGCCTCATAACGCGCCGTCGGACAACCCGTCACCGACGCGTCTGAGCACGTATGGTCCATGTCATCGCCGAAAATCCCTAAATTCCACGCGCGCACCACACTAAAAGTGCCCGTGAGAACCACGCCCGCGCCCAAAAATAATCCCGCGACCAGCAACTTACCCTTGCTCGGTCGACCCGGCGATGAAAATCCAAGCAAGCCAACCATTAAGGTGGATGCGGCAAGTGCGCACTCCACAATCGCTAGCGTATAGGGCAAATCCGTATCGTCATAAGCGGATTCGTCCGCGAAATAAAGCTCATTGTACGTTGTGGTATAAAACGTCACAGCGTACGCAGCGGTGGCCGCAATGCCAAAAAGTGTTGTCAGGTAAAAAATAGCCGTAACAATGCCTTCCGTCATTCTATCGAAGAAGACGAATCATTTATATAGGGTATTTTTTATCCAGTCGACTCGGAACAACTATGTTCGGCACAATTTAATTTTTGACACTATATATAGACACCTAGTGACAGCAAGCAAACATGAAAAAAGTTCTCTTATTTTCAACCGCACTCCTAAGCGCCAACGCTGAGAGCGACCGTCGTATTTTGTCAGGAACCGCGTGGTCGGGAAGTATCCAAGAAAATACTGCAAATGGTGGTAAAGCCGCGCACTGCCAGTTCAAGCCGATGTCGAACATCTTTCACCACAAGTTTACGGGTGGCGCCCCAAATACAAACCGTAACATTATGGGCAGAACTGGTGAAGTATTGGTATACGACGAAAATACTGAGGGCTCGCGTTATCCCTTGAGAATTGCGAATTTCGATAATACGCTCGAACTCACCAACAAGGTTGACAATGAGCCCACCTATAACTACTTTATCTGGGAAGAAAAAGAGCGCCCCGACAATAGCGCCAATGCCGCCAACGTCAACGACTGGAAACTCATGGCGGAAGGCACAGATTTGTTCACCTGGAAATACTGCGCGTACCGCACTGGCGATGCCGACGACGGCACGACAGGTAATACCGCCAACAACCCCGGAAGCGTGTGCGACCGCACCGAATCCGAAGTAACGTATACGTGTAACCAGAAGACTGCGGCGGGATACGGCGATGTTGATGGTGAGCCGGGTACCGTAAACAAGTATGACGGCACGACCGGCAACAATAAGATTAACTGTCAAGACATCACCCAGTTGTCTAATTTCCAAAGTTCCCCAGCCCATGCGTCTGAAGGGTCCAATTACAGGCCGGATAATGTTTACACCCATGACGACAATCACACCGCCACCGACCCTGCCGCTGGCGACGAAACGGTGGTTCAGGAGGACGACACCCGTATCAGTGCAGCCACGTGGGTTATTAACGAGCGCGTCACAATTGGTGTGGCCACGAGATGTGGAACCAGTGGAACCAATAATGCTGCGCTCACTGGAAACAGTAATGCTGGTACCGCGGACGGGACCCACGAAGACTTTTCGACGAAAGACCATATTTTTGCATGGGCTACGCTAAGGTCTAAGGCGTCATATGAACTTTCGACACAGGAAACCGACGATGATTTCGGCGTCTACACGCAAAATGTTGACGCGGAGGAACATTATGATTCTGGCGAAGAATTGGTCTGGATTTCGGGTGACCAGCCACAAGGTGTAGAGGAGCTTACCGGACAGAATCAGGCCGTATTTTCATACACAGGATTGTTGTCGGCTGCAGAAGTGACCCTTGAGACAACATGTAACATTAAATTGAGAGTTTACGGCCATGACGATAACAACTGTGATGACGTAAATACCCATTACGCTGTAGCAACTGATGGTGCAGCCATCGGTGGCAGTACCGGTAGTACCACATACAACGACGGCGGTGGGTCCGCTATCGTTGATGAACCAGATTCCGGTAGATGTTACGCACAGATGGTCAGTAAATGTGAGATATCACAAGACAATAACCAAGATGGAACTGATGTATTTGACCACGCTGGTCTGGTTGATACGATGCGATGGGATGTCCGTGTTGACTCTGCTATCATCCAAGCATTGCAAGTCAGTGGTGCCAGACGTTTACAAAAGGGAAATACTGACGCCAAAAAGCTTATGGACGACTCTGACGACCTTGGTCACACCGATTTTGATTCGGGAATTTCTTGTGCTGGCACCAGCACTAAAAGCGGTGGTTCGCAGGCGGGAAATACCTATTTGAGTGTTTATGGTCTGGCCGGCACGGCCGCACTAAATGCGGTTAAGGTTAATGTTGCGTCGGATAACCCATGCACTCCCTACCAAAGCGCTGCCCTCGCCACCAGCCCCAGTTACCCAACGGCGGACAAATACGCTTGTGACGGGTCCTGTGCAACCAATGACCCGTATGTCGTCCTTTCCGGATTCTACAACCACAACATGAAGGTTCAATGCAATAAAATGGACGAATACGTTGATGGTAACGGAGACCGTGGCAATATGTGTCACTTGTACGGAGGTTCTGTTTTAGCAACCGAGTTTAAGGACGCATTAGACCAAAATCCGGACGTTGAGACTGAAGTGCACATTCTGGAGCACCCTCAAACTCCTCTGCTTAAACCTCCAAATGATGTCCCCATTCTGTACGTGTTCGGCATTGCAACGTGGAACCAAGCCACATTTGCGGCCAACGGAGACGATGTGAATACAAACGAAGGCACCGAGGCTAAAAACGCTGCTGACGCGGCGGCGGCCGCGGTGGCCCACCCCGGAGGCGCTCGCCGTCTTCGTACCGCGGTGCGCGATACCTTTGCGAATGGCGGAACTATTATTGCGAACTTGCCTCGTGGTGCATCGGCTATCAGTACTATCAACTAAAATCCAAAATTAAATTACCCATAAGTAGATAAACTCTCTAAATTATACATTAAATGAAGCTATTTATTTCCATAATGTTGTTGTGTATATATGTGCCATGTCGTGGGATGGATAGATATTTCATTGGCGATATACCAATGGTCATTCAAATAAACTCTGAGTGGTGTGGGAACACTTGTGACGTATGGAGTAACATCACGAAAGATGTGTTGGAAGATTTTGATTGTGAGTTCGTATCTTTGGACATGCGAGATGCGGACGCGCAAAAGTATTTGGGTTATTTTGAAAAAAGGGATGAGAAAGGCATAGCTCAAATGCCATTACCCGCAACACTTTACAAAGAAGGTTCGATAATACATTTATACCATTATAAGAAATCGAAGCGCTATTTTCGGCGCTGGATGCATGATATCACTGATGGGTACAATGATTTAGTACGCCGGATAGATGGCATTGATTTTTTTACGAACAAAGATTTGATTCCGGAACATGATTGTGTGTTACAATTTGTAGGAAAACATGCGGCGGTGCCATCTGTTTTACAAAAAATAGCGAGGAAGGTATTATCTTGTTACGTCTATTATGTGTACGCTGACGGAAAGGGGAGTGGTATTGTTCCGAATAATGTGACGTATACTCGTGGGTTACTTGTGAATGATGACATGCGTTTCGACGATACTTTACGAAATTTGTTACATCGCTTGGCATCCCCGGTGATACCTTATTGGGCGACGGAAACAAATGTCATGAAAGATTTGATGTCTGCGTTTGCGAGTCGTGAGGTTCATATCGTGTATGACGGCGATTTACCCGCCGGATGGACTACATTTGCGAATATGTTTCCGTTTACAGCGTTTGTGCATTTTCGAAGTAATGAAACAGACCGACTATCGCCATCTGTATGGGTGTATAACCGTACTGTGGATTTTATGTATCCATCGATTGGTGCTGACGTTCAGAGTTGGTATTATGACGTTTTGGACGGAATCGCGGAACCTTATCATCGGCTTTCGCAAGCGCCTTCGGAGCCGCATGAGTCGTTGTTTGACGCGACGGGTGATACGATTTGGGACTGGGTTCGTGAAAACGACGAAGTGTTTTTGTATTTGTATGGTAATAAGAGTTCGTGCGATGCATTTGAACCTGTGCCGGAAGGTGCGGTGGCTGGTCGCATGGATTTGACTGTCAATGACCATGAGTCGTTTCCCGAGTGGGTCACGAAGGATATGGTTCTGAGATACAAATCGGGGCGCGTATCAAATGTGACTCGATGTAATACGTTTGCATGGAAAAATTTTATAGTGGCTGAACCGGATATGATGAGCGACGAACTATGAACAAGATGAAATGTAGAGTATAAAAAGTATATTATAAACAATCACATGTTATTATTATTTTTATGGATATTATCTGTAAAAGGTTGTGTGTGGCATACACCTCAAAAGGTTTTTCCTGAACATTTGGTCCGTTTTCAGGCATCGGATATGTATAATCGTAGCGATAATGGTTGGTCGGGAGGATTGTTGCACGATGGTTCGATGCACCATGCAATTGTGTTTGATACTACGAAAGCATTATCTGATATGATGTATTCTATTCGTAGTATATCAGTGGGCGCGGCACGCCCTTCTCTTTCGTCGGGGTTGGAATTTCCAGTTATCATGCACTTGCCTCATTACTTGTCGGACGCCTTGGCACATAAAGACATTGTGACGGTGACTGTGGCCGCCACCAACCGTTGCTTACCCAATCGCGAGCTGATGCACGCTCCTTATCATATTAATATTACGGCCCAGTATGAGTTGTTACATTCGTCGGATTGTCCGGAGCGAGTTTGGTCCAATCATGGTTGGTTGGGCGACTCGAGTTTGGTGTTGCATCCTCAATTACACTATTATTCAGAGCGTGGGAATGGCACAATCATTCGCGTAAACGATTGTTTAAAGTACGAAATAGTTCCGTGGATGCGTCTATTAAACGCGTCCACGTTCACAACTTGGGATAATTATGACCGAACGTATGACGTCCATGAGAAATTTGTGACAAATTATCATGGTAGTCCACCGGGACGCTGCCATCGCAGTTGGATGGGTAGTGTGTGTGTAGTACAAGCCGGAGTTCGTATGGAAGCCATACAAACCTGCGAAACAATGCCTCGCACATTTTCGCTGACACATGGTGTGTCACAATTTGCGCGCATGAGTCCGATTCAAACCGGTTCGACGTCTTGGCCCTCGACTTTTGACGAGTCGCGGCGGGCGCCTGTGCATGACCAAGAAGATATGCGTTATGACCTTTGCTGGTCAACGGTCTCTTCATCAGGTCATGTAGAACATAGAGAAAATGACGCATTGGCAGTGGATGGGAACATTGAGATACAACAAAGTGAATCAATAAATCCGCTGGTCATTGAAACCACGTGCCAATTTGAAGTTGTGGGGTTTTTAGATGAAATTTGGTCACCTCTACTGTACTTCAGACATTGGTACGACTACACATTTTAATCGTACAATACGCCCGTTTCATCCGGATTGGCCACCATATATGTTCGTGCATTCGACGAAGAATCTATGGTGCGCGTTCCGTTAAACAGAGCATATGTACAAAGCAAACGCTGAAAGGGCGAGTTGGTTTCCTCGTCCCAGAATACAGTGTACGTGAACCGTTCACCATCTTCTATGGGCGATTTTGTTCCCGAAACGTTGTATTCAGTGAGAACGGGTGCGTCTTTGTCGTAGCCTTCCGTGGCTTGCACGATACAACGGACCACTTCGACGTGAACTCCTTGGGTGGGTGGGTCCATGGCAACTTCAAAGTAGAGTTGACCGACACCAGCCAACGGATGCTCGTCCTGTTGGCACCCGGTTTTTGCACGTATACGAAACACGTTGTAGATGTCGACATGTTCGTAGTACGAGATTGCGTCGAAACTCATGTAAATATCTCGTTGCGTGGGTAGTAAATCAATTTCAATATCTACGATGACATGCCCCATGCATTTATTTTCCCACCATCGAAGTAATCCATTTGCACGCAATGGGGAGGTGGATGTAATGCGAAGACATTCGTGCCATCGATTATCTTGCCACGGAAAAAGTTCTTCTCCGGCCCATGTATCGCCATAAGTACATGTGTCCAGTTCGTCCTGGACACATGCACATGTCGCATTAAAACAATTGGCCATGATGCCATCTTGTGTGACTTCTAATGTGATATCGGGGGCTCGACAACTCTTTGCACAAGCACATGTCGGACAACACGAATGTGCATGGGCGCCGATGAACAAATAAATATACAACACAAACAGTATAAACATTAATCTTTTAAACGTAGTATAAATAGGTATTTTTGTGAAAATAAATGTATTGTCGTTTTGTATTTGCATTTTGGTGGTCTATATTTGTTGGTGTGGTGTGGTGGCACTTAAACCAGCCATTGCGTAAATGGTCTGTAGATAGACATCGGATAAAAACAATTAAAGTAAAAGACTCAATACAGCCCATTATCTTTAAAAATGCCTCGATTATTTGGATGAACAGATGGCAGGATTCTGTTCACTTAGAGTTAGCAAGAAATGTACCCTCTTCGTTAGGGCCTGTTTTTATTGACAATGCAAAAATGAATGTATACGAGAATTCGTTCCGAGATACTGTAATGGAGGTTTACGACGTCTTTTTTCCAAATCAAACGATAGAAAATGCTAGTCTGACTCAGTTCCAAAACGACATCCATTTGTCACCTTTTCGTCGTTTGGTGGTCACACCGCGCATGGAATGGGATTTGGGAACCGACGAGGACATCACGATGGAACGAGCAGGTCATTTTAAGGATGGGTTCTGGATAGAGGGACGTGATGCCACACAATTAGGCGCGGGCGCATTGTTTGCATGGTGCATGGGAGTTGTGTTTTTGACTGTTATGCGCCGTACCGGGGCGGCCACCACTATAGTCGTCAAGCGTCAAAAACGTATATTTAAGGATGTCCTGAGAGGGTAATACTTTAAGCTTCATGCATGGCAAAATGCTTGAGTCTGAGTGGACTGCTTTTTATTGCGACAATCGTCGTTTTATTGATGTTAATGTATAATTGCGACACTGTAGACATGGCAGTATTTCGCTGTGACGATTGTGCGTCACATTGCACATCGGAAAACGCCCTTTGGTTTTTATTAATCGTATCTTTGCCCCTAATTCTAGTTCTACAGTATATGATAGACCGTGAAGAATCTTTCCGTCAACCTCGTATCATTTATATTGCGTCACAGGGTCCAACGATGTAATTTTTGCTGGCGCTTGTACATCCGCCACGACACATAAACGCCTATGACAACTGCCACAGCAAAGACCCATGCATACGCACGAAATGTAAATTCGAGTTGAGCCACCTTTTCATGTGGTATGGCGCTTGACAAATCCTCATGGATTTCATTGACACGCCTTTGATGGTCATATTTATCCTTTAAATGTTTCTTATGTAAATTGTCCTGACGTTTATTTTTTTCATCTATTGTAGTAATATCATCTTCCAAAACCCGAATGCGCCTCTCCAATTCACGTATCGTTTTTTTTAGCACTTGAGACTCATCCGCCTCTGTGGGCCAATCAGATAATATTTGTCGAACCACTTGTTCCATCCCAGTCTCCGTATATGCGGATATCTCCAGACCTACAACTTCGACGTCAGGCCAATGGCCAATACTTCCCATATAATGCGATTCAGGTGGCGCAAACTGAACGATAATTTCATCACCCTTTTTGAAAAATCCAAGCCACATAGAATGTTCTAACATGGTCATGGTTGGAATGCCCATTTGGAACCCATTCCAATGAATTTCATTATAGCCTATAGTCAGACTTAATGGAGTTGGACCAGACAACGTAATATTCATTTGGGCTGATTTGTCAATGGTACGGCCGGCGTAGCGTTCTAATTCAATAAAAATCGGCCACGCGTCAATGTCCATGTAGCAAGTCGAGGAAAACTTTGAATCGCGAATCGTCGTGAAGTGTTGGTGGCCCTCTATCATGCGGACATTACACTCTGACGCTGCATTGGCCAAACTCAAACACAATATTAACCAAAACATTTTAGACAATACTAAACCCCTATATAATAGAAAATTGTTTTTAAATATGATTTAGTCTCGCTTCATCTCATAATATACTGAATACAAATATGTGGACAGTAAAAACACACACATAAAAATAAGTGTCAGTGCATCTGAACCCTCCTCTTCCATCGCCATGAACTTATTTCACTAAATAGAACTTTTTGGAAAAAAGTTCGGCAAAAAACTAAAAA
>MDTD01064233.1_pt1 | contig 13794 bp, 13 predicted proteins | sample 811221 | NCBI WGS metagenome assembly MDTD01 (sample SAMN05326646, study PRJNA326480) | marine metagenome | isolation source: seawater | place: Pacific Ocean: South West | collected 2011
ATTTTTCTTTAAAAAAACTTTCATTATTCTTAATACTTTAGGAGCAATTTTAACAGTTTCTTTAGCATCTAAGAATAGGCATCTAGTTCTTCTAGCTAAAATATCATCAAGTTTAATAGCCATTTCATTTTTTAAACTCCATATGATTTGATTAGGAGTTATATAAAATTTTTCAGATAATGAAATGTTGCCCTTACCCATTTTTAATTCTTTTATCAAGTTTGCATCACTACCATATACATGTAAAGGGTCTTTCCAGTTAGGATTTTCTTGATATCCATGAATTTGAAGATTTTCTGTTATACATTTTCTTTCATTAAATCCTCCAATGGATATGGATGTATTGATTGCGTCCTCTGCAATTTTTCTGTATGTAGTCCATTTTCCACCTAAAATACTTAATAACCCTGACTCGCTCACAGAAATTTTATGATGTCTAGAAATTTCTTTGGTGTTCTTTTGATTACTTTCGGCCGCAAGGGGTCTTAAGCCAGCAAATACACTTTTAATATCACTAAAATTTGGCTTTTTCTTCATAAAGGTTTGAGCATTTTTTAAAATAAATTTAATTTCTTCTTTTAGCGGAACAGGCTCATCTTTTATTTCATTTAGTGGGGTATCTGTTGTACCTAAAATAGCATAATTGTTCCATGGTACGGCAAAAAGAACTCTACCATCTGAAGTATGAGGAATTAGGATTGCATGATGACTATTTAAAAATTTTTGATCTAATACAATGTGCACTCCTTGACTTGGTTTAATCATTTTTTTCTTTTGAGGATAATCCATTTTCATTATTTTATCAGAAAAGACTCCTGTAGCATTTATTATAACTTTACCTTTTATCTCGTAAACTTTATTCGTGATTTGATCTTTTACAATTATCCCGTCAACAATATTATTTGTTTTTGTTAAATTTTTTACTTCAAAATAATTTAAAAGTGTAGCTCCATTTTTTTCCGCTGTAATGGCAAGACTTATTGCCATTCTTGAATCATCAAACTGACCGTCATGATATATAACACCCCCAACTAAATCCTTTTTTTTAACATTTGGAATTAATTTAATAGTTTCTTCCTTACTAAGTATAGTTGACTTTCCTAAACCTAGTTTACCAGCCATCATGTCATATATTTTTAATCCGATACCATAAAAGGGGTTACTCCACCAATTGTATGATGGGATAACAAAACTCATATTTTTTACTAGATGAGGCGCATTTTTTTTTAGAACTCCTCTTTCTTTTAATGCTTCTATTACAAGAGAGATGTCTCCATTTTGCATATATCTTACACCACCATGAACCAGTTTTGTGCTTCTTGAAGATGTACCTTTAGAAAAGTCACTTTTTTCAACTAAAAGTGTTTTAAAACCTCTGCTTGCTGAATCAACAGCTGCACCTAATCCAGAGGCACCTCCACCAATTATGATTATATCCCAATGAGTTTCCTTATTCGAAAGCTTTTTTATGTTTAAGTTTCGATTCAAATTTAAAGGCTATAAAACTTTAGTAATTCTTTTTTCCCACAAACTGATAATTGAATCATTATTATCATCATTTGAAGGGTTAAATTCTTTATCAACTTCCCAAATGTTTTTTATAGAATCAATGTCTTTCCAAAAACCAGTTGCCAGTCCTGAAAAAAAAGCAGCTCCTAGGGCAGTTGTTTCAGTAGTTTTTGGCCTTATTACTTTTTTGTTTAAAAGATTAGATTGAATTTGCATGAGCAAGTTATTATTACTTGCCCCTCCATCAACTTTAAGAGAATTAAAGTTTGTATTTGCATCTTTTTGCATTTCTAATATAATATCTCTACTTCTTAAAGCGATTGCTTCAAGTGCAGCCCTGGCAATGTGACCTTTTTTTGTACCTCTTGTAATCCCAAATATAGCTCCCGTAGCATTTGGATTCCAATAAGGAGCTCCTAGACCAGATAGGGCAGGAATAAATGTTATTCCCCCGTTATCATCAACTGATAAGGCTAAATCTTCAATTTCTGGAGATTCATTAACAAGATTAATTTGATCTCTAATCCATTGAATTAAAGCTCCAGCAATAAAGACACTTCCCTCTAGAGCATAAGTCACCTTATTATTCAATTGATATCCAATTGTAGTTAACATTTTGTTTTTAGATGAAACGGGTTTACTTCCAGTATTCATTATACAGAAACATCCAGTTCCATAAGTATTTTTTATGTCTCCTGGGTTAGTGCACATTTGACCAAATAATGAAGCCTGTTGATCTCCAGCAATTCCAGAAATTGGAATTGATTTCCCTAATAGACTAGAGTCGGTATTTCCTATTAACTCAGAACATGAAACAACTTTAGGAAGTAATGATTCTGGAATTTCAAGAATGTTTAAAAGCTCTGTATCCCAGTTTAAATCATGGATATTATAAATTAATGTTCTGCTTGCATTTGTAATATCTGTTATGTGATACTTCCCTTTTGTTAGATTCCAAATTAACCAACTGTCTATTGTGCCAAATGCGAGTTCACCATTGTTAGCTTTTGATTTTATTCCATTTTGATCTAAAATCCATTTTATTTTAGTTCCAGAAAAATAAGAGTCTAAAACCAATCCAGTTTTTTTATAAAAAATTTCTTTTGTCCCTTTTTTTTCTAATTCTAAACAAAAATCAGAGGTTCTTCTATCTTGCCAAACAATAGCATTATAAACTGGTTTTCCAGTTTTCCTATCCCAAATTACAGTGGTCTCTCTTTGATTAGTTATTCCAATTGAATGTATTTGTTCAATTTTAATTTTAGCCTTATTTATTACTTCCTTAATTGATTTCAATTGTGTATTCCATATTTCAATTGGATCATGTTCGACCCAGCCTTTATAGGGAAAATATTGAGTAAATTCATACTGAGAAATAGCAGTTATTTTACCTTTAGTATTAAAAAGTATAGACCTTGAACTTGTAGTACCTGCATCGAGAGCTAGTATGAATTTTTCCATATTATGAAATTAAATTTCCTTCATCGTCCCATACTGCAATATCATTTCTTTTTGATTGGTCAATGAATTTAGACTCCCATGATTTGTCATAAGACAGTCCATGTTCTTTTAAAATTTCTTTTGGGACCCCATCCCAAACATTAGGTTGATTTCCTTTATACTCTAAATCTTTTATTCCCACTTCAGAAGTAAAGTAGCCAGTTACAACTAAATCTCTAAAAGTTGAGAAAAATTCTTCCTCTTTTGATTTGTTATTTTTTGGATAAGCAACTGAATTTAAGATTTGCTTTTGTTCATTTATAGTTGACCCTATAAAAGATTTATTAAAACTTTTTTTACTATAATCATCAATCCAATTTAGCCCATCTCTTATTTTTTTTTGAAATGATGGAACATCTTTTACTATAAATTCAATAAATTCTGGAACTTCAGCTTTTTCAATGTTCCCAATGGGACTAGGAGGCAGAATTAAATTAGCAAGTTTTTTGATCTTTATCATTTCATCATTAGTAAAAAAAGTTTTGTTTAATAATTCTAAATCTCTTTTCTTTTCTTCGGGAGTTCTACCGTATTGATATTTCCAGATTTTTTCATAAATGATTTCTTTTTCTTTAGGAAGACAACCTTCTAAAACTAAACTACTTGCCAATGAAGTGACTATTAGAGTCTTAATACTATCTCTTCTTTTCATTATTTATATAATTTATATATTTTGTTTTTTCAATTCTTCAATAATATATTCTGAGGTTCTCCATGATAGCGCCATAATTGTCCATGTAGGATTTTTATCTGCTTGAGAAACGAATGGCCCACCATCAACAATAAAAACATTATCAGCATCATGAAGTTGTTCATATTTATTGACTACAGATTTTTTTGGATCGTTTCCCATTCTTGTTGTTCCAACTTCATGAATTATTTCTCCAGGTGTTTTCAAACCATAGTCTTGATCTTTTCCTGGTGCAGACCACATCATGTGTCCACCAATATTATTTATTATTTCTTCAAATGTTTCATTCATATGTTTGGCCTGTTTTCTTTCATGATCAGACCATTTATAATTAAATCTTAGTACAGGAATTCCATACTTGTCCTTAGTATTTGGATCAATTTCACAATAATTGTCAATTCTGGCAATTGATTCACCTCTTCCAGCTAAATAAATGGTTGATCCATAAAACTTTTTAATATCTTTTCTAATATTTTCTCCGTATCCACCGGTCTCAAGACCAAGATATTTGTTTAAAGAATTAAAATTAAATCCAAATCCATACATAGGAACACCTAAACCTCCTCCAATTTCAATATGATAGCCTCTTGGAAAATCCAATTTTTTATTATCTAACCACCAAGGAGAATATAGATGCATACCACCTAAACCATCTTCATTATAAGTTTTTCTATTCATAAGATCAGGGATAAAACCCATTCTATCAGCTCCAGTTGAATCATGTAAATATTTTCCAACCATATTGCTACTATTTCCCAATCCATTTGGATGATGAGTACTTTTAGAATTTAATAATATACGTGCACTTTCACATGCAGAAGCAGCAAGAACAACTACTTTTGCTGTAATGCTATATTCTTTATTATCATCTTTATTTATATAAATAATCCCAGTAGGTTTCCCTTGTTTATTTACTTTAACTTCTCTAACCATACTATTAACATAAAGATCTAATCTTCCTTGAGAAGATCTTTGAGCAGGGAAAACAAGGCATGAGCTGGCAGAAAAGTCAGCATAAATACCACATGATCTTCCACATTGCCCACAGTAGTAACACACACCTCTTTCATTATTTATTCTTTTTGTTAACATTGAAAGTCTTGAAGGAATAACTTTAACTCCAGCTTTTTCAGCTCCTTTTTTATAATAGAGCTCATGTAACCTTGGTTTAACTGGAGGTAAGAAAAATCCGTCTGGTTCGTTATAAATATTCTCCTTAGATCCCGTAACACCAATTAATTTATCTACTTTATCATAATAAGGCTTTATATCTTCATAACCAATAGGCCAGTTATCTCCTAAACCATCAATACTTTTTCTTTTAAAATCATTAGGACCAAATCTTAGAGAAATTCTACCCCAATGATTTGTTCTTCCACCAAGCATCCTACTTCTCCACCAATAAAATTTCGTATCATTTTTCATTTTATATGGTTCGCCGTCAAGTTTCCAATCACCATAAGATGCATGGAATTCTCCAAATGCCCTAGTAGTACCTCTTCCTCTTCTGGGTGATTCATAGGGCCATTTTAGATGAAGTCTTTGTTCAGGGTTGGCAGGATCAAAAAAAGGGCCAGCTTCCATAAGAGCAACATTTAGACCATTATTAGTCAAAATTTTAGTTGCCATACCACCACCTGCTCCTGATCCTACAATTACAACGTCATAACTTTTCTTGTTTTCTATTATCTCCATTTATTTAATAATTTTTCGAAATTTATTGAGAAAAGAACAAAATTATACCATTTAATATTATAATTTACATTTTATAAAATAAAAATTTTATTATTGTTTTAGTTTATAATCAATCTAAAATAAAATCAATAAAATGAAGGTTGAAATTTGTGCCTCATCATTGTTATCAGTTAAGAATTCTATTTTTGCAGGAGCTGATAGAGTAGAGTTGTGTTCTGCATTTCAATTGGGAGGAATAACTCCATCTAAAGGTTTGATCGAAGAAGCCGTTAAATTAGATAAAATTCCAATTCACTGCTTAATAAGGCCTAGAGAGGGTGATTTTTTTTACGATTCAAATGAGATTAATATAATTAGTAATGATATTATTGTAGCTAAAGAATTAGGTTGCAGTGGAGTAGTGGTAGGATGCTTAAATAATGATTATAGTTTAGATTTAAAAACATTACAAAATTTTGTTGATTTAGCCTATCCAATGGAAATTACGTTTCACAGAGCGTTTGATCTTGTTAAAGAACCTTTTCAAGCTATGAATGAATTAATAAAATTAGGTTTTAACAGAATATTGTCATCAGGTCAAAAAAATAATGCTGAACTAGGTATTGAATTACTTAAAGAATTAAAAAATGAAAGTATTGGACAAATTACCATTATGCCTGGAGAAGGAATAAATATAAAAAATTGTTTGCTTTTTAAGAATGAAAAATTTGAAGCTATACACTTTTCGGCATGGAAACCTTTGTTAAGAAATTATGTTTTAAATGAAAAAATTAAAACTTTTGATGCTGTAATTGGTCATTCTGACAGAAATAAAATTGAAGAAATTATCTTAAAAGTTAAAAAGTAATTTTTACTTAAAAAGTATTCCAACTCCGCCAATAGCAGTTAGTATTAAAATTAGTTTTCTGTAGTTTTTATTTTCGATTTTCTTTACAATAAAGACACCAATAATTAATCCAATAATTACAAAAGGAATTAGTCTAGAACTAATAATTAAAGATTCAATTGTAATAGTTTTCCAGAAAAGAACATGAAAAGGTATTTTAAAGATATTAATTATAAAAAAAAGCCAAGCAGAGGTTCCAATGAATTCATTTTTTGGAAGTCTCATTGCAAGGAAATATATATTTGAAAAAGCTCCAGCTAGATTACCTATCATCGTTGTAAATCCTGCAAGAAGCCCCATAGATGGTCCAAAAATGATATTTTTTGGAATTGTATTTTTTTTTCTTATATCCCAGTAAAACATTAGGGATACACTAAGTATAATTATAAGAGCCATTCCATATTGAAATAACTTTTCAGATATATAATTTCCTGTTACGACCCCAAATAAAACACCTAAAATCATCCAAGGGATTAACATTAAAATATATTTCCATTTTACGTATCTTTTGTAATATAAAACAGCAAAAATATCTCCACATATAAGTAATGGCATTAGTATGCCTGTAGATTCTTTAGCACCATAAGCAAGGGCAAGCCCAGCTACTATTAGTGCTGCAATTCCTTTTACTCCGGCTTTAGCTATTCCTAATAAAAATGAGGAAAGTGCACCTATTAGAAATGAATAGCTTAAAAAGTTTAAATCTAAAGGCATTAATTTATAGATTTAATTTTATGCAAATTAAAAATTGAAAAATTAATTTGAAGAGACTAATTTCCCCCAATCTTGAATTGATTTTAAATTCATTCTTATATGATCATTGTTTCCAGCTTTTTTTGCCAATTCTAATCCTTTTTTTGCAGCAATAATAGCTTCTTTATTTAAATTAAGTTTATTATGAATAACAGCCTGTAATCTGAACATCCAGTATTTAGTTGAATCTATTTCGATCGCTTTGTTAATCCATTTTTTAGCTAAATTTAAATCTTCACCTTCTTGCAGATAATAAGAAGCAGAATTATATAAATCATATGCACTGGGTTTATTGTATATAGTTTCTTTAATTGATGCCAATACTTTTTGTTTTGAAAGAACATTAACAGGGATTTGAATTAAAGTGTTTTCCCAAGTTAAATTTATATCTGCTCCATTATTTGATATATTGTTTATATCAATTGTAAATGTTTCAGTTTTTTTGTCTTTGTAAATAACAGGAACATTTAATTCAGAAATAATTATTTGATCATCCCAATTTTTAATGATATTTAAAACTCTTTCGTCTTCATTGTATTCTAATAAATATACATTCCAGGATTTTTTATTAGGTTTAGTAAGCAGCGAATATTTTCCTTTAGGAATAAGTTTATTATTTATTGACACCTGATCACTAAATTTAATAGTTGAAATATTATTAGCTCCAGTTCTCCAAATTTCTCCATAAGCTACAAGATCTCCCATAATATCTCTACCCTTGATTGATGGTCGAGAGTACTCTATGGTAATCTCAATTAGACCTACATTTTGAATTAATTTCGATTTTGGACTAGCTTGAGGTGTTTTTACTTGAGAAAAAGAAACAAAAAAAGATAATAGGAAAAATAAATTTAAAAGTCTCATTTTTTTTTTTTTGCAATTTACAAATCATTTTTGGTATTAATAACATAAATTTTATTGTCCTAATTTTATATTTTTGCAAACTATTAAAATGAAATTATATAGTTTAGAAACAAAGCAGAATTTTCCAATCTCTCCTGAGGTTGCGTGGGATTTTTTATCTGATCCAAATAATTTAAAGGAAATAACACCTGATTATATGGGTTTTAACATTATTTCCGGTTGTGAAAAAGAAATGTATGCAGGTCAGATTATTGAATACATAGTTAAGCCTCTTTTTGGAATACCTATCAAATGGGTCACGGAAATAACTCATGTTGAAAAAAATAAGTTTTTTGTTGATGAACAGAGATTTGGACCCTATAATTTTTGGCATCACAAGCATTACTTGAGACCAATTAAAGGAGGGGTTGAAATGAAAGATATAATTCATTATAAAATTCCTTTTGGAATATTAGGACAATTAGTTCATCCTATAATTGTCTATCCTAAATTGAAAGAAATATTTAATTACAGGACTGAAACTCTTAAAAAAAAATTTGGAATAATAAAAAATTAATAAAATAATGATAGAGAACAAAAACATTTTTATAGTTGGAGGCTCGAGTGGTATAGGCCTTTCCTTAATCAAACAAATTTCTAGTAAAAACAATATTTATTCAGCCTCTAGAAATGACAATAACCTTAATGAATACAATGTGAAGCATATTAAATATGATTCAGTTAATGATCTGGAAATGGACACTTCAATTTTGCCAGAGAAAATTGATGGATTTGTTTATTGTCCTGGAAGCATTAATCTTAGACCTTTTAACTCCTTAAAAATAGAGTCATTTCTAGAAGATTATAAAATTAATTTTTTAGGAGCAATAAAGTCTTTAAAGATTATTCTTCCTTTAATGCAAAAATCAGATAATTCCAGTATTGTTTTTTTTAGCACCGTTGCTGTATCTACAGGTATGCCATTTCATAGTTCGATTTCCTCTTCAAAAGGAGCTATTGAAGGATTAACAAGATCTTTAGCCGCTGAATTTGCTCCAAATATTCGTGTGAACTCAATTGCCCCTTCAATTGTTAAAACAAATCTTTCAGAAAAGTTTTTAAATAGTGATTTAAAGATTGAAAAAGCAAGTGAAAGACATCCTTTAGGAAGAATCGGCAAAGTTGAAGAAATTTCGAAATTAGCTGCTTATTTACTTAGTGATGACAGTAGATGGGTCACTGGACAAGTAATAAATATAGACGGGGGAATTGGTTCAATTAGAAAATAAAGTTTAGTGAAATCAATTACAATTTTTTGGTTTCGAAGAGATTTAAGAATAGAAGACAATTGTGGTTTATTTCATGCACTTAAAGAAAATAAAAATGTTCTTCCAATTTTTATTTATGATCTAAATATTTTAAAAAATTTTTCTGATGATGATCCCAGAATCGAATTTATATATAATTCTTTAAAATTATTAGATGATACATTTAAAAAGAATCAATCTTCAATTAAAATATTTAAAGGGGAACCAGAAAAAATTTTCAGTCAACTTTTAACTGATTACAATATAAAGAATGTTTTTTTTAACAGGGATTATGAACCATACGCTATAGAAAGAGATGAAAAAATCAAAAAATTTTTAAACTCAAAAAAAATAGATGTTTTTGATTTTAAAGATCATGTGATTTATGAAAAAAATGAAATTATTAAAACAGATGGATCCCCTTACAGAGTATATACTCCGTATTCCAAATTATGGTTAAGTAAATTTTTATCAGAAGGAATTGAAAAGTTTAAATCCGAGAATTATCTAAAAAATTTAGTAAATTTTAAAAATCAAGATAGAATTTCTTTTGAAGATTTAGGTTTTAAAAAGAGTTTAATTAAAATTCCTAAATATAAAATAGATTTAAACTTTATTGATAATTATGAACAAACAAGAAATTTTCCAATTTTCAAAACCTCGAAAATAGGGTTATATCTTCGTTTTGGAATATTAGGGATTAGAGATCTTGTTTTACTTGCATCTAAAAGTAAGAACTATACATTTTTAAAAGAGTTAATATGGAGAGAGTTTTTTATTCAAATTTTATGGCATTTTCCTAATACCATAAATAAAAGTTTTAAGCCAAAATATGATTCAATTAAATGGCTTAATGATAGAAAAAAATTTGAGCTTTGGTGTCAAGGCAAAACAGGATTTCCACTTGTAGACGCGGGAATGATTGAGTTAAATAGTTCGGGGTTTATGCATAATAGAGTAAGAATGTTAGTAGGTAGTTTTTTGTGCAAACATCTATTAATAGATTGGAGATGGGGTGAAGATTATTTTTCCAAAAAATTATTAGATTATGAATCAGCGAGTAATATTGGTAATTGGCAATGGGTAGCCGGATGTGGCGTAGATGCGGCCCCTTATTTTAGGATTTTTAATCCTAGTGAACAAATAAAGAAGTTTGACAAAGACCTCAAGTATATTAAAAAGTGGATACCAAATTATAATCCAAAAAACTACATTAAACCTATAGTTGAACATAAAAATGCTAGGGAGCTTTGTTTAAAAACTTATAAAGATGCATTAAACCGTTAAATTTAAACTCTATTAATTTTTGCTCCAATAGAGGTTAATTTTTCAACAATTCTTTCATACCCTCTATCTATTTGTTCTATGTTATGTATAACACTCTTACCTTTAGCTGACAATGCAGCAATAAGAAGAGATATACCAGCTCTTATATCGGGAGAGGTTAAAACGGTACCTTTTAATTTAGATTTAAAATTATGACCTATTACCGTTGCTCTGTGTGGATCGCATAAAATAATTTTTGCACCCATATCAATTAGCTTGTCAACAAAAAAAAGTCTACTTTCAAACATTTTTTGATGAATTAATACGCTACCATTAGCTTGAGTAGCAATTACCAAAATTATACTCAATAAATCTGGAGTAAATCCTGGCCAAGGAGCATCAGATATAGTTAAAATTGAATCGTCTATATGATTCTTTATGGTATATCCATTTTGGTGTGAGGGTATAAATATATCATCACCAATTCTCTTTAAATTTATACCAAGTTTTTCAAAAATTGAGGGAATATTTCCAAGAAAATTCCAATTTACATTTTTAATAGTTATTTCACTTTTAGTCATGGCAGCAAGACCAATCCAACTTCCTATTTCTATCATATCGGGAAGTATTTTATGATTAGCTCCTTTTAATTTATTTACACCTTCTATAACTAGTAAATTAGAACCAATACCACTAATTTTTGCACCCATTTTATTCAATAAAAGACATAATTGTTGAATATAAGGCTCACATGCAGAATTATACAATTCTGTTTTTCCTGAAGCAAGAACAGCAGCCATTAAAATATTTGCTGTTCCAGTTACAGAAGCCTCCTCTAAAAGAATATTATTTCCTTTTAATTTTTTAGAACTAACATTATAAAAATAGTTGTCACTATCATAATTGAATTTAGCTCCCAACTTAATCAATCCATCAAAATGAGTGTCTAATCTTCTTCTTCCAATTTTATCTCCTCCTGGTCTCGGAATACTAGCTTTTCCAAACCTTGTAAGTAAAGGTCCAACAATCATAACTGATCCTCTTAAAGATGTTGCTTTTTTAATAAATTCATCAGATTTAATCTTATTTAAATTGATATTATCTGATTGAAAAGAAAATTTATTATGCTTTATTTTATTTGTTTTTACCCCTAAAATTTCTAATAAATTGATAAGTTTGTTTACGTCAAGAATATCTGGAATATTTTCAATTACAACCTTTTCATTAGTTAATAAAACAGAACAAATTACCTGTAAAGCTTCATTTTTTGCACCTTGAGGATTAATTACACCTTTTAAACTATAACCTCCATCAATTTCTAAACTATTCATTAAAAATTATATTAATACCTTTTTCTATTATTTCTTTTTCTGTTTTTATGATTACTTTTTGGACCATTACCATTTTTAGATTTAAGTTTTAATAAATCACTTGAAATTGATAGAGGTAATTGGTCAGAACTCACTTTAAGTTTTCCTTCAGAAAGTTCTTCAAGGTGAGAATGAATAACGCTATCCTCAACAGTATCTTTATTCCAATTCAAAAAACATTTTTTCATATGATTAGCTATATTGTAGACCAATGCATTTTTTAATTCTCCTTCTTCCCATTCGATAGCAATATCAATCATTCTTTTAATATTATTTCCATAAAACCTATACTTAGGGTAATTTTGAGGGTATGGAAGTTTTTCTGGTTTTGCAGATAATTTTTCAGCTTCAGGTTTTTCAAAAGGGGAGTCAACATCTAATTTGAAATTTGACATAATAAACAATTGGTCCCATAATTTATGTTGAAAATCAGGAACATCTCTTAAGTGAGGATTTAGATTTCCCATTACGCCAATAACAGCTTTAGCTAATTTGTTTCTTTCACTCTTATCTTTTTTTTCCATAATTTGTTCAACCATAAGATGGATGTGTCTGCCGTATTCAGGAATAATTAGTTGTTTACGATTTGTGTTATATTGTAATATATTCATAAAAAAAAGGATTAATTTTTGCTAAGTATAAAATGCAAATTAATTAAAATATAGATAATCAATCAATAAATTAGAAAAAAAATCATAAAACTATTATATCATCAACCCCACTTAAATCTTTATAAATGTTAATTATTTCATCAGGGGAATCCATTTTAGACTTTATCGTTACACTTTTATAATTTTTTTTTGATGATTCTTTTATAATCATACGATATCTATGTTTTTTAAAATATTTTTTAAAAAAATCAGGTTTAATTTTATTAGATTTTAATATAAATTTAAACATGTATATTCCAGGCCATTTTTGAGATATAATTAGATTTTCTTTAAAATTTGAATAGAATTCTTTACTACTATTTTTTAATTTCATTAAGTAAATTTATAAAAGAAAGCAATAAATTTAAACTTTTAAATAAATTGAGAAATAAAAAAATTGTTATTACTGGTGGTCCAGGATCAGGGAAAACAGAGATAATTAAAGAATTAGAGAATAGGGGATATTACGTAAAGCATGAAATTGTTAGGATTCTCTATAAAAAGGGTAAAAAAAAAGGAGTTAATGCTTTTAAGAAAGATCCATTTGAATTTAGTGAAAAATTACTGGAGTATAGGATAAATCAATTTGATTCTAGTTCAAAAATAAATTATAATATTGAAAAACCTTATATTTTTTTTGATAGAGGTATTCATGATACTTTTGCTTATTTAAATTTTTTAAAGAAAAATTATAATTGTAAAAACATCATTTTTTCTTTTTCATATGATTTTGTTTTTTTGCTTAATCCTTGGAAAAAAATTTATGTAAATGATAATGAAAGGATGGAGTCTTTTAGTGATTCTAGAAAATTATTTAATTCAATAAAACTAATTTATTCAGAGGCTAAAATTAAATCTAAAATAATTTTGAATGATTCAGTAGAAAACAGAGTTGATTATATAATTAATTATTTAAATCATATTCAATAAAACAGATATATTTATAGATATAAAATATGTTATTTTAAAAAAAAATCTTGAAAGAACAAAATAAAGTCATTTTTTACGGAACTCCAGATTTTGCTAGATATTGTTTAAAACATCTAATTAATGAAGGTGTTAATATTTCTGCTGTTGTAACTGCTCCTGATAAATATTCAGGAAGAGGAAGGAAAATAAGCTTTTCATCTGTTAAAGAATTTTGTTTAAAAAAAAATATTAAGATTTTTCAACCAGAAAATTTAAAAGATAAATTATTTCTTAGTTTGATAAAAAAAATAGCTCCTGATATTCAAATTGTTGTCGCTTTTAGAATGCTTCCTAGAGAAGTGTGGTCCATAGCAAAAGATTTTACATTTAATTTACATGCCTCTCTTTTGCCAAA
>MDTD01185025.1_pt1 | contig 13794 bp, 13 predicted proteins | sample 811221 | NCBI WGS metagenome assembly MDTD01 (sample SAMN05326646, study PRJNA326480) | marine metagenome | isolation source: seawater | place: Pacific Ocean: South West | collected 2011
CCGCGGTCCGCGGTCCAATGGACCGCGGTTCTCGACACAACCCCTAGTCAAACAAACGAAACCAAACTGCACAAACCCAGACACATCACATCAAATCACAATCAAATATCAACGAGGGATCATATGCTACTATTCAAAAGTCTACAGATGCGGCCTTTATTACAGAGGAAACTGTGGAAACAAATGAGGAAAAGAAGAGTGTACGACAAACGAGTCAAACTGTATACCTTGAATCAACATTGGTTAAAGATAAGAAAACAAAAGGACAGGAGGAGACGTAGAGTACTTGCTAGATTATGGAAGATGAAACAACTGGCCATGCTCAGACGGATGTATAGTCGTGCTATTTGATAAACTGATCTAAAAGTTTACCATAGTATTTGTGGAAATGGGAGTGTACATTTTCATAAGGAGGTTCTGGTCCTCTCTCAGCACCTGGAATATCATATTTTAAAAGTTCTTCATTCACTAGATCAAGCACCACGTCACTGTCGTTAATTTTTCCTGCACCAATTTTCTTTTTGGAAAGTTCTACTAGTTCATCCCACTTACCATCTTTGTTGATTTGATAGCGAACTATAAAATATCTTTTTTTGTTGTGTTTACTGCCCATTTGATAATCTTGCCAATTTTATCATTACGCTGGCTAAATTTATTTCGGGATCAGCAACAAATGAATGATCAACCAATCCTTGTTTAATTATTAACACTGCTTTGTCCTGTGAGTCCTCGTCTTTGGATATTATTTCTAAGTTGTCGTATAGCCACCTGTATATTTCTTCACACTCTTCTGGCCTTGCTTGTGAGCACACAAGTTTTCTTGCGTCATTAATCTTGCCAGCCTTGAACAGTTCTACCATTTGTAATCTATAATCCTGCTGTCCAGAGTCACCAGATGCTGGTGGCATAAGTTTCCCATCTCGCACGTTTTGCTGTATCATGTTTATGCATTTTCTTAGATCAGGATAACTTGCCTTCACATATGTGTCTAAAGTTTCAATATCTTGTTCTGTTTTTTCCGCTATCAGTATCTCTGCCACACGTGCAGTGAATTCCGTCTTGTCGATTGTCTCCATATGAAAACCTTGGCATCTGCTGTGTAGTGCCGGAATCACTCTGTTTGGATAGTTGCAAGTCAAAATAAATCTCGCCGATGTGTGATACATCTCCATTACACCACGCAGTGCCGCCTGACCGTTTGGACTCATGTAATCTGCCTCGTCCAGCAACACATATTTGTATGCACCAAATGGCATTATCTGTACAAATGAATTAATTTTATCTCTCACGGTATCTACTGAATTTTCTCTAGAAGCATTTATTTCTAGTATGTCGTAACTGCTGACATCAAGTTCAGCAAATAAAACTTTTGCAAGTGTTGTTTTACCTACACCTGGTGCACCACTTAATAGCAAGTGTGGTATTGCTTTATCATCAATCCATGTTTGTATTTGATTTCTCTGTGCCTCATCTCGCACTACATATTCTTTCAATGTTTTTGGTCTATATTTTTCTACCCAAAGTTCTTTCACTATAATACTCCTGCATGATTGGCCGCCAATACCATACCAAATGTTGCCATTAAAATCACAAATATGGTTGGCAAATTATCTAAAATAATCCATTTTAGTTTTTTCATAATACTGATTATACAGAAATTAAATTACTTTGTCTATATATTTGTTCCGCGGCAAGGTTTTTTGCTTTTGCTTCGACTTGTATATCAAAATTTTCCAAAAAGGATAATGCCCAATCATTTACCTTTGCGTTTGGTAGCATATCAGAATGTGCTCTCAATTTTTGTTTTTTACAACCTTTGGCAAGTAGGTCCTTAATATTATGCATTTCAGTATGCATCTTGTCTCCTAATTGTGCTGGTTCGAGTGCTTCATCTCTAGAATAAGAATAATGCATTGTAGGACGTTGTCCACGCCAACTGTCAATGACTCTCTTGACTCTATCATCTGTTGGTTCAATGTATTCCTCATTACGTATCCAATGGTGATGAATGTCCATAACAAGAGCAAGATGTTTTTCAAGTTCTAAACTTGCATCTAAACCCCAACCCATTTCGTCATTTTCTATTGTAATCAAATTCCTTGCTTCTGGAGATAGTCTTGGCAGTACTTTTATAATACCTTCTGGACCTTGTCTACCTGAGATGTGTACATTAATTTTACAACCATCTTGAAATGATTTGCCAAAACCCATCCAACGTGCCATGTTGACATGATATTCAAATTCATCGATAGAACGTTCTACAATATCTGGAGTCTCAGATGCAAGAACAGTAAATTGTCCAGGATGAAAGGATACTTTCACATTAAGTTTACGTGCAAGATCTCCAACTTCCGCAAAATGCTTTTCACAATAACGTACAATTTCTGGCGAATCAATGTAATATCGCCACGTGGCTTCTGTTGCCATAGGTAAAACAGGAGAACTGAGTCTGCACATTCTACGTTCAGGAGGAAGTGTGCCAACTTTTGTAATAAGTTTTTTAAGAGATTCTATGTTATGCTTTACCACCATATCAAGTTTTGCTTCGGCTTGATCTTTATGTTCGTTAAGCCAACGAACAGTAGTTGCTTTTGTATTGAAAGGTCTTTGTAATTCTTCTAATTGTTTTTTCTTAAGTGTCTGATCATGATGAAACCATTGACAGCAGAAGCCGATACGTTTTTGCATTCTAAATTATAGCAGATTTGTGTAATATGTCAACTATTCACCGCCTGGTACTGACGCTTGTTTCATACCATCGGTGTTAATATAACCAGCAGTTTTTCTATTCTGTTCTGGTTCAGTATCAGATATTAGTAAGATATCGTTTTCGTCGATCATTCTTACTTCTTCTTTTTCTTTTTCGTTTTCTATTTTAAATGCTCTGGACCATCTTCCATGTGCAACCAATATCCATTGTCCGACTTTAACGTCATCTTGGTCTTTGCCAACTGCGTAGACTTTTGCCCAACGTGGATGTATTCCTGATCCTGTGCCATCATCGTCCATAAGGATTATTCCGCCTTTGGATTTTGTTTCACCAAAGTGCATTTTAGATACTAATACTCTTTTTTTAAGTGGAGTGATTGAACCGTGGTGGATATGCTGTTTACCACCATGCGATCCAAAACCTTTTGCTTGTAAATCTTCTAACTGTCCCATACTTCTATTGTATTACAAATATAGTAGTTTGTCAACTGTGTATTATTCGTCAATGCCTTCAAGTGCCGCATCGATACCTGATGGTTTAGATTCAGTTTTCTTTGGTGTAGATTTAGGTTTGAAAACATCAATCTTTTTCATCTTAGTTTCCTGCTTTACTTCAACAGGATTAGGTGTAGATACAGTTTTATTTGGGTTAATAACTTTTGTATCTATAACTTTTTCTTGCGGTATTGGTGTAGGTGTTGCTACTTTTGGTGCAGGAGTGTCAGCAACTGCTCCTGCAGGTGCTTCGTAATATTCTCTCATTACTTCCTCTTTTGATCTAACAACAGAATTACCCGGACCTAACACATCACCACGTGCATTCACGTTCATATTACCAACTGCTCTTGTGCTTTCGTTGGCCGCTCTTAGTTTATCTATATCTACCATTTTACCTTGCATGGTTCTATATAATTTTCTTGGTGTTGTTCTTGCCATTTTTTTCTCCTACAATTACTTATGCCTTACAAAATAGGTCATCTTAAAAATTCTTTATGATCAATATTGTACTGAATTGGATTAATTTTATGTACACCAATCAAAAACAAACAAAAACTAGCCACACTAGATCCTCTACCAACACCCCAAACCATATTATGTTTTCTCAAGGTATTAATGAAATATATCAAGAATTGTAGAACTTTTACAAATTTTTTTCTTTCGAATAATTCATATTCTATTTCAACTCTTTCTTTTTCCTTATCAGTAGTGCATTTTTCCAGCAAAAATTTTTTTACATCAAGATCATAATACTCTTTTGGCATATACCAATTTGATATATTTTTTTCATCGAAATCAGCAACACTTATATCATACTTTGGAACATTTTTAATTTTTGGTAAACTTATACCCAGTTGTTTGAGTGCTTGTGAATATTGTTCTATGTCTTCGAAAAATATTTTTGTAATGTCTATTTGTGGATTAGAATATATTAAATCTATTGCATCATCTTCTGTGTATATGCAATCACCGTAATCATTTGTCTTTATTTTTGCCGCCATCTAAAACCTTCGGATTAAACTCAAATATTTTAGCATGATCCCCGTGGTCCTTGTCAACTGGAATTGTCTGATTGTTCCAACTGAAGTGTCCTGTGTATAATCCTTTTTCCATTTCTTTATCATAAGTTGCTGTATCAGATCTTAACCACCACGGATGAAACTTTTCATATTTTTTCGAGAACCATCCATCTACATCTAATAGTGTAAGTTCTTTTGAGTTTTTGTCAACCGAATAAGTGATTCCATCACCTTGGTAACTACCAAGTTTTAATTTGTTTACCGTAATTTTTCCATCAAGAATTGCGTTTGCCTTACAGAAACAAACAGCGGCCATGATTTGATCATAGGGCGGTCTCGGCAATTCAATAAATCTATTATTGGATTTTTTCAACAGTGTTTGGTAAAGAGAATCATCTCGCCATGCCGTCACTGTATTTGAAAGAACTAATTCAAAAAGATTTTTTAATCTTTCGAAATAACTGCTTTGTTCTTTCAAATCAGCAACGTTAGGAGTAATAGTTATTTCTACGTTGTACTCGTTTTGAAATAACTCGTTATCAACAATAATGATAGATTTAAATTTAGTTTTCCAATCGAAAGTATTTGACATCAATAATAGTTATTATTCTATATTGATCAGTTCCCCTAGATCTGGTTCTCCTCTAGACTTTTTAAATTTATCTTGCATATCTTTTATTCGTCTAGTTCTCAACACACCGGTATATGTTTCCAAAGCAATTTGTAGTTGATTTAGAATGTTTGGATTACGATTGAATCTCAGAGCACTATTTCTTTTTCGAGTAAGTTCTCTAATTCTTTTCGAAATTTCCTCATCGGAAAGGTTATTGATATCTTCTTGTAGAGGGTGGAACAAAGGCATTCACCTACCTTTCCTTGGTTAGTTATACATCTTTCCTATTTGATGCATAAGGATTGTTGTACCGGCATCTGGTGACATAAATTCATACAGATATCTTCCTGTATTAGGTGCACTTATCACGTTTGATGATCCGTCACCGCCGCTTACATTGTCAGCAACTTTAACAGCAGTAGGAATAGTTATTGTGTGTGCCGTTGCGGCAAAAGTAACATCTAATATTACTCTTCCTAGTGTGCCAGTTGTTGGCATATTTGTAAATGCAAGTACGATCGCACCATTTGTTGTAATAGTTTGGTAGTGTCCGCTTTCGTGATTAATTGTTATATTACCACTTTGTGTTCCGTGAGCATAAACAGTTTCGGCAGTATCTTTCAACACTGCTCTTGATACTACATTGTCGTTAAAATTATTTGCTTCATTTGTTTTAACTGCATTTGTTTGTAGTGTTTCAATTTCTGTTTTAGCATTAGTAAAATTATTTTTAATTGCAGTAAAGTTATCTCTAAATCCTTGTGAAGAGTTATCTTTTCCTGCTACTGGAAATGTGCCATCTACGTTACCTGGTACTATGTTACTTGCCATTTATTAAATTCCTTTATTTTGAAATACAAGATATTTATCACCTTTGTAAGTGACTGAAATCTTACTTTTATCTTGTGGTGCAGTACTAAATGTAATTGTTGTCTTTTTGTTTACCAAATCATGTGATAATACATAAGGATTTTCTAAGTCTGCAGACCTAATTGTTGTATCTGCGGATAGATACGAAGGTGTTTCGCTATTATCTGCCGTGACTTCATAAGGTGTTTTTAGCACACCAGAGCCTGGATGTATATCAACAGAATAAGTTTGATTACTAGCAAATATATCTAAACTGTCTACACTTGCTTCTGCCACTACTGCGTCATCTATTCTAATCTCAACGTCCTCGCTGTTGATAATATGATTCATTACAAACGATTTAGTGTTTCCATCACCTACAAAATCCTCCGGAGAGGTAATACCAGCAGAACCAACCACATATCTGTCTATTGTGAAATTTATTTTCTTAAAATCTATTTGTTTATTTCTTATTCTAGATGCTACCAATCCAGACTGCCCTGGTTTGCAGTATGCAATGACCATTGCCATTTGATAACCAAGAGGTGCACCTGTATCTGCTTGAGGTGTTCTCATCCAAAGTGGTAAATGGACCCACTCTTTTTCTCCTAGTTCTTTCATTCTATCTCTCATATTTGCTATTGCATTAGGAAATAGTTTTGCAACTGTTCCTAGGTCAGCAGTAAGTTCATTTGCAAATCTAACTTTGGATCCTGATATTGAAAAACTTAAACCATCTGTCGTAGTAACATTATATTCTTCTGCATCTGCTGTAATATAACGATCATCTCCCAACGGTCCTAATACAGATTTAACAATATCTTCTCTTAAAGTAATTTCTTTCGCTACAGACTTACCTAAACTATTAACCATTGGGTCTTTCATCTCGATGTAAACAACTTCGTATTGTATAACTCCATTTTCTTTGGCGACTGCTGTCTTGACATCTCCGAAATATAAAGTTTTAGGTCCATGATTTTGTTCTATTTGGGTTTGAAATGCTTTTAGTGTATTTGGTTTAAGACCCGATATCAACAACATTTCTGGATTATCTTTAAATCCAAAATTTGGATCCTCTGATCTAAATATAAAATCAGTTGCATTTATATTTGGATCTTGTGCAAGTTGGTAAAAAACATTTTTGTCAGTTAAAGATGTTCCGTGACCAGTCAAACTTGCGTAATTGTAATTGTAAGGAAGTTTAACTGCCAACGTAAATTGTCTTGTTGTGGATAGTGCTTTGTATTGATCACTTACTTCAACATTGAAAGTATATTGTCTATCAAATGATGTTGTATTATTATCATATGTAGAAACATTATTATCAATTGTTGTGTAATCTGTTATTTCAGGTATTCCGATTATATTTCCATGAGGAGAAAGTGTAAGTCCTGCAGGCAGTTGTCCGTCGATTACTGTGAATCTTAAAATTCTGTTTGTTCCTGCCGCCGTGGCTTCTAGTTTTTTAAGTGATGGCTCACCCGCATTTATAGTTCCTAGTTCTGATTCGGTTATAAATGCAACCCCTACATCTATTTCACCAAACACACTCATCTTAAACTGTTTGTCGGTAAACACATTCATTCCTGTTCCGACTACTCTGTTTGCTCTTATTGTGAATGAGTGTTCTTTTGTTACTGCCGCTTGTACAGGCAAGGTACCAAAAATTTCTCCATTGCTAGTATCCATTGAAAGTCCTGTAGGTAATGCTCCTTCGACTATAGAATAAGTTAAATCCTGTTGCAGTGGATCAAAGTCAGATACATCTATCTTAATTACTATTGCGTTGTCATGTCTATATGCCCCTAGATTTGTAGGCGTTATAAAAATAGGTCTTCTAAATGCTGATAGATCTATTGTAATTTCACTGCCAGCAAATGTTGTGGCATCAATAGTAATTGCTGTGTTATCTATTCTCCACCAGTCAGCAGTTACAACAAATATGTTATTGATCTGTGTTGTTACACTTGTTCCATCTGTAACTCTTATTTTAAATTCATAATTTACTGATTTGGATTTTGTTTTAATTGTCGGATCCCATCCTGTAGGTGCTGAATCAAATTGATAGTGTGCATAACCGCCACGTGGTCCGAATTTTTCATCTTCTGCAAGTAAAACTATTCCGGAAATGTATCCTGTTTTACTCATTGTTAATCCTGTAGGTAAACTACCTTCAACAATATCATATTCTAAAGATTGTCCTGTTGCTGTGTCTGTATCTGTTGCAAGTATTTGATAATTTACTTCTGTGCCATCAACCACCCACTTTGTTTTTGTTTGTGTTGTTGTACTATCCGAAAGATCTATTTGTCCAGAACTTGTTGAAAATATTGGAGCATCGGCACCAACAATTTCGATTGTAAATGTTCTATCATTGATTGCTGGTGGACTGAATCCAAGATCCTCTACTCTTACAACAAACTTGTAAACTTTTCTATTTGCAACCTCAAACGGAACACCGTCAATAATTCCATTTGTTGCGAGATGTAATCCTGGTGGTAATTCTCCTGCAATAAGTGTATATCTTAATCTGCCTATTTTAGTTGCAAATGCTCCTGGCACTTGACCTGTTGCAGTTGCTTCGAGAGTTTGTGTAAAAGCCTCTCTTTCGTTTACTGATGCAAGTTTTCCTGCAGGTGTTGTCCATGTTGGTTGTGTCATTGTAATGATATTTATTTGTTATTTGAATGTATATTAAGAGCCAGAAACTAAGAATACATTCTGCCCGTTTAATGGAAAATAAGCGACTCTTTGCTCACTTCCCCATAAAGAATATGCATCATCCCAGTCTGTTGTACCACCAGTATAAATTTTATCAGTTGCATTATTCTTCATCCAGTTAGAAACTTGTTTTGGAGTCCAATCAGGATGTGCTTGTAATAGTAAAGCACACATACCTGCTACCTCGGGTGATGCGTTTGATGTTCCGCCAAAAGATCTATATGCTGAATTTCCAGTATTATGAGGTGCTTTCCTGTTAGTTCCAACAGCATAGATATCAACGAAAGATCCGTTATTACTCCAATTCATTCTTTGATTTAGTGTAGACGATTTTGCAGTTGAATCTATTGCTCCAACCATTAAACCTGCTGTGGTGTCTGTATTATTTCCGCCAAAGAAATTTGGACTGCCTGGTCGCATATAATAATATTTTCCATTGTCAAAAAGATAATCCTGTGCGTCAGCATCACCATCACCTGTGCCTGAAAAGGTAAAATAATTATCGTAATCTTCGTTGCCTGGTCTTACACCTACATTATTATCATTTCCTGCCGCAATACAGGTCATTATGCCGGCATCTGCGAGTGCTTTGACATCAACATCAACAGAAGTTATCTGTGCATGACCTCTATGAAGACTTTGTAATTTTGCACCATTCATCCAACCTTGCCAACCATAGTTCTCTCTCCATTTGATTGGATTAACGTCATTGTGTGCAGTACCTCTGTACACACCACCGGTGGTTGGTCTATTAGGATCATATGCTTGAGTACTTGCTCTCATAACATATCCAATTGCAAGTGCTGACCAAAACACAGAATAATAACCCCAACTGTGATTTACTACTGTTGGTCGTGATCCACCTTTGGCATTGTGCCAACCTAGTATACAATCCATTGCATCAGCAACACTTATACCGTTGGAAGAGTCCGCCCAATCTAGTTTAATTGAATATATGTCTGCATTTTTGGCCCAACCTGTAGTCAGTCCTGCTATAACTCCTGCAACGTTTGTTCCATGACCATCTTGGTCAGAATAAAATCCAGCGTTGTTTGTTGATGGTCCAGACAATCCTGCTTCGGCATACCAATCAATTTTTTTAACTCTTGAAACACCATTAGCATCTTTAAACTCGTCATGATCTGGATTTATTCCTGTATCGCATACTACTATATCTACTCCAGTACCATCTAATACGTAATCATAGGTGTGATTGCTTAATGTATTTTCTGTGCTATAAAGATTTGTTGCAGACGTATGCCTTACTAAACCCCATGGGGTACTACCGTCGGTATTTCTCCAATCACTATGTTCTTGAAATCCTCTTGCTTCTACTAAAAAATCATTTTCTTGTACAGCCAGTATTCTTTCGTCTTTACGTAAGTCTTCTGCTTCGATACGATTCAACTCGTAATGTGTATTCCTTGGATTAGTGGGTCTTAATTTGAGAACTGTTTTGCCTCTAGCAACAAGTTCGTTATGTACTTCTTGCCAATCTACACCTTCTTTGACTGTTACAATATATTCTGCCATTTTTCATTATACACTTGAATTATCATGTACATACTTCCACGCAGAACTATCAAAGTATGCAGGTCTATAACTGTTATCGCTTACAGCAACTATGCTTCCAGCACTTGCAGTGAAACCACCACGTAATTGTGCAATAGTTTTACCCAATAATTTCATTGGTGCCGCATTTATAATTTCTGACGTTGGACTTAATGTAATTGTTGTTGGTGATGAAATTGTGTAGGTGCCTGACAAAGTTGAAGGAGCATTGATACTACCTGTTTCCAGTTTAGATATTATAACTGATCCTGTACCTGCAGGTGTAATCAAAATATTTTCATTTGATCTCGTACCTAATATTTCGTTGTCATCATAAGTGATTGCTCCGGTGTTTAATGACGAAGCAGACATTCCAGATACAGATGAATCAACATATGCTTTTACTGATTGCTGTGATGGAACATGAGTGGCACTATTAGATGCCATGTTATCCTCATCCTTAATTGCATTTGTAATTCTAGCATCTGCTCTTGCATTAGTAAAGTATAGGTTTGATGAACCTTCTGATAAAGCATCAGTGTTGGTAGGAGATGTGTCATCTGCAACTACCCAAGCACTGCCGTTATATTTTAGAATTTTGCCATTTGCAACACCTGATGTATCAACATCTGATAAAGCATTAATACTTGCCGCCGCTATTCTGGCATCCGCTCTTGCATTTGTATAATATAAGTTTGCCGGGTTTTCAGATATCTGAGATGTGTTAGATGGAATAGTTGGTGTGTTTGAATGATTACTGTAATTTAATACATAGGCAAGATTTTGTCCTTGCAACGTATCTGCATCTGTTCCGCCACCGCCTGCCGTTGAGTCATCTGCTACTACCCAATTGGTACCATTGTATTTTAAAATTTTGCCTGACGATTTACCTGTTGTATCAACGTCTGCTAAAGCATCAATCGATGCCGCGGCAATACGAGCGTCTGCTCTGCCGTTTGTAAAGTAGAGATTAGATGAACCTTCTGCTATTTCGTCTGTATTATCTTTTGTTAAAATTTGTGAGTCTACATAAGCCTTAACTGATTGCTGTGATGGAACATGAGTGGCACTATTTGATGCCATATTATCTTCATCTTTAAGTGCGTTAGTAATCCTTGCATCTGCTCTCGCATTTGTGAAATATAAATTTGATGATCCTTCAGAAACTGCGTCTGTACTTAAAGTTGCAGAATCAGTTTTCCATTTAAATGAAGTAGATGTGTGATCATAAAATAAAACTTTGCCATCGTCACTTGCTCCTGGTGTTGCTACGTCTGATAAGGTTGTAAAGTTTTGTCCTGATATATTTTGTAAGTAACTTGATAGATTTGGTCCTGTTATTGTTAGTGTGTCACCGGATATTCCTGTTGATATTCCTGATGAACCAACTACTGTCAATGTGTCTGTAACTGTATTTGCAGTTGTTGAACCTGAATCACTTGTTACTGTTGCAAATAAATTTTGATTTGCTGGAATAGATCCAAATGATAAAACACCCGAACCGTTTGTTGTTAATACTTGTCCGTTACTTCCATCTGTTGTAGGAAAAACAATTCCAGATATTGAAACTTTTCCTGTGCCGTTTCCAGATAATTCTAAATTTGCATTTGAGGAATTTGTGCTTACCGTGTTGTCTCTAAATTTTACATTATCCAAAACAACGTGTCCTGTTCCGCCTTGTAAAATATTGATGTCAGCATTTGATGGTCCAGAAATTGTTGATCCAACTATGGATAAATCACCTGTCGAACCTCCTCCACCGCCTGCGTTATTCACCCAATTTAAAACACCAGAACCATTTGTTGATAAAACCTGACCATTGGCACCATCTGCATTTGGATATTTCAATCCTGCAATAGAAACTTTACCTGTACCGTTTCCTGTGAGTGCTAAATCTGTGTTTGTTGTGTTAGAAGTAATCGATGAGTCAATTATCTTAACTGTATCTATAAGGACATGACCCGACCCATCAGGTGATATCAAAATATTTCCATTTGATGTAGAAACAATTGATTTGCTATTAACATCTAGACTCCCACCTAATTGTGGAGTCGCATCATTGACTATATCTGTTAATCCAGTAGTTCTGTTGTAAAGTTCTGCAAAGTTGTCGTTTACTTTACTAAATGCTGTTCGTATGGCATCACCCGAGCCATCGTTTCCTGCTACACCTAGATTTACTTTTTGTATTGCCATAAATTTTTACTTTACTTTATGGTATTTATTAATGATATTATGATTATGATTCGTCTATTAGACGCTTATCTTAACAGTTGTACCATCTCTCCACAATCTACCTGCAACTCCTGGATCTGAAGTTGGAAGGTTTGTGAAGTCCACCTGTGCACCTGTTACGGACAAGTTACCTTGGAACGCCGCTTTGGAACCTGTGAAGATAACTGCCTGTGTGGCACCTGATGCTATTGTTAAATCATTAGAACCGTTTCTAATAAATTGTCCATAGTTTCCTGCGGCACCGTCTCTTACAAATACAGTACCAGAATCAGCATCTAAAATGATACTGCCAGATACGTCAACTATTAAATCACCTGTTCTAGCAAGTGTGTTTGTCATTAATTCAACAACACCAGTTCCGTTGGCATCTAGTTTTAAGTTGTCATTAGTGTTTACTGAAGTAACTTTATTTCCTGTGAATCCAACTGCGTTACACGTTACTAGACCTGTACCAACAGTTTCTATTCTTAGATCTGAGTTGGTTGAAAGTTTTTGTATGTGTGATTGTGGCCCTAATTCAATTTTTTCGTTAACAAATAATTCTTTACCTACTTGTAAAAAGTTGGCAACATTGGCAACAATACCACCAATAGTGACGCCACCTGTTCCGTTTGGATTTATGTTAATACCACCATTGGAATTTATTGCCGCAATACCATTTCCGTTTATACCTATATTGTCAACATTTAATTCTCCGTCGATAGTAACAAGGCCAGTTGCTGTTTGTCCTAGTGTTGTCATAGGACTTGACACGTTTACTGTTCCTGTACCTGCCGCACCAACTTCTAAACTTGAGTTTGAAGCATTTGTGGCAATTTTATTGTCTTTGATTGTAATACCTTCAGCATCTAGTTGACCATTGACAGTTGTCACTCCAGTTACTGATAAACCTGCTGAGAAAGTTCCGCCACCTGTTACTGCAAGTGTACTTCCATTGAAAGTTAAGTTTGCTTCACCTTGTAATGCGTTCGCACCTGTGACAGTTGTAATTGTGTTGTTTGTTGAACCTGTTAATACTGATTTTGTATCTGCATATGCTTTAATAGATTGTTGAGTGGCAAGTTGTGTTGCAGAATTTGTTGCCATATTGTCTTCATCTAAAATTCCTGTTACCGTTGCACCAGTAGCCAATGCTAAACTAGTATCAGTTTTTAATGCTCCTGTAACATCTAATGCTTCTGCAACAGTTACCTTAGTTGAATCATCTGAACTGATTGTTGTACCACTTATTTTAATAGCATCAACTTTAACTGCTCCTGTGCCTGAACCAGTTATAATTAAATTTGAATTTGAATTTGATGCAGAAATTTGATTGTCATTTATTGTAACATCGGCAACATTAACACCACCTGTTCCATTACCTTGGATTGTAACTGCACCATTTGTTACCGTGCTTGTCAATGTTGTTCCGTCTATTTGTAATTGGTCTGCTTCAAATACACCAACAACTTTTGTTTGATCACCTGCTCCATTTCCTAGGTTAATATTTCCGTTTGCAAAAATATTTCCTGTTGCTGTGATATCTCCAGTTGCTGTTAAATTTCCTGTAACATTTGTATTTGCATTTAATTCAACTGTTCCTGTACCGTTTGGATCTAA
>MDTD01010528.1_pt1 | contig 13792 bp, 11 predicted proteins | sample 811221 | NCBI WGS metagenome assembly MDTD01 (sample SAMN05326646, study PRJNA326480) | marine metagenome | isolation source: seawater | place: Pacific Ocean: South West | collected 2011
ATGCAAATAAATTTTGTAAAATATTTTAAAATATCAATACTCTTTTCATCAATAATATTTACTGCTAGTTTTTTATTAATCTTATTTAAAGGACTAAATTACGGAATTGACTTTAAAGGTGGGACTTTGATGGAAATAAATATATCTGAAGATCAAATTAAAATTGAAGATATCCGAGGGTCACTTGATAATCTTAATCTAGGAGATGTAAACGTAAAACAATTTGGTCAAAAAGGAAATTATTTAATAAAAATAGAAAAAAAAATTGATAAAGATCAAAAATTAATTCAGTCTCTAAAAGAAAATTTTAATAATAAATTGAATACAGAAATTAAATATAGAAGAACTGAGGCAGTTGGTCCAAAAGTAAGTGCAGAACTTTTAAAATCAGGTTTAATAGCTATAAGCTTGTCACTTTTTGCAATGTTGTTTTATATTTGGATTAGATTTGAGTGGCAATTTAGCTTAGGGTCAATAGTTGCTTTAATACACGATGTTTTAATCACTGTTGGTATTTTTTCATTATTATCAATCGAAATAAACTTATCTATTATCGCTGCTGTATTAACTATAGTAGGATATTCAATGAATGATACGGTAGTGATATATGATCGAATTCGTGAAAATTTAAATAAATATCACAAAATGGATATAAAAGAAATTTCAAACCTTTCCATAAATGAAACTCTTTCAAGAACCCTTATAACTTCAATAACTACTCTATTAGCATTATTTTCTATATTTGTTTTGGGTGGTGAAATACTTCGAGGATTTTCATTCGCTATGATATTAGGAGTTTTAATAGGTACTTATTCCTCAATTTTTATAGCTTCACCAATTTTAGGATTCTTAAAGGTTAGCTATAAAACTATGCAAAAAAAAGAGGAACAAATTGTTCCTTAATACAAATTCTGAGCGGCTACCATAGTTAACAACATTGGAAATGAAAGTAACGTATTAATTCTAGACGTAATCATTGCTTTCTTTGAAGCAATAATTTTTTCATCTGGTTCACAGTCAATTAAACCCAAAGCTTTTTTTTGATTAGGCCAAATAATAAACCAAACATTATAAGCCATTATGATACCAAGCCACATTCCTATTCCTATAGTTGTATTTTTTCCTCCTCCACTTCCTATTCCTAAAGTCATAGACTGATGAAGATAACCATTTAAGTAAGCAACTATTAAACCTGTAATTATGGTAGTAACTGCTGCCCATCTAAACCAAAAAAGAACATTTGGAGCTATAACTTTATTTATAGCAGGTTTATGCTCTTCATTTATTTTTGGCATACTTGGGATTTGAACAAAATTTAGGTACCATAATAATCCAACCCACATTATACCAGCAATTACATGAATATACCTAAACAGCCAACTGTAAAAATATCTGTCAAACGCGAAACCATCACTCAAAAAATATAGAACAAAAAATAATAGAAAAGCAATTATTAACGAAGCATGAACTGTTTTAGACAAAGATTGTAAAAAACTGTACATTCTTCAACATAGCATAAAATTATAAATCATGCAGTTTTTTTCATTTTACTGCTCAAGATTTCTTTAAGGAATTGCCCTGTATAACTATTTTTTTGATCAGAAACCTTTTCAGGAGTTCCTTCTGCTATTATTTTTCCTCCAAAAATACCACCTTCAGGACCCATATCAATAATATGGTCAGCAGTTTTTATTACATCTAAATTATGCTCAATTACTACAACTGTGTTACCTGTATTCACAAAAGCCTGTAAAATATCTAGAAGTTTTTTTATGTCATGTGAGTGTAAACCTGTTGTGGGTTCATCTAAAATATATAAAGTTCTACCAGTCGACCTTTTTGATAGTTCTTTAGCAAGTTTAATTCTTTGAGCTTCACCACCAGATAACGTAGTAGCTTGTTGTCCAATTTTCATATAGCCAAGGCCAACATGTTTTAACGTTATTAGTTTTGATCTTATAGTTTGAATGTTCTCAAAAAAATCACACCCTTCATCAACTGTCATATTTAAAACATCTGCAATATTTTTATCTTTAAATTTAATTTCTAGAGTTTCTCTGTTATATCTTGCACCTTTGCAGGTATCACATGGTATAAAAACATCAGGAAGGAAATGCATTTCATACGTCAAAACTCCGTCACCCTCGCATGTTTCGCATCTACCACCTTTTACATTAAATGAAAATCTTCCAACTTTATAACCTCTTGCTTTAGACTCAGGTAAGTTTGAAAACCAATCTCGTATTGGACCAAATGCTCCTGTATAGGTCGCTGGATTAGATCTTGGCGTCCTTCCTATTGGAGATTGATCAATATCAATTATTTTGTCTATTAATTCAGTTCCTTTAAATCCTTTAAATGATTTTGGTATTTTTCGAGACTTATTTTTATTTAAAATTAAATTAAAAGCATTGTATAAAGTTTGAAGAATTAAAGTTGATTTTCCACTTCCTGAAACACCTGTGATACAGGTAAATGTTCCTAATGGAACTTTAAGGTTAACATTTTTTAAATTGTTACCAGTTGCGCCACTTATTTCAATATATCTTCCATTTTTTGCTAGCCTTCTTTTTTTTGGAATACTTATAAAATTTTTTCCTGATAAATAAGTTGCGGTTATACTTTTTTCATTTTTAATAATATTATTTAGGTCGCCTTCAGCAACTATCTTACCACCATTTGACCCAGCTTCTGGGCCTATGTCAATTATATGATCGGCACTCTCCATAGTTTCTATGTCATGTTCAACAACTATTACTGTATTACCCAAATCTCTCAATTTTTTTAAAGCTTTAATTAATTTCTTGTTGTCTCTTTGATGCAAACCTATTGATGGTTCGTCTAAAACATATAAGACACCAGTAAGACCAGATCCTATCTGTGAAGCAAGTCTTATTCGTTGAGACTCTCCTCCCGATAATGTCCCTGACTCTCTTGATAAAGTAAGGTAATTAAGACCAACATTTAATAAAAAATTTAGTCTATCACAAATTTCTTTTAAGATATGTTGAGCAATTTTATTTTCTTTTTCACTTAATTTTTTTGGCAATTCAGAAAACCATTTATTTGCATCGTCGATAGAAAGTTTTGTAACTTCACTTATATTTGATGAATTTACTTTTACACATAGAGCTTCTTCTTTAAGCCTAAGTCCTTTACATTTCTCACAATTTGACTCACTTTGATATTGAGAAATCTCCTCTCTTTTCCACTCACTATCAGTTTCCAAATATCTTCTTTCCAAATTATTAACAACTCCCTCAAAAGCCTTTCTTGTTGTATAGGACTCATACCCGTCATCATAAGAAAATTTTACTTCTTCCTCATCAGAACCATATAGAATTATTTCCTGTATATTTTTAGATAATTTTTTCCATGGTGTAGACATTTCAAATTTATAATGCCTAGAGATAGAAGATAAAGTCTGAGCATAGTACAAAGATGTTGATTTAGACCAAGGTAAAATTGCTCCATCTGCTAAACTTAAGTTTTTATTTGGTACAACAAGTTCAGGATCAACATTCAAATTACTGCCTATTCCCTCACATTCCTCACATGCACCATATGGAGAATTGAAAGAAAATAATCTTGGTTCCACTTCTTCAATTGTAAAACCACTCTCAGGACATGAAAATTTTGAAGAAAATGTAATTGACTCTATTTTTCTAAACTTTTTTGGCAATGTTTCATTTTCATATTCTACTAACAAAAGACCGTTTGAAAGGTTTAATGCTGTTTCAACACTGTCAGCTAATCTATTTCCTAGATTTTGTTTAATAATTATCCTATCTACCACAATTGAAATATCGTGTTTGATTTTTTTATTCAAATTTGGAAAATCACCTATATCGTAATATTTACCATCAACTTTTATTTTTTGAAATCCTCTCTTTTTGTAATTTAGTATTTCTTTTTTGTATTCACCCTTTCTACCTCTTACTATTGGAGCAAGTAAATATATAGTACATTCTTTTGGTAAAGTTTTTATCTTATCAACCATCTCACTTACAGATTGAGAAACAATTGGTTTACCAGTAAATGGAGAGTATGGTATTCCAATTCTAGCGAATAAAACTCTCATATAGTCATAAATTTCTGTGACTGTCGCTACAGTTGATCTTGGATTCTTTGAATTGTTTTTTTGTTCGATAGAAATAGCCGGACTTAAACCCTCAATAAAGTCTACGTTTGGTTTTTTCATCTTATCTAAGAATTGACGAGCATACGCTGATAAGCTTTCAACGTATCTTCGTTGACCTTCTGCATAAATTGTGTCAAAAGCTAATGATGATTTTCCTGAGCCTGATAACCCTGTTATAACTACAAATTTATCTTTTGGAATTTCCAAAGAAATGTTTTTAAGGTTGTGTTCTTTTGCCCCTTTTATAACGATTTTTTTAATCATATTTATCCAACGTCTATAACAAATTTATTATCTTTAATTATTAATTATGATATAATTTATATAACAAATAAACTATATATCTAAAAACACTTTAAAATAGAATGGCTGGAAGTTTAAATAAAGTATTATTAATAGGTAGACTGGGCGCTGATCCTGAAATTAAACAAATGGTTAATGGTAAAAACGTCGCAAGACTAAGTATAGCTACCAGTCAATCGTGGAAAGATAAATCTAGTGGAGAAAGAAAGGAAAAAACTGAATGGCATAGGGTCGTGATATTTAATGAAGGCTTAGTTAATGTTGTCCAGCAATACTTGAAAAAAGGCGCTAATGTTTACGTAGAAGGCCAGTTAACCACAAGGAAATGGAAAGATGAAAGCTCAGGTCAAGATAAATATTCTACAGAAATTGTTTTACAAGGATACAACTCAAGTTTAACAATGTTGGATAGCAGAAATAAACAAGATGGTAATAACAATTTGGTGAATGAAAATAAAAGCTCTTTACCATCCGAAAACTTAAATCAAGATAGTTCTGATTTAGATGATGAAATTCCATTTTAATATATGGAAAAAATAAATATTCAATCAAAAAATAATTTTAAACCGATTCTTGTTCAAGATGAGATGAGTAGCTCTTATCTTTCATACGCAATGAGTGTGATAGTTAGTAGAGCCTTACCAGATGTAAGAGACGGACTTAAGCCTGTTCATAGAAGAATTATATATGCAATGTATAAAGGCGGATATGATTGGAGTAAAAATTTTAGAAAATCTGCAAGAATAGTTGGAGATGTTATAGGTAAATACCATCCGCATGGCGATCAAGCAGTTTATGATGCGATGGTAAGATTAGTTCAAGATTTTTCTATGAGTTTACCATTAATATCAGGCCAAGGTAATTTTGGTTCTATTGATGGAGACCCCCCAGCAGCTATGAGATATACTGAAACAAAATTAGCAAAGATTGCGCAACACTTAACAGAAGATTTAGAAAAAAATACAGTTACATATAGAAATAATTATGATGAAACTGAACGTGAGCCAACAGTTTTACCCTCTCAATATCCAAATTTGTTAGTTAATGGAGCTGGAGGTATTGCTGTTGGTATGGCAACAAGTATTCCACCACATAATATAGGTGAAGTTATTGATGCGTCTATAGCATTAATTGAAAACAAGAATATTACTATTAGCCAATTAATGAAATTTATTCCAGGTCCAGATTTTCCTACAGGTGGTATAATAATAGGAAAAGATATTATTAAACAAGGCTACAACAAAGGCAGAGGATCATTTAAAATAAGAGGTGAGATTGAATTTGAAGAGAAAAAAAATGGGAGATCAATTTTAATTATTAAATCAATTCCATATCAAATAAATAAATCAATTTTAAATGAAAAAATTGCTCAATTGGCAAGAGATAAAAAAATTGAGGGTATAAGCGATATAAGAGATGAGTCTAATAGAGAAGGGATAAGAGTTGTTATCGAACTTAGGCGAGGAGTAGAGCCTGAGACCGTAAGACGACAACTATACAAATTAACTAATATAGAAAGTTCGTTTGGTTTTAATACACTTGCTTTAGTAGATAACAAGCCTAAAATTTTAAATTTAAAAGATTTTTTATTTGAATTTTTAAAATTTAGAGAAGATACCGTTACAAAAAAAATAAAATTTGATTTAAAAAAAGCTGAAGAAAGAGCTCATATTCTAATTGGTATAGCTACCGCAGTAGAAAATATTGATGAAGTCATAAAGATCATAAAAAACTCAAAAAATACAGATGATGCTAAAAAAAACTTACTTACAAAAAAGTGGAAGATTAAAAAAAGTGTAAAATTGATTTCGGTAATTGAAAAGAAAAAAACATTAACAAGTTACTCTTTATCTGAAATCCAAGTAAAGGCAATATTAGAATTAAGATTACAAAAACTTACTTCTTTTGGAATAAATGAAATTGAGGAAGAGATTAAAAATTTATCATCATTAATAAAAAAATACGAAAAATTGTTAAATTCAAAAAAAGAACTTTATAATTTAATTATAGAAGAATTAAACAATATAAAATCAAAGTTTTCACAACCGAGAAAAACGAAAATTGTAGATGCAGTTTTAAATTATAATATTGAAGAAACTATTCAAAAAGAGTCAGTGGTAATAAATATTACAAAACAAGGTTACATAAAAAGAAGTCCTTTAAATACATTAAGAACACAAAAAAGAGGTGGCAAAGGTAAGACTGGAATGACCACTAGAGATGAAGATTTTGTTGTTCAAATATTCACTGCTAACACACATACTCCAGTTCTTTTTTTCTCAACTCAAGGATTAGTTTATAAGATTAAGGCCTACAAAATTCCGGAAGGTTCAGCCTCATCAAAAGGTAAATCTATCTTTAATATTTTACCCTTAAAAAGCCACCATTCTATAAGCTCAATTATGCCATTGCCAGAGGATGAAAATGAATGGAAAAAACTTATGGTAATATTTGTTACATCCAAAGGAAACGTAAGAAAAAATTCTTTGGAAGATTTTATAAATATTAATGTAAGTGGAAAAATTGCAATGAAATTAGAGGAGAATGATAAGATAGTAGGTGTAAAAATATGTAAGGATGATCAGGATATTCTTTTGGGGACAAAATTTGGTAAATGTATAAGATTTATGTCAAAAAAACTAAGATTATTTAAGGGCAGATCTTCTAAAGGTATAAAGGGAATTAATCTAAAAGAAGGTGACGCAATTATTTCTTTATCGGTATTAGACAACCCCAAGATTGACGCCAAAACTTTAAAAAAAGATGATAAAATTAAAAAGGGGCTTGATAAATTTATTCTCTCAGTTTCTGAAAATGGTTACGGCAAACGAACATCTTTCCTAGATTATCGTGTTACTAATAGAGGCGGAAAAGGAATAATTGGTATAATAAATTCCTCTAGAAACGGAAATATATGTTCAACTCTTGTAGTTGAGGAAAGTGATGAAATTATTCTTTCCACGGATAAAGGTGGAATTATGCGTTGTCCAGTAAAAGATATTAGAATTGCTGGCAGGAATACTCAGGGAGTAAAAATCAAGAAGTTAAAAGGGGAAGAAAAAGTTGTTTCCGTTATAAAAATAGACGATAATATAAATTGATGAAAACAGCTATCTATCCAGGTACTTTTGATCCAATTACACTTGGCCATATTGATGTTATTAAAAAATCTATAGAAATATTTGATAAAGTTATTGTTGCCACGACTGATAATATTAATAAAAATTATTTTTTTTCTATAGATGAAAGAATTTCAATTATAAAAAATTCATTATTTAAAGATCTAAAATTGAACAAAAAAAAAATTAAAGTTATTTCTTTTGATACATTAACAATTAATTTGTGTAAAAAATATAAAGCTAAAGTTATTATAAGAGGTTTAAGAGCAGTTTCTGACTTTGAATATGAGTATCAATTAGCAGGGATGAATAAAAAATTAAACAATAAAATAGAAACAATTTTTTTAATGTCAAATGTTGAAAATCAAATAATTTCATCTAACTTTGTTAAAGAGATCGCTAAACTTAATGGAAAACTAGATCAGTTTTTAACAAAATCAACTACGAAAATTTTAAAAAAGAAATTCGAATGAAAAAATTAATTTTTTTATATTTTATTGTTTATTTCTATACCTCTCCAGTATATGCTGAAACTATGATTATGAAATTAAAATATGGCAATGTAGAAATAGAATTGTTTAATGATTTAGCCCCAAAGCATGTTGAGAGATTTACTAAACTTTCCAATGAAGGTAAGTACGATAACGTTGTTTTTCACAGAGTTATTGATGGTTTTATGGCTCAAACGGGAGATGTAAAGTTTGGAAACATGAGTAATGATAACTATAATTTGGAATTAGCAGGAACTGGAGGATCTGATCTTCCTAATGTAAAAGCAGAGTTTTCTAATATTGCTCATGTTAGAGGAACCTTATCTGCCGCAAGATCAGCAGATCCAAATAGTTTTAATAGTCAATTTTTTATTTGTTTTGAATCGGCACCTCATCTAGACAGACAATACTCAGCTTTTGGTAAAGTTACGAAAGGCATGGAATTTATTGATATGATAAAAAAAGGTGACGGGCCTAATGGAAGTGTTTCTAAACCTGACAAGATAATTAGTATTAGATCAAAATAATTAATGCAAAGGAAAAAAAATTTTTCTTTTGAATTAATCACCCAATATCAAAGTGCTAGACTAGGAAAGATTTTTACTCCGCATGGTTTAATTAACACGCCTGCATTTATGCCAGTAGGAACTTTAGGGACCGTAAAAGGTGTTTTTGTAGATGACCTTGCTCAAACTAATTCAGAAATAATCTTGGGTAATACTTATCATCTTTTATTAAGACCTGGCCTAAATGTATTAAAAAAGTTTAATGGTTTACATAAATTTATGAATTGGCATAAACCGATACTCACGGACTCTGGAGGATTTCAGATCATGTCTTTGTCTAAATTAAATCAAATAGATAAAAAACTAGGCGCAATTTTTAAATCACATATTGATGGAAAAAAATTTATATTAAGTCCTGAAAAAAGTATTCAAATACAAAAAATAATAAATTCAGATATTCTTATGGTTCTTGATCAATGTCCCAAGCTAACAAATGATCGAAAATTATTGGCTGACGCAATTGATATTTCGACTAATTGGGCTAAAAGATGCAAGATTGAATTTGGCAATCAAAAGAATAAAGCTTTATTTGGAATAATACAGGGTGGCTTATTTAAAGATCTGAGAGTTGAAAGTCTAGAAAAACTTTTAGAAATTAATTTCGATGGTTATGCTATGGGAGGTTTAGCGGTTGGTGAAAAACAAGAAGAAATGTTTTCAATACTTAATGAAGTAACTAAATTTATGCCTGAAAACAAACCAAGATACCTTATGGGAGTAGGCACCCCATCAGATATTTTGGGTGCAGTATACCAAGGCATAGACATGTTTGATTGTGTTTTACCTACAAGAGCAGGTCGAACAGGTTTAGCTTATACTTGGCAAGGAAAAATAAATTTAAAAAATTCAAAATATAAATACGATAAAAAACCTTTAGATGCGACATGTAGTACAAGAAATTTAAATCACTATTCAAAAAGTTATTTAAATCACCTTATAAAATCTAACGAAATGTTAGCATCTATGATTATTTCTTTGAATAATCTTAATTTTTATCAACAATTTATGAGTGAAATACGAAAAAATATTAAAAGGGGTACTTTTAATAAATTTTATAAAAAATATATTACCTTTTTTAATTAGAAAAATAATTTGATATTATTATAATTTAATGTAAAACACTTTTTAAAGGGCCCTTAGCTCAGTTGGTAGAGCACCTCCCTTTTAAGGAGGGTGTCGATGGTTCGAGTCCATCAGGGCTCACCACAATTAGGTTGGTAGTGGTGGATATTTAATTGTGACCTCACTTAACCATTTTTCTAAATTTTGAATTCTATTTTTGCTCGAAGGATGAGTGCTCAAAAATTGAGGTGGCTCTTTTCCTTTATTTTTTTCAGCCATTCGTTTCCATAAAGGAACTGCTTCTCTTATATCGTAACCAGCTAAAGACGAAAAAATCAATCCTAAATAGTCTGCTTCAGTTTCTTGCTTTCTACCAAATGGATTCATAATTCCTAATTGAAAAATATCAAAACCTGTATTTTTACCAACAGTATTTCTAGTTCTGCTTATAGCGCCTCCTAAAAAAATGTCTGCAACAGAGGTTCCTAAGTTGATTGTTAAAGCTTGACTTTGTCTTTCTAGAGTATGTTTTGCTACAGCATGTGCTATTTCATGACCCATCACGATTGATAAAGCATGCTTATTCTTCGTAATCTTTAATAGACCTGTATATACTGCTATTTTTCCTCCAGGCATACACCACGCATTAACAATTTTGTCATTGTCTACAAGAATATAATCCCATTGAAAATTTTTAGTAGGGTCATTTTTTTTTTCATTTTCAAAAAACTTAGAAACTGCGTATTCTATTTTCGAACCAATTTTTTTAATATTAGTAAGTTCTTTGCTAGTGTTTATAAGTTTAGTTTTTGATCTAAAATTTTCATAAGCTGCGGCCGCTTGTCTATTTATAGATGCTTCAGAGAAAAGAGTTAATTGCTTTCTATCTGTTATTGGAACTGTTGAGCAGTTTTGCAATAAAACTGAGCAGCAAGAACAACCAAATAATCCAAGAAATTTTCTTCTATTTATGTTATATTTCATTATTATAGATTCATGATATTAAATAATAAATTGTTAATTGCAATTTTTATTATTATTATAATTTTTATAATTTATTCAAGCTACAATTAAATGGACAAAAACAAAACAAAATCATCTATTTTCGTGAGATTGAGAAATTATTTCATAACTGGTGCCGTTGTATTAATACCTTTGGGTATAACTATTTATTTATCGTTATTTATTATAAAAGTATCTACCAAAATATTACCAAAAGAACTAAATCCTAACAATTATTTACCATTTGATATACCAGGTATTGAAATACTTATTGCTATAATTTTTATTACGTTTATCGGTTGGATATCATTATCTATCTTAGGAAAAAAAATTATAGATTTAATGAATAAAGTTTTAAAAAAAATACCCATTTTAAGAACTATATATTCTGCGATTACTCAAATGACCGAGAGTTTTGCAAAAAAAGATAATAATAAAAAAAGTGTTGTCTTACTAGAATATCCTAAATCTGGTGTTTGGGCAGTTGGTTTTGCTACCAACGAAAACAAAGGTTTAATAAAAAATAAATTAAATGAAGAAATCATAAATGTTTTTGTTCCAACTACTCCTAACCCCACAAGTGGTTTTTTGCTCATGGTTCCAAAAAAAAATTTAATCTATTTAGATATAACTTTTGAACAAGCAAGTAAATTTATAGTGTCAGCAGGAACTTCAGAAGTAGAATAGATATTATTCTATATTTGTTATTTCAGCTTTATCAAAAAGTTTTAATAAAAAATGAAAATTTTCCAAATTTATCTCTTTTTCTTCAATTTCTTTAATATAAGAGTTTGCTATATCAAAAATATCTTTATGTAAAACTGGATCTGCATATCTATAATATTTTAATCCACTTTGTTGATAGCCCATCATATCTCCAAACCCTCTTAAATTCATATCTTCTTCAGCAATGAAAAAACCATCATTGCTTTTTTTTAAAATCTTAATTCTTTTAATTGCATTTTTACTTAACGATTTTTTGAATAACAAAATACATTTACCTTGTTTATCTCCTCTACCAACTCTGCCTCTAAGCTGATGCAATTGAGCTAGTCCAAATTTATTTGCACTATCGATTATTATTAAATTAGCGTTAGGAAAATTAATTCCAACTTCAATAACTGTTGTTGAGACTAAAATACTCAATTCTTTATTTAAAAATTTATTTAAAACAGAATTCTTTTCATCCACAGGTATTTCACCGTGTAGTAACCCCACTTTTTTAGGAAAGATTAAATTAAGTTTTTTATACCTATCATTTACAGATGTATCTTCTAAAATATTAGATTTTTTTATTAAAGGACAGATCCAAAAAACTTGTTGATTTTTACTAATCTCTTTTTTGATCAAATCATATATTTCTTCTATTTTATTTTCAGGTTTACTGAATGTTAAAATTTCCTTTCTACCAAAAGGTTTTTCAGTTAATCTTGAAATGTCCATATCTCCATAAACTGATAACATCATTGTTCTAGGTATAGGTGTAGCAGACATCAACAAAACATCACAATTATCTCCTCCTTTTTGTGAAAGTGACATTCTTTGATTTACACCAAATTTATGTTGCTCATCAATAATTATAAACCCCAAATTTTTAAAATTTACTTTCTTTTGAAAAATAGAATGTGTTCCAATTACAAAATCTATTTTTCCTTTTTCAACATCATTAAATATTTGTCTTTTTTCTTTATTATCAACTTTACTTGTAAGTAAAGCTATTTTTATATTTAGATTTGCTAATATATTTTTTGCAAAATCATAATGTTGTTTTGCTAAGATTTCAGTAGGTGCCATAAATGCACATTGGAAATTATTTTCAATTACATTAGAGGCAGCAATTAATGCAATTATTGTTTTTCCAGACCCAACGTCACCTTGTAATATCCTAAACATTTTTTTATCATTTTTCAGATCATTATTAATCTCATAAATAATATTATTTTGACCTTCAGTAAGTCTAAAATTGATGTTTTTAATAATTTTTTTTTGATTAACTAAGGTAAAAAGTTTGGGTTTTTTTTTAATTTTTTTTATAATTTTTCTGTTTTTAGATAGAACTATTAAATTTGATACTATCTCGTCAAAAACTAATCTGCGATAGAATTTTGAGTTTATGTTATCTTGTTTATATTTTTTGTGTAAAAAACATATACTTTCATACCAGCCGGGAAGTCCTAATTTACTTAAGATCTCTTTATTATGCCATTCTTTAACTTTTGGTAAATTAGTAAGAATTTTTTCAATTATTTTTATATAAATTTTTTCCGATAAACCATCTGGTAGAGAATACTTTGGTATCTCTTTATTTACTTTACCTAAATCTTTTATATCCTCAATATATTCTGGGTTAACAATTTGATAGTTTTTATTAAAATAGTTTATTTTTCCAGAAACAACTACCCATTTACGTAATGGTAATTTTTTTCTTATATAACCCTCTCTACTATTAAAAAAAACTAGATCAATTTTACCAAATTCATCAGAACATTTAATCGTAAAAGGTAAGTTTCTTATTCTTGGAAAGTTGTATTTATCTACTCTTATTGTTATGGTGCAAATTTTACCAATTTCAATATTATTCAGTTTTTTTAAATTTGATCTATCGGTTGAAGAATAAGGTAGAGCTAATAGCAATTCATAGATTTTGATTATCCTTTTCTTGAGAAATTTTGATGAAATTTTATTTCCTATACCTTTAATATCTTTTAGATTATTAAATAAGAAATTTTCTTTTTCTATCATTTATTTAAGTAAAATTGTGTTATTATTATATATGAGCAAAATAGACTCATTTAAAAAAAAAATATTATATAGGGCAAATTACAGAGGTACAAAGGAAATGGACATTTTACTAAGTAATTTTGTTAAAAAGTATATTAATGATTTAAATCAGGAAGAGCTTGAAAAACTTTATGAATTTTTAAATATAAGTGACGATGATTTAATGTCTTTTTATCAAAATAGAGGTGTTATCAATTTTAATAATGAGAGAATCACTGAGTTATTTAAAAAGTTTAAACCATAAAATGGCGGAGAGGGTGGGATTCGAACCCACGAACGAGTTGCCCCGTTGCTGGTTTTCAAGACCAGTGCTTTCAACCGCTCAGC
>MDTD01126786.1_pt1 | contig 13791 bp, 13 predicted proteins | sample 811221 | NCBI WGS metagenome assembly MDTD01 (sample SAMN05326646, study PRJNA326480) | marine metagenome | isolation source: seawater | place: Pacific Ocean: South West | collected 2011
ACAATGGGCTTTTTTATCAAAAAAAAATTTGAAAATTCAATAGTAATAGGTGCTGATCATCACCGCATGTCACCATTTTATCTTGTTGGATCTAATATTCCTGTACTATATTTAAAAAAAAATTATATAACTTAACTTATTATGCAATTATCAAACTATAAAAAAGATTTAAAAAAATATGGTACTATTTTAATTCCAAAATCAAACTCATTTATAGCTAATGAAGATTTTACAAAAATTGAAAAAACTTTAAAAAAAATACCAACCGAATTTGTTAAGATTGGGGATGCTGGTGAAAAAAATCATGTCTTTGTAAGTAGATTGATGACCGATGTTAAAAAACCTTTAGTAGTGAATCGTAAATACTCAAATCAAATTTTAAAAATACTTAATGAAAAATATCTTTCAAAATTTAAAAAGATTGTAAATAAGAAAAAATTATACATTAGAAGAGCTCAAGTAAACAATATGAAAAAAAATGCTTTTGTAGGTTATCACCTAGATATAGACAGTAATCCTGATTATCTTTATGCAGTTGTTATACAATTAGGAAGCAAGTTTACTGGTGGAAAATATGTTGTTTATAAAAATAAAACAAAAAAATCATTTAGTCCAAAGTATATGTCGATTATTATTAGTGATTGCAAAATTCCCCATGAAGTAACTAAGGTACGCTCTGGTGAGAGAATATCGTTCGTTTTTTTTCTTAGTGGAAATTTTTCTAAGAATAAAAGAAAAAAATAATGCAACAAGACTATGAGAAACTTAAAGGCGTAATTTGGTATAACGGAAAGTTAGTAAAAGCGTCTCAAGCAAAACTTCATGTATTAAGTCATAGCCTTCACTTTGCTTCTGCTGTTTTTGAAGGGATTAGAGTTTATAACAAAAAACCTTTCAAACTAAAAAAACATATTGATAGGCTTTTTTTCTCAGCTAAAATTTTAGATATTAAAATTCCTTTTTCTAAAAAAAAAATTTTATCATCTTGCAAACTTATTGTAAAAAAACAAAATCTTATAAGTGGTTATCTTAGACCTGTAATTTGGAGAGGAGGACAATCTATGGCCCCCGCAATACCTAACGCAATAATTAATGTTGCAATCGCAGGTTGGAATTGGCCTATTTATTATTCAAAAAATGCAAAGAGAAAAGGAATTTCTTTAAATATTTCAAAATGGAAGAGACCTCCCAATGATTGTGCGCCCACACAAAGTAAATGTTCAGGATTATACATGATTTGTACAATGGCAAAACACGATGCAGAAAAAAGAGGATATGATGATGCATTAATGTTAGATGTTAAAAATAATATTTGTGAAACAACTAGTTCGAATATTTTTTTTATTAAAAAAAATAGAGTTTTAACTCCAAAACCTGAAAATTTTTTAAATGGTATTACAAGACAAGAGGTTATTAAGATCTGTAAAAATAATAAGATAAAATTTGTTGAAAAAAAAATTAATTTTAATGAATTAAAAAGTATGGATGCATGTTTTGTTACAGGAACTGCGGCCGAGGTAACCCCAATTAAAAGAGTTTTTAAAAAGAAATTTGATACAAAAAATAAGCTATTAATTGAGATTATGGATAAATTCGAGAAAAAGATTAATCTTAAAAATGTTTCTTAAAAATAAAATTTTTAAAAATAAAAAAAATTGTAGGTTATGTAATGGAAAAAATTTGACGAAAATTTTAAGCTTTTCCAAAATTCCAATAAGTGAAAAATATGAGTCAATTAGAAAAGATATTAAAGCTATTAAAGTTCCGTTAAGTGTTTATTTTTGTAAAAACTGTACAAACGTTCAAATCAAAGAAGTAATAAATCCAAAGTTATTATGGAAAAAATATACTTATTTTTCAGGTCAAACCAAAGCTATTATTGAGCACTTTAATTCTTTCTCAAAAAAAACGATTAAAAGATTTGATCTAAAAATGAGTGATTTTATCCTAGATATTGGCAGTAACGATGGATCGTTATTAAAAGAATTTAAAGATAAAAGATATAAGAATGTTATTGGAGTAGATCCTGCCAAAAGTATTGTTAAAGAGGCAAATAAAAAGAAAATCAAAACGTATCACTCCTTTTTTGATAAAAATTTTTCGAATAGACTTTTGAAAAATAATATTAAACCAAAAATTATTACTGCATTTAATGTCTTTGCTCACTCAGACAAAATGGTTGATTTTATTCAATCAATTAAGAAAATTTTGAAAAAAGATGGGATATTTATTTTTGAAGTTCAATATTTAAAAGATATCATTGATAAAAAAATTATTGGAACATTTTTTCATGAGCACATGAATCATTATTCAGTTATAGCTCTTGATAATTTTTTTAAAAAAAATGATTTATTTTTATTTGATGTAGAGCGTGTTAAAATACAAAAAGGATCAATAATTGGATACGTTTGCCATAAGAATTTTGTAAAACACAAAACTCGTAGAATGACTAATTTAGTTCAAATAGAAAAAAAAGTACAATTAAACAAAATTTATACAATTCAAAAATTAAAAAAAATAGTTGAAAGCAATAGAGTAAAAACTCTAAAAATTATAAATAAATCATATAAAAAAAAAATTATATGTGGCTACGGAGCTGCTAGAAGTGGTGCTTTGCTTGCTATAAATTATGGAATTGAAAAAGAAATTAGATATTTGTTTGATGATCATAAAATGAAAATAAATAAATTTTCACAGATAAATTCATCTAAAGTAATAAGTACCAATAAAATTCAAAAACTTAAACCAGATTTATGTATTATATTAGCCTACCTTCACAACAAAAGTATAATAAAGAAAAATATTAAGTCTATTGTAAGAGGAGTAGACTTTATGGTTCTATACCCAGAGCCTAAAATAGTTAATATAAGAAACTACAAACAATATTTATAAAAGTGTATAAAATTAAAATTGGTGTAATTGGTGCAGGATATATTTCACAAGTTTGTCATTTGCCGTTTTTGGCAAAAAATAAACATTGTGAGATAAAAGCATTAATTGAGAAAAATGAGAATTTGTTAAATAAAGTTGCAAATAAATATAAGATCAAGAATAGATTTAAAAATTATCAAGAAATAATTGAAAAAAAATTTAAATTAGACGCTGTGTTTATTTGTGTAAATAAGTTTTCAGCTAGTGAAATTACCCATTTTTTTTTAAAAAATAAAATTGCTGTATTTTCAGAGAAACCAGTAGCAATCAATTATAACTCTGCAAAAAAACTATCTATTTTATCAAAAAAAAATAAAACACCATTAGTTGTTGGATATATGAAAAGACATGATAATGGATCAAAGATAATTAAAAAAATATTAAACACTAAAAAATTTGGAAATCTTGAGGCAATTTATTATGATTCTTTAATGGGTAATTCATTTCCCAGAAATTATAAATACATTAAATATAAAAAACCATTCGTAAAAGTGAAATTAAAAAACTTTGTAAAATCGTCAATTTCAAACATTAAAAAAAAACAGTTTGTAAATTTTTTGAATACCCATTCTCATGGCATAAATTTGATAAAGTATTATATTGGCGATAATTACAAAATAGACTTAATTAAAAAAGATTTAAAAAAAGAAGTTTTAAATTTTAGTTTTAGAAATAAAAAAATTACATTCAATTATCGCTATAATTTTAATGGTAATTGGAAAGAAAAGGTGCAATTTTATTTTAAAAAGGCAAAGATAACGCAAGTTTTTTTTGCACCTTTATTAAAAAATCGATCTTCAAAAATTATTATTAAAAACATTAACAATGAAAATAAAAAAATTTATTCTAGTAATACTTGGGCATTCAAATCCCAAGCCAGCAGTTTTATTGATTGTATATTAAATAAAAAAAAGAGCATCTGCAAAATTGAAAATTGTTTAGATGATTTAAAAATAATCGAAAAGATTTTTGTTTGAAATGATACATATTTTTGGTAGTTCAGGATTCTTAGGAAGTAATCTAAGTAAATTTTTTTATAAGAAGAAAATAAAACACAAAAGGTTTACAAGTAAAAAAAAAATAAAAAATTCCTTTAACTATAATAAAGCTTCGTACAAACTCATAAAAAGAGGGGATACTGTGATTTTTCTAATAGCTCCAACCTCAGTTCAAAAAATAGAAAATAATAAAAAGTTTTATTTAAAATTTAACCATAAAGTGAAAAAAATTTTAAGTTCAATAAACCCCAACGTTTATATGATCTATATTTCATCAGATTATGTTTATTCAGGGAAAAAAAATTTTTATAGCGATAATGCAAAAACAGCTCCTGTCAATTTATACGGAAAGCTTAAAGTATTGATGGAAAATGAAATAAAAAAAAAATTTACAAAATATATAATATTAAGATCACCAAAAATTTTTTCAAATAATTTAAGAAATAAAACTCTTTATAGGGATATATTTATAAATTTAAAACAAAAAAAAATAGTTAAAACTTTAAAAGATCAAAAAATTCAACTTTTAAATATTGAAGATTTTTTTCAAATTATATTTAAGATTATTCAAACTAAAAAAAATATAATAGGAATTTATAATATTGTAGGAAAAACTATTTCAAGAAAAATTTTTGCTAAGTTGATTGCAGAAAAATATAAATTAGATAAAAGATTAATTTTAACTTCAAAATTAAACACTGATTTAGTAAAAATACCCAAGAAATTGATTTTAAAAACAAATCTTTATAAGAAACTCAATTTTAATTTTAATTTTAAAATATAAAATTTATTTTTTATGAATATAAAAATCACTATCAGACTTAATTTGTAAATAATTTTTTTCAATATATTTAATTGTTTGATATAGACCATCATTTAAGGAAATTTTAGATTTCCATCCCAACTTTACTCTTGCCTTATTCGTGTTTAGTTTATAAGTCTTATCAAGTGAACGCCTTTCTTTTGTATATCTGATTAATTTTTTAAAATCATGATCCATAATTTTACAAATTTTTTTGATAAGATCTTTTATCATTATTAAATTTTTACCACTAAAGTGGTATGTATTATTAACTTCTCCTTTTTTGATTAAGCAAAAAATACCTTCACAGAAATCTTTTTGAAAAAGAAAATTTCTTTTAGATCGGCCATTACCCTCTAAATTAAATTTCTTTTTACGAATTATACTTAAAATTGTTTTGGGGATAACTCTGTAAAGTTGTTGATGTTCACCATAAAAGTTAGAAAATCTTCCAATTACGTAAGGAAATTTGTATTGTTTGTAATAAAGTTTTAAAAAAGAATCTATTGTTGCATGCGTTAATGCGTAAGGTGTGGAAGGATTAAATGAAAAATTTTCTAAAATTTTCTTTTTGTTATCTCCATAAACTTCTGGAGTAGAAATTCTTACATACTTTTTAATCTTGATTTTTTCTTTAACAATATAATCAATTATTTTTATTTTATTAAGAATATTTGTTTCAATCCAGTGATCAGGATGGTCCCAACTTTGACTAACCATTCCTTGACCTAAAAAATCAATTATATAATCAAATCTATTTTTTTTGATGATCTTTAAAAGTTTTTTTAAATCTAAATTATTGTTGATATTAATTTTATGAATCAATAAATTTTTTATATTTAAATTACCTTTATAAGGTAGAAAATATTCTTTTTTTTTTATAGATCTATTTACACCAATAATTTTAAATTTCTTATTAAGTAAATAGTCTATTAAAGCCGAGCCCGCAAAAGAACCTGAACCAAGTATAAGAATTTTATCCACTTTTTAATATTTAAGAATAAAATTTATTTATTAGAGTTGCCATCTTTTTTATGTCTTTATTTGTAATAAATTCATGGACCGGAAGTGATAAAGTAGTTTTTGCTAGCATTTCAGCAATAGGAAAATCACCTTTTTTGTGCTTTAGAAATCTTGATGCTGGCTGAAGATGGATTGGTGTTGGGTAATGAATCTTTGCATCGATATTTTTCTTAACAAGGTATTTTTGAAGTTGATCTCTTTTTTTTACATTAATTTGATACAAGTGAAAGACTTCTAGCAAATACTTGTGTCTTTTAACTGTTTTGACATTTTCATTTTTTTGCAAAAGCTTGTCTAGATACAAAGCATTTTTTATCCTTCTTTTTGTAATATTGTTTAATTTATTTTTTAATTTATAATTTGCTATCGTAGCTTGTATTGTATCGAGTCTAGAATTGTATCCAAATTCTTTACAAGTATTTCTATTTAATAAACCATGATTTCGTATTAAAGAGAGTCTTTCGTAAAGCTTTCTATTGTTTGTTACTATAAAACCTCCATCTCCCCATACATTTAAATTCTTTAGTGGGTGCATACTGTAAGTACAGACATCTCCAAATGATACTATACTTTTCTTTTTAAATTTTGATTGAATTGCATGACAGCTATCTTGAATAATTTTTAGTTTATATTTATTTGCAATTTTTTTGATTTTATCAAGTTCACAAGGTCTACCACTCCAATGCACAACCATTATTGCTTTTGTTTTTTTTGTAATAGCTTTCTCAATTTTATTTTCATCAATATTATAATCATTTTTTACATCTACAAAAACTGGTTTAGCGCCAACTGTAACAATCGAGGCAGTTGTTGCGATAAATGTGAATGGAGTTGTAATGATTTCATCACCATTACCTATATCTAATCCTTTTAAAGCTAAGAATAGCGCATCTGTTCCATTTCCAACTCCTAGAGCAAACTTTGACTCAGTAATTTTTGATATTTTTTTTTCAAATTCATTTACTTGATTTCCAAGTGTATAATCCCCTTTTTTAACAACTTTCTCAATTTCTTTAAAAATTTTTGAGTAATCAGAAAATTGTTCTGCAAGATAATTATGCTTGATAGATATACTTGCATCTTTTTGGTATTGATTTAGTAAAAAGTTTCTGTTTTTCATTTAGTTTTTTTAATCCAGTTTATTGAATAGCATGACGGTTTACTAATTATTTTTTTTTGTTTTGTAAATCTTATTATATCTTCAATGCCATCTGTGACATTTTTCTCAAATCTAAAACCAGTTTTTCTTATTTTTGTGCTGTCAAGTCGATAAGATCTTGGATCATTACTTTGAAGTATCTTTAATTTTATTTCTTTCCCAATTCTTTTTTTTATCTTTTTAGCTAAATCAATAATTGAAATATTTTCGTTAGATGCATTATAAATACCTTCATTTACATTATTAAATAAAATATGTTTATAAAGATTCGTAATATCATCTATATGTATTAAAGGCCGTATTTGTTTACCACCATAAATATCTATTTTATTGTACTTTAGTGCATTGAAAGTTAAAATGTTTAAAGTTAAATCAAGTCTCATTCTTGGAGAATATCCGTATACCGTACCAGGTCTAACTATAAAAACTTTAAAATATTTTTTATAACTTAAAAGTATTCTCTCTGTAACCATTTTAGTTTTGTTATAATCTGATATAGGATTTAATTCTAATAATTCAGTTACTTTTTTTTCTTTTTTAATCCCGTATACACTTCCAGAGGAGGCATATATAAATTTTTTAATTTTATTTTTTTTCGAAATTTCACATAAATTTCTCATACCTAAACAGGAATTTTCCCATGTAAGTTTTGGTCTTAGTTCTGATGCTGGATCATTTGCAATTTCTCCAAGGTGAATTATTGAATGTACATTTCGGACTTCTTCAGATTTTAAATTTAAAATATTTTTTTTTAATATTTTAATTTTATTATTTCTTTTTAAAAAGTTTCCGAACCAAAATGTATCGACTACAATAATTTTTTTTATTTTTTTATTAGAAAGTAATTTTTTTACAAGCACTGTTCCTTTATAGCCTGCACCACCAGTAATCAATATTTTCATGAGTTTTTTCTATTAAGATGGATTTTTAAATGTTTCATAATTATAGTAAATAATTTAAATATCTAATTTGAGTTAAATTATAAATTTTTAATGTCAATTAAAAAATATCTTAGCTCAAAAAATATATTGAATTATCTCATTATCAAACTAGATTGTGTCAAAAAACTTTATGGGCAAAACTTTAAATACTTTCTTAAATAATATTCCAAAAGAAAAAATTCTTTTTGGAAAGGGACAATATCTCTTTACTGAAGATAAAAAAAAATATTTAGACTTTACGGGCGGGGGTACATCAAATTGTGTACTTGGTTTTAATAATGACTTTGTCACCAAAAATATCAAAAAACAATTAAATAAAATTTCTAACATTGATTACAAATTATGGATTGACCAAAATAGACAAACCCTTTCTGACTTACTGATAAGAAATTCAAGTAAAAATTTAAATAGAGTTTTCTATTCGGGCCAAAGTGGCGCTGAAGCTTGTGAAGCGGCTTTGATGCTTAGTTATCAATATTTCTATGAAAAAGGCTATAAAAATAAAAATATGTTTATTTCAAGAAATGAGTCATATCATGGGATTACAATGTTAGCTCAAACAGCAGGTGAAAGAAAAAATTTATCTTTTCTATCTCCGCTTTACACAAATAAAAATATTAAAATCAGTCCTCATGATCCATTAAGAGAAAAACGTAAAGGAGAAACAGATGCAGAGTATTTGCAACGTTCAATTAGTGATTTTAAATCTAAAATTGAAAAAGTTGGTAGTGATAGAATTTTTGCATTTGTTGGTGAACCAATAATGGGCCAACTTCAGGGCGATACACCTCCACTTAAAAATTATTGGAAAAACATAAAGAAAATTTGTCTTAAAAATAAGATTCATTTAATCATGGACGAAGTTTATGCAGGTGCAGGAATATGTGGAAAATATAATTGTTTTATGTGGGATAATTTTGAGCCAGATTTTCTGTTATTGGGCAAAACTTTAGGCGCTGGTTATATTCCTCTAAGTGTAGTTTTACTTAATGATAAAATTGAAAAAACAATAAAACAAAATTCAGGGAGAGTAGGTTTCTCAACCACACACCAAGGCCATTCCTTAGGTGTTGCTGCTGCATTAGCAGTCCAAAATTTTATTACCAAAAATAAAAAAATCGATCACGCAAAAAAAATGGGAAATTATTTAATGAAAAATCTAAATAGTGAGCTATTAAATATTGATATAATAAGAACTATCAGAGGAAGAGGTTTGAGATTTTCAGTATTTTACGAAACAGATGATAATATTTCTTTTTCACAGAAATTATTAAATAATCTTAAGCATAAACATAAAATTCTTTTAGATATTAAATGGCATAGAGCAGGCTTCCGACCTTCTTTCTTAGTAGATAAAAAAACAGCAGATTTTGTAATTGATAAATTTGTTTCTGAAGTTAAAAACATTTCTAAAAAAACAAAATTTAAAAAAATTTATTTTTAAAATTCTATCTGTCTAAATAAAAATTTAATGTATTTCTAATTTCGTTTAAAGTTGGAGTTCTTTCATTACCTTCAATCGTGACAGCAATCGAACCAGCTATTTGAGATAATAATAAAATTAAATGATCGTTATTTTTTATGGAAACAGATAATATTGATGCCATACTATGAAATATATCTCCTGCTCCTACAGAGTCTACAATTTCGTCTTTTAAAGCTTTAAGTTTTATAGTTTTATTTTTTTTTGAATTCAAAAGTGAATAAGTCTCACCTCTTGTTAAAAATGCATATTTCGAGTTTAATTTATTTTTTAAATCCTCAAGACTTTTCACAAAATTAATATTCCTCTCTTTTGCAAAAAGTTTAATCTCGTTTTCATCAATTACAAATAAATCTGCTTTTTTAAATTTTTGGTTGATAATATTAAATCCAAAATTCGTACTATTAGACTGAACATTTAAAGACAAAAATTTTGAGTTATCACTTAAGAAATTTGCGATTTTTTTGTTTATAAGTCCATGACCAAAATCTTGAACAATTACTAAATCATATTTTTTTAAATTACTTTTTAAAAATTTGAAAACTTTATTTTCATCTTTTTTCGAAATAAGATTATTTTCGAAATGGTTCAATGTTAGAATTTTTTTTGAAGAAAGTGTATTTTTTTCAGTTTGTATGAATCTTTCTTTTAATATTATTGGAAAACTTTCTGAAAAAATAATCTTTCTCTTATCTTTAATTAAATTATTTAAACTTTTATTTTTGCGGATATCTTTATTTATTATAGATACAACGTCAATATTTTTTGAAAACTGTTTCAAAAAATTAGAACTCAAAAGAATTCCTCCTGCCATATTTTTTGATTTTGTAATTGTAGTGGATAAAGCAGAAGCTTTAGACGATACACCATTGATACTCAAATAAGTATACTTATCAAAAATGATTTCTCCTAATAGTAATATTTTTAAATTAGAAGTCTTCTTTAAAACATTATTTAAATTAATTTGGTTAATTTTCGTTTTTTCGATAAAACTCTCAAAATCCTTGTCAGACCTATTAAAATATTTATCAAATAAAATTTTTGATGAGCTAAATATTTTTTGCCCAACATATTTTATTCTAATATTGTTAAGATTACAAAATTTTCTTTCTTTTTCAAAATTTCCAACATTGTCACCTTCTAAATATTCTTCCCCTTTAAAATATATATTTGGACTCAGACCTTTTAATGCTTTTATCGCTGATGTCTCCGAAACAGAACATACAAAATCTACAACACTCAAATTAGATAAAAATATTTTTCGATGAGTCTCCTTAAAATATGGACCATTTAAATTCTTTCTAAGAAAATTATCAGCTGTTGTACTTACAACAAGTACATCACAATATTTTTTTGCCTCATTTAAATGAGAAATATGACCTGGGTGCAATAAATCAAATAATCCATGCGATAAACCCACTTTAAGACCCTTTTTTCTAAGATTTTGAATTTTTTTTGATAGATTTTTTATTGAATCAATTTTATTTATACTTTTCATACTTTAATTTATTTGAAACTAATTCTAATCAATGAAAAAGACTTATAAACAAAAATATACCAAACTTAATTATAAATCAATTAATCTGAGAAAAAATATAATTGATGTTGTTACAAAAAGTAAAAAAGGACATTTAGGTTCTGCTTTTTCATGTTTGGAAATTATTAGTGTAATATATGATTTTTTTATAGATAAAGGTTCAAAAAATGAATTTATTTTAAGTAAAGGTCATGGTTGTTTGGGCTTGTATTCAGTCTTATACGATAAAGGTATTATAGATAAAAAAACTTTACTCTCATTTTGTAATTTTTCTTCTTTGTTGGGAGGACATCCGGAACATACTATTCCATCTGTCAGTTTTTCAACGGGGTCACTTGGTCATGGTTTTTCTGCTGGCATAGGTATGTCCATTGCAAATAGAATTAAAAAAAACAAAAATAAAATTTTTGTTTTATTAGGTGATGGAGAAATTAATGAGGGAAGTGTATGGGAAGGATTTTTATCATTAAAAAAACATAATTTATCAAACATGATTACATTGATTGATTATAATAAAATGCAATCATATGGGCACATTAAAGATATACTAGAATTAGAGCCCTTAAGAAAAAAAATGGAAAGCTTTGGTTTTAAAGTTTTTGAAATTAATGGACATTCTCGAAATGAAATTCATAGTTCACTTAAAAAGTCATTAGAATTTAAAAATAAACCAGTAGTAATAATATGTCATACAATTAAAGGAAAAGGAATTCCAATAATGGAGAATAACCCAAGTTGGCATTACAAGTCAAAAATAAAAGATGATGAATTAATTAAATTACAAAATTACTTTGAAAAAAAATGAGAAATACTTGGCTAGACACACTTAACACTATCGCATCAAAAAATAAAAAGATCGTTTTTATCGGTTCAGATCTTGGCGTAGGAGTTATGAATAATTTTAGAAAAAAATTTCCTAAAAGATTTTTTATGGAAGGAATTTCTGAACAACATATCATTGGTATGGCTGCGGGTATGGCAATGAAAGGATTTATTCCTTACGTTAATACTATTGCTACTTTTTTAACAAGAAGATGTTTAGAGCAAAACATGATTGATCTCTGTTTACATAATCTTCCAGTTAGACTTGTTGGAAATGGCGGGGGTTTGGTTTATAGCCCTTTAGGACCCACTCACCAAGCTATTGAAGATATTGCTATAATGAACACTATGCCAAATATGTCAATTTTTGCTGTCTGTGATTCTAATGAAATGAAACAATTAATTTATCAATCTCAAAAATATAACGGTCCTATGTATATTAGACTAGGAAGAGGATTTGAAAAAATAGTAACTCAAAAAAAAAAATTTATAATAGGAAAAATAGTAAAGTTAAAAAAACCAAAAAAAATAACAATTGTCTCAACTGGTTCAGTTACACAAGATGCTTTAAGGGCGTCCGAAATTTTGTCATCGCAAGGAATACAGTGTGGGGTTCTACATGTTCCAACTCTAAAGCCTTTTGACGCTAAAGGATTTATCAAGTTGTTAAAAAATGTAAAACAAATAGTTTCAGTTGAAGAACATATAAAAACTGGTGGTTTGGGTTCAATTATATTAAATAACTTAAATGATTTTAATTTATTAAAAAAAATAAAATTAACAAAAATTAGTCTTCCTGATACTTTTAATACAAAGTATGGTTCACATGATGAACTTAAATCTTATTATGGATTAGATCAAAAAAACATTATTAAAGTTATTAAAAAAATTAACAATGAAAAATAGAAGAGAAAAATTTTTTTTTCAAAATATTCACAATAATACAAAAAGAAATTATTTGAAAAGAATGACAAATAATAAAATAAAAAATAGCTTAATTGCAAAAAAATATGATAAATTTTACTGGGATGGCAAAAGAGATTATGGCTATGGTGGTTATAAATATATTGATGGTTACTGGACTTCTTTTGCAAAGAAGCTCATTAAAAATTATAAGTTAAATAATAGATCTAAAGTCATTGATCTTGGTTGTGGCAAAGGTTTTTTATTGTATGAATTAAAAAAAATTCTTCCCGGTTTAGAAGTTGTGGGAATTGATATTTCAAATTATGCTATTAAAAATTCGCCAAAATCTTTAAGAAAAAACTTAATAAATAAAAAAATTGAGTCAGATTTTGTAAAAAAATTAAGATATAAAAAATTTGATTTGACTATATCAATGGGTTGTCTTCATAACTTAAAAATTTTTAACTTAAAAAAAGCAATTAAAAATATTAACTCAATTTCAAAAAATTCCTATGTTTTAGTTGAAAGTTTTAAAAATCAAAAAGAGCTCTTTAATCTTCAATGTTGGGCGTTAACTTGTGAGGCTTTTTTTTCGAAAATTGAGTGGATTTATTTATTCAATTTATTTGGTTATAAAGGTGATTACGAATTTATCTATTTTAAATAAAAACAAAAAATGAATAAAAAAAATTTTATAAATAGCTTTTACAATTATGGATATTTTATTTTTGATATAAAAAAGAAGAAAAATGTCCATTATCTCAAAAATTTTGTGTTGAAAAAAATTAAATCAAAAATGCAAAAACTTAAAAAACTTGAACATACACATAATTTTTTAAAGCCATCTCAATTAAATAACATTAAGATGAAAATTTATTCAGATATTAACAGTAATAAAAAATTTTTAGATGAGTATTATAAGGTTTGTAAAAACGAGCTTGAGATGATTTGTGGAAGTGAAATTGCGATGCAAAGGAAAATTAATTTAAGTATTCAAATGCCACAAGATGATAGCGCATTACTTCCAAAGCATTCAGATGTTTGGTCAGGTTGTTCGCCTTTTGAAGTTGTTGTTTGGATACCTTTAGTCGATTGTAAAAACACACAATCAATGTTTGTTTATCCTCAAAATTTTAAATTAAGAAATAAAAAAAAAAACAAAAAAGAAGTTTGTAAAAATCAAATACGG
>MDTD01031878.1_pt1 | contig 13790 bp, 20 predicted proteins | sample 811221 | NCBI WGS metagenome assembly MDTD01 (sample SAMN05326646, study PRJNA326480) | marine metagenome | isolation source: seawater | place: Pacific Ocean: South West | collected 2011
AACACATTCGACCGGCATTCGCAAGCCCGAAACACGTCGGCCCAGTATGGTGCATGAGGTAATCGGCCGCTTCGAAACACTCACCAACGAGCACATCTTGGAACGCATACAGTAGCAAATCTTTTGGGCGGCGCTCATCACGAGTTGGGTTTCGTTCGGGTACCAAATCCTGTAGCATGTTACCGCCAAAGTATTTCTCCCGCGCAACAGTCGTAATCCATTCAAAAACGCTCAGGACACCGGAATCGGTCTGCCTCGCACCTTTTGCAGCAACTTCGAAGATCTCACGGTACGTGTGTTCGCTATGCCAGTTCCGCGCGCACGCGGCCTCGAGCAACTCCACTTGACCGCCATACGCCGCTGCTTGAAACACGATTCGCGGCTCCGCACCGCGTTCGACGAGAAGCTCGATCACACCGAGAGCGGGGGTGCCCGCGTCCACGCACTCTTCCAAAAGGCACCCGATCCTCCTCCCACACGGCCCCAACAACCCCAAACTCGCGGGCGAGCGCAGGTGCTCGAGGAGTTCGTCGAACTTGCGTTCCTCCGCGAGCTTGAGCGCGCACTGGGAGCGCGTGTGTCGCCACATGCTCATCGTCGTCGCGCGCCGCGAAGTGACGCGCATGCGTCGCGGGTGGGAAAAAGAAGGTTCGGCGACGGGTCGCGTGAAATTTCACGCGATCTAGGGTTTAGAGTGGAATTTCTTCATGTGGGACGCACTGGATCGCTCATTTCTACACAACACGCGTCGAGCGATAATATTCTACGATATGTAATTACATTCCTTTGTACGCTCCTTGCAAATCCCTGACAATCTGCAAATATGCCCCCTCTGGCAGGTTCTCTTTGACTGTATCCAGCGTCGACATGGCGTTCATCAGGTGCTCTTTAACCGGGCTCTTGAACCGTTTTTGAAGCCAGTATTCGATTTCCTCGCGATATTCCGGATCAAATCCAGATGCCGGTTCGTGGAGATCTACGGATGTCGTCACGAAATCCACACCCCAACGCTCACAGAGGAAATCGAGTGATTTAAGAGCGCCTTCGTTCGCGACTCCGATGACTATGTCTTTGTCCGGCTCTGTGTCCGAACACCTGACAAATAAATCGCGTGAGTGGTCCAACAGGTAGGCAGCCGCGTCTATGTCCTCGTTTGCAAGAGCCGAATGAAGCGCAGCCCCGTACGAATAATCATCTATCATCCAATTTCCACCATCCAAACCCCCATTATGATTGTCCAACGTCGCCCTGTGGTTTACTAGCCACTTGAGAACCGCGAGGGCATCGCCTCCTTCGGCTGCAGCAAAAAACACAACACCGTACGTGCACTCGTCCGACCATCCGCGTGCACGCGCGGCTTCGAGTAGGTCCACGCGTCCGTTATGTGCCGCACTCCGAAAAAGATCTCTCTTCGCCGCGCCGTGTTCGACGAGAAGCTCGATGACCTCGAGCGCGGGCACCCCCGCTCGAGCACACACGGGCAAAAGGCGCTCGTCGCGCACACACGTGTCGACCAACCGGCCGTACCGTGGGTCGTCGACGCGCAGATGCTCCAGAAGCTCGTCAAACTTGTGTTCCTCGGCGAGTTTGAGCGCGCGCTCGAAGCCGTCGGATTCGTGTTCCATCGTCGCGAAGTGACGCGCATGCGCCGCGGGTGGGAAAAGGAAGGTTCGGCGACGAGTCGCGTGAAATTTCACGCGATCTAGGGTTTAGAGTGAAATTTCACGGAAGGTGCCCATATTTGGGAAAAAAATGTGCGTGACCTCACTTTTCGACGCGCGGAGACCCATGTGTAAATTTCAAAAATTACACGATGAGTGGATGGCGGCACCGTACATGGAGGATGTCGATCTCACAATACACGGTATTTCAAGTCCATTAAAAAACGTCCACGTCGATGACGACATCATCTCCGCACTCTGTAGGGGTTTGATCTATACGATAGACCACGAGGGTTCCGACTGGGGGCGCGTGGGAATCACGGGATATTTCGTCGTTGATATAGTGTTGCGATACACGTGCACGGCCGTAGCGAAGGGGGTTGACATAGCGGTGGAACTACTCGAAGCTCTGCGCGAGGGCGAGTTTAACCCCGACGGGCTCGGCGACGATTACATGGAATTTACGGGGTCGATCCATAAATTCTATGAAAAGTATTTCGACGATGACACGGGTAAACGACGCGTCGAGAAAGATGTGACCGCTTCGCTCAGAAAGATACAATCCGTTCTCGACGTCGCAAACCGACGCACAATCACGGAGGGTGAGTATGTGGACGCGTGCGGGGCGATTGTCAATTTATTTAAGTACTAGGAAGTGCCAATGTACTCGTGGGAGGAAACAGTAGTTGTTGCGCTTTCTCGATATTATTCACCTTAAGCATCGCCTTCAATCCCGAAGTGATGAAAGATGTAACACCTTTTACGTTGGGTCCATATGCTTTATTTAATAATATTTGAAGCTGAAGCAATGCCGCCGCCCAACCCAATACAGTCTTGATCATACTCCCCACTCGTTTGTAATTGGTGACTGCCATGTTTTTCGCCGCATTGGCGAGGTTGCGTCTTTGAAGCATGAGCGCATCTAGCAAACGCATCACGAACACGACCGAATACACTCCAAGAATCGACGACTTTGCAAAAAGGATTTCAGGCTTCACGACACCGTACGTTATCCACCTCGGAATGCGGAACACGGTCCCACCGAAAAAGAGAGCTATTGGATTCACACCCGGTGCAACATTCCTCCAATTGTTTATTTGTGCTTTTGGCAGACGCGGTTCGACGATACCCACATTTGCCATGACCCTGTGAAGTCGCGACATTGGTTTGTAATTCACCATGCGCCAGTTCGCGGTGAGAGGCGTTCGATCCAACACCTTTTCAAACGTCGCATTCGCCACGCCATTTACGAAGCTAAACGCTAATTCCATTATAATCGCAGTTGTATAGACGAGATAGCGCGCGGTCGTCTCGCTCGGCCCTCGTTCATATATGTATTGGGCCAATGGGTAGACTCCCTCGATTACCTCGCGCTTGACGCCCAAACCAAGTCGCATGACAGCGTCGATGACGATTTTTTTGCGTGACCCAGGTGTCACGACATTTGGGACGAAACCATGCACGAGTTCGGCATTCCGCCTTTTCTGTTTACTGGTTCGGAAATTGACCATCTTATAATACGTGTACATTTTTTTGGTTCATGACCCATGTGCAGTCGACGTGAGTCATGAAACAAACGTTTACATTTGAAATTTCAGGGGTAGCTTAACGGGAAATGTCCTGGGCGAACGGGTTGGACGCGAGCTGCTGCGACGCGAGGCCGAGCGCGCGCGCGTGTGGGTTGACCGTGTCCTTGTGCGGGTTCATGTCCTGGTGCGTCGGTTGCACGTACTGTTGCGTCCACCCGCCCGAGACGGGTCCGAAACGCGAGTCCATGCGCGTTTGGTCCATGCGAACGGACGAAAGCGCACCGCCCGCCTTGAGCGCGTTCTCGCGCACGTTCATGCGCCCGGGGTTACCGATTCGGTTCGCTTGTCCGCGTCGGTCCTCGGGTCGGAATCCGCGCGCCATGAGTTCTTCGTTCGTGCGTCCGACCTGAGCGGCGGGGGACTGTTCGTATCCGTGACGCCACATGCTCACTCCCGGGGACGGTTGGTTCGAGTACGCGAACTGCGTGTCCGCGTCAGACTTGAATCGCGTCGGCGCCTGCGGCATCGTCTGCGCCGAAATGACGCGCTGCGCGGGTGCGTATTGAAGGCCGTCGTCGCGTATGCCGGTATCGGCGCGGTTGGTGGGAATAGCGCCCTTGACGTGTTCGCCTCGGGGCGTCGTGCCCGAAAACGCCGCGCGACCGCGCACGGTCGGGAGTCGCTCGGGGAGGGACGCGGTCTTCTCGGGTCTGTTTCGTCCGAGCTCTCCGAACACCGTGCCTCGGCCACCCGTTTGGTCCGCGCCGTGGTTCGTGCGACCCGGCAGTTGGTGCATGCGGTACTCACCGACGTTCGTCGGATTCACGCGAAACAATTGTTGGTGGCCCCCGATCGCGGGCACGCTCGGGTCGACGCCTAAACCTGGGCCGACCTGTTGTCGTTCCACGGGCGACAGGTTATTCATTCGCCCGACGTCGTGCATTCGATCGCGCATGCCGAGGAGTTCGGCACCGGAAGAGCGCGCCTGTGGCGCGATTTCACCGAAATTGCCTTGTTCACGCTTTTGCGTGACGGGGAACGGGATGTCCTCCTGCGGTTCCCACGCGGGCACGGAATCCACTTCTTCCTGGTACTCGACGTGCGCCTTCGTCTCACCCGCGAGCTCGAGAGGTTTCGCCGCGGTCGTTGGCTTCACAGGTGTGTCATCACTGAGCTTACGCCCGGCGTATACCAGTCCAGCGACGGCGAGGATGCTTATGGGGTCAGCCATTTCTACTATTCGATACGATTTTAATTTAGTTTCGCGAGTATCGCTGACTGAAAAGTTCGTTCTGAACATCGGCGCGCGACGACGCGTACTCGCGCGGAATGGGCACCGGGGCGGGTGCCATGTTCGTGTGCACGGGGAAGAGAGTGTGCTGCGTCGGTTGAACGATGGCCTTGCCGAATCGGGTCGTCGATTGCGGGCGGAGTTCATCGCTCGTCTCGATGTATTCACTCGGAGCACCCTTTCCCGCCTTGTACGGCGCCGTGCCGAACAACATCGTGTTCGGGCGGACGGGCAAATTGTCGCTCGAATTTTGAGGGTAGATGAAAATTTCGTCACCGGCTTTCACGGACGGGATGACACCCGCGTTGAGGTTACTGAGTCCTGAAAGCTGCTGAGCCATTATATTCTAGTACGAGATTTAAAATGAAATTAACGCTCGATCAAGGATGCATCTAGACCGGAGTACGCTTCGAGCTGTGCACCTCGGGCGTTCGGGTCACACAAGGTCGGATCGGTGCGACACGAGGGCGCGCCCTTCTTTCCATAGAGCCATTCGGCGAACGCGGTTTGGTCTTCGGCGTGCCCTGGGACGTTGATGAATTGACGCGCGTGCGCGCGTCGCTGGTGCACGGGAAGAGCCGTGCGTGAGCGGCCGGAATCATACATGATCCGGTCCTCGGCGAAATGTTTCGTAAAATTCGCGACTTTGTCGTACGCACACGCGGGAAGTTCGTCACCCGTGTCGGTGAGCATGACGTTCGCCATGGGATTATCCGCGGTCGGCGGTCTGCACGTGGCGTCGCCGCCGTCCACTTGGTCCACGTACGTCATCGACGCCTCGATCATGCCGTTTTCATGCATGACGTAAAGAATGGCGAGCGCCATCGCGCCGAGAATGAAGATGCGCGGGTCGCGTCGAATCGCGTACAAAATGCACGTCGCGTACACGATGAATCGAGACGCGGCGTTCACGCGATCGGCGGTCGATTGATTGTTGTTCGGCCAAAACTGAGTCACCTTGTCAGATCTCACGAGCTGCTTCATGTCACGAAACCAAACGACGGAGTCGGACATCGCTCTAGTCATTACAAGTGTACGATATTTTATTTCTTACCACCGAGTCCTAGACCTCCGAGCATCTTGGTCATCGCGCCCATGAGGTCGGACTGGTTCAATTCACCACCGCCCTTCTCGATCCCCTCCGCACACTCCTGAGCGATGTTTTCAATCATGCCGAGCGTCTCGGATGGAAGCGCACTGATCGTCGTGCCGAGAAGGGACAGGGTCTGAAGGTATTGCCACACCGCGGCTTGCGTGTTCGGGGACATGGTCTGCCAGGACGCGGCGAGGTTGAGGTCGCGAAGTCCCTCGACGTTACGCAAATCGTCGATGAAAGTCGCGTCCTGAGTCGCGATTTTTTGGGAGTACGGCGCGATGGATGTCATGAACGTGTCGACGACCTTGCGCGGGTTCGCCGAACGCATGAGCTCGAATCCGGCGATGGCTTTCGTCACGCCCTTTTCGTTCGGTAATGTCTTCTGGAGCTCACTGAGGAAGGTCGCCATCATGTCATTAAATGCACCGACGGAGGCCATCCTGGTTTCGTGTACGTACTGTCTACTCATAAATTCATTTCTCTAAATTGCCGCGATATCAATCATCGAAATGGTTCGGTCGAGATCGTCTCTCTTTGACCCATCCCGTTAGAGACGATGACATACACCAAAATTCCAACGAGCGCGGCGGGTTTCGCGTACTCGACGAGCTCACGCGGGCCTTCGTTATTGATTTTAGCCTTGAAATGGATGTACGCGGCAGTGGTGCACGCGGCGATCACCGCCGCGGACGCGGGGTCGCGAAGATAATCCACGATTTCGGATGATTGACTCATGTGTCTGTATTACATTAGGTGCACAAAATTTATCTTCGGCGCACGCGGGCGTCGGGCGCGTTCGAGAAAAACGTCGCGGGCTGCTGCTCGACCGTGGCCTGTGGTCCCGGCGCGGGTGGGCGCGGTGGACCGAATTCATTGATCACGGGCGGACCCGATGTCGGCGCGGGCGTCGGTGCCGTCTCCGTCGTCGTCGGCGTCGGCGGCGCTTCGACGGGAGCCTGCACGGGCATGGTCTTCACCTCCTCGTGCGGCTCTTCTTCCTCGTATTCACCCTCGTCTTCGTATTCTTCTTCGCCGTCGTCATCGTCGTCTGAAACGATGTCGGGGTCCTCACCGTCGACGACGTCTTCGCTCAGATCGATGTCCTTGCTCTCGGCGTCGTCTTCGGGCGCGGGGGCCATGTACGTCGAAAGAATTTCCTTGATCGGGATCAATTCCTTCACGCTATCTTCGATGACTTTGGAGAATCGAAGGCGGAGATCAGCGTCTCGCTTTTGCTCGGATATGTCATCACCGAAAATGTACGGGTCGGAATAGATCGCCTTCGCAGCGTTTATGTACACGGTGTGCGTGAACGTCTCGTTGCTCGGCATTTTCAGAGAAATCTTACGAGTGTCCTGACGAAGACGCACCGAGCTCATTATCTTCGTCGACGCGACGAAAACGGCCGCGAGCAAATCGCTGAAGTACGAACACGAGTCGACGACCGCGTCGGTGTGACCCTTGACCATGGAATTCGACCAGTTCGGGGTGTCCCGGAGAAGCGCCTGGAACGCGACGAGAACTTTTTTACCCTTGGACGTTTTCGCGGCTTCCTGATACATGCGATGGAACACGTCGATCATCGGATCGCTCATGCACGCGGCGAGTTGCGCGGTGTATTCTTTCTTGGCCTCGACAAGAACGGATAAATCGCTCATGTTTCGTTATTTACTACATGATGGTATAATTATTTCTCTAAGCCCGATGCGGTTTTTTTCCAGTAGGCGCGCGGTGCCGTGTGACGACGACGACGTCGTTTCCGAATCCGCGCGACCACGTTCACGGCGTCGCGGTACCCCTTGATCGCGCGCGTACACTGATCGGCGATGGCGATGATCTGAGCGTTCCGTCGGTCGCGCTCGCGCGAAATTTCGCCGATTTCGTCCTGCATAGCGCTCTGTACTTTGAGAGATAGCTCTATGTTTTTCTTGAGACGCTCGTTTTCGGAGCGGAGATCGTTCACTTCCGAAAGCGCGCGCGCTCTTTCCACGGGCACGGGGAATGCGTCGTCGACGTTGGACGGTTCGGCCGCGCGCGAGGGGTTCCGCTGTTTACGCGCGTGCCCGCGCCGAAAGTCTCGCGTGAATGATATCTTCATCGAAACGCGTGTCTGATAATGACGCCATATCGCATGTCTAGGGTTTAGAATCTATAATCTGGCACTCCACTTGAGGAGGTAATTTTTCATGCACTTGCGCTCATCCTCCGTCGAATTGATGCTCGTGGTCGTGTACGTGCCGTGTTTGTCGTTGCTGGTATAATCAACATCCTTCCGCGGGTGGAGATATTTCGCCTCGTTGAGAACAGTGTTCGAAATAGCGCTCACGAGCGCGGGTGTGACTTTCGCATCGTGTACACCCGATACATTGACGTTTTCTATCTCAATGCAGCATATTTCCCCGTTATCTTCGTTCGTCGTTCTGTCCCACTGGGGGAACTCGCCCTTGACGGTCGAGCGCGGTACCTTCTCGGCATTGGCTTCGCACGCGAGCTTTTGCGCGTATTCCTTTGTCGTTGTCACGGGCATGTCGCCACAGTCTTCGATAAATGGCGGTGAGCGTTCAACCTCATGGATCGGAGTTCCCGAACAATCGTACGAGCTATACGCCTTGAACACGATGGGTTTCGCCCACGTCGCGTCGTCCTCGCCCTCGCCCTCGCCCTCGCCCTCGCCCTCGCCCTCGCCCTCGCCCTCGCCATCAGTATCGTCGTCGGTGCCGTCGTCGGTGCCGTCGTCGGTGCCGTCGTCAGCGCCGTCGTCGGTGCCACCTGATCCCCCTGAACCATTATCGTCGTCGCCATCGCCAAACATAGAGAAGACCGCGGCGACGCCGCCCAGTGCGACGAGTAAGCACACGGCGCCCCCACATAAAATAACGAGCGCGATGACCGTTCGTCGATTCATCTATCATACGCGCACAAAAAAGTTTATTTCCACTGACTGGCGGCCTTCTTCAAATTCACGAGCGTTGGAAACTCGAAGTCGTCGTCGGCGAGTGTCGGCGCGCCCGACGTTTTCATCTTCTTCGATCGCGCGCTCGCGGCCGCGGACGCCCAACTCACGTATATGTCCACCGTGCCGACGCGCTGGACGTCGAATCCACCGCGAGCGAACTGACGAGCGAGGTACCTCTGCGCCGCCTCGAGATCGAACGGTGGGTAACCAACGACGTACGTCGGGACGCGCAAAAATACCTGTTTCTGACGCATGTTCACTGCCTGTTGCAACTTGCGCTCCATCTGTTCGTATATCTTCGCGTACGTGTCCTTGAGTGTCTGACGCTTCCGCGATTCCATGGCTTCGATGACCTTGATGTCTATCATTCTTCGCCTACTGTGCGGTGGCATTTTTTTGTGCCCTGTTTAACACGGCGTCCACGTCGAGTTGTACGGTATCGCGGACGATTGTGTAATCGACGAATTCGCGACCACCGCTCGATTCGTACACGGCCGTGTCCGCGGGGGAATTCACGTCGATCGGTTGTGTTCGCAGGGACACGACCTCGACCGATTCATCGCTCTTCGACTCCACCATGGCGGTCACGCTGAACCCGTGCGCGTACCCGGTCTGTTTCACCAACATGAATTGAATCTCGTACATGGTCTCGTTGTTTTCCCTGTGGCGATACGCCTTCACGGCGGTCGTCTCGATGACGTACGTCGGCACGCGCAGGCGCTGCTGCACGGCAAAGTTCGTCGCGCGCACGATTCGGTCCATCACATCGTGTGTCATTTTCGGTTCGAATTCGTCGTAATTATTTAAATTAATTTCATCGGCCGCCAAAACGACCTCGCGCGACGGTTTTCCGTGGTCGAACCATTCGGTAAATTTCTCGCGGCGATTTGGAATCAGTGTGATCACGCACACCGCGAACGACGCGAGCACTAGGAGCCTGGTGTTGTTCATCTGGTATTTAATTACAAATTAATTATTTCTCTTTTTTTTCATCGTCGTCTGATTTCTCGTCGTCGTCGTCGGTGTATTCCTCGTCGGTCTCCAGTGCGTCGAACCGTCGACGCCTCATGCGGTTAAGCTCCGTCAAGGGATCGGGGCCCCGCATGTCTCGGATGAATCGCCGGGTCTTAAAATAAATTAAATGCCCGATCCACAAGACGACGAAAAAACAGTCCCGGCACATCACCAGAAGGAAATCAAACGGGAACGTGTCGGGTAATCGATCGACATTGCTTTTAAAACGTTGCCAGGATTGGTCCATGGTCATCTTATGTGTGTCGAGCGCGATTTCTCTAAGTTTAAAAAATGCGAATTAAAATTAATTATGTCTCTGCTCATTTTCAGTCAGAAATGTTCACACTCGAAGGACGTCATCGCGTTCATCCAGAAGCACCCACAGCTGAAACAGATCGTTCATTACCACGACGTCAACGTTCACGGGCTCCCGATGAAATTCAGGGACAGGATCACCAGGGTCCCGACCATGCTCACGAAGAATGGAAAAATATTAATTGGGTCGGAAATAAAAAACTGGTTGCAGTCGCTGTTGCCGAACGAGCACATTTCCCACCACGAGTTTGGGAGCGCGTGTAATATGGGTGGCATCGACGGCGGCGACGTGTCCGACGACACGTTCGCGCTCGATGGGTACGGACAAGCGCTCGCACCTCCGATCACTCCGGAACTCGAGAAAAAAATTAATGCACCGGTCGGACAGGGCGCTGTGTACGAGAGCGTCGTGTGAGAGAGTTTAGAGAAATGATGCGATCAGAGTGTAGACAATGATGCGTCTCGTGACCATCCAGGCGAGCGCGTTCAAGCAAACCTTCGAGGTGCTCAAGGACATTCTAAACGACACGAACATTTATTTCACACCGAAAGGCGTGACCATATGTACACTGGACACGGCGAGGACGAGTCTCATCGACGTGCACCTCGCCGCGGACAATTTCGAGGAGTACGAATGCGACGAACCCGAGATCATCGCGGGCGTCAACATCACGAACACGTTCAAGCTGTTCAAGACCATCACCAATAACGACGTGATGACGTTCGAAATCAAACCCGGGTGCAAAGAGTACCTACACATCGAGATCACGAGCGAATCGAAGCGACAGGCGTCCAAGTTTGACCTCAAGTTGCTCGACATCAACGAGAGTCGAATCGAAGTTCCCGAAATTCCCGTCGAAAACGTCGTGACGACGACTCTGCCGTCCGCCGACTTTCAAAGGCTCTGTCGGGACATGAACAATATTGGCTCGGACATCGCGATCTCACGCACGGGGAACGAGCTGCGAATGCAATGCGAGGGGGACTTCGCGAATCAAGAAACACGAATCGATACCGTCGAGCACACCGATCACTCGTTCACGGGCGTGTACAGTTTGCGGTACCTCAACATTTTCACAAAGGCAACGGGTATGTGCTCGAGCGTTCAGCTCATGCACGAGACGGGAAATCGATTTCTCATTTTAAGTTACAACGTGGCCAATCTAGGCGAACTCAAATTTTACCTCGCGACTAAGGTATCTTCAAATCACTAGTCGTCCCCGAGAGGGTCGAAATAGTCTTCTTTAACCCGAGCGAGTTTTGTAATTTCACATAAGGAAAATCACTCTTCAGCGTCTCCTCGCGATACAGTAGCAGATCGCGTATGTTCACGACCTCACCGTGGAAGTCGCCTCGAGGGCCCGCGTAGCGTTTGATCTTTTCAGTGATGTCGCGCTGCGGTTTCCCGTTCGCATCGCACAGCGTCACCTCCGTGAGGGGGATGTGAAACGCGACATCGTCGGGTGTGTGAGGCGGCCACTCGTGCGCGGTGCGCGTGGTCAGGTACTTGTACGTCTTGCCCTTGAAATTGTACTTGACGCGGGCGATGGTGCGCACGACGCAATCGGGAACTTTGGCGAATCGGTAATCGTCGGGGTGTGTGAACTGGGTGAGAAAGCTCAGGCACGGCGTGGTGTACCACTCCCAAAATTTCTTTTCACCCAACCACGGTTCGTCCTTGACGTCCGTCGACGGTCGACCGTCGATCGTGTACTCGAGCGACGCGCGCTCGACGGAAAAATCGGACGGGCGGGTCAGACGCAACCACAGGGCGTACGCGGGGTATATGATGTATGCGAAGAGCAGGCTTAGAAGATTCATGTCACGTAGTACTAGTGATTATGCAGGGCAACTTTCTAAGCCGATATGAAAATAAGATATCTGCATGGGAAAAGCAAATCGCGGATGACCCCGAAAACAAGAGCGATTACGAATCGCAAATGGCCGAATACATCATAGCCTGCATGCCATACATGACGCAACACGCCGAGGACGGCGGCGCCGATAACAACAACACGGACAATGTGTTCAACGTGAAGGAAACGATCGGTCTCAAACGCAAAGACATTTACAATGAGTATCTCTATCACGTCGAAGGCGACGAGAGGGCGATGCCGTCGACGGCGTCGACGCGATCGGTGCACGAAGACAGGTGCACGTCGTGCGACTCCACGAACGTGGTGTATTTCGAAGAGACGTCCGACATGGTCTGCGGCGATTGCGGCATGGTGATCGGATCAATAGTGTCACAAGAACTGACGTATCGCGAGGAACAGGAATCGACGAGTAAGATTGTCAATTACTCGTACAAGCGAGAAAACCACTTTCAAGAGTGGTTGTCGCAGTTCCAGGCACAGGAAATGACGACGATCCCCGATGACGTCATCGAGCTCTTGAAATCGGAGCTGAAAAAACAGAAGATACAAAACAAATCGGAAATCACGCACGCGAAAATTAGAGCCCTATTGAAGCGTAATAAGCTCAATAAGTATTACGAACACGTCCCGTTCATATGTAACATGCTCAACGGTATCAAGGCGCCGAAGATGCCCCAGGTCTTAGAGGAAAAATTGCGCATGATGTTCAGGGACATTCAAGCGCCGTTCGACAAGAATTGCCCGTCGCAGCGCAAGAACTTTTTGAGCTACTCGTACGTCTTGTACAAATTCGTCGAATTGTTAGAGGAGGACGAGTACTTGCAATACTTCCCACTGCTAAAATCGAAAGAAAAGCTCTATCAACAAGACGTGATATGGAAAATGATATGTCGCGATTTACAGTGGGAATTCATTCCGACGATTTGAGATATCGCCTTAGAAGATTAGACGTAGACTCATTATATATATACATACATATGTTAAATCAATACGAACATTACGTCATCGAAGAGGCCAATTTTCACCTACAGCGCGCGAAAGAGATACTCGAAGAAGGCATGCTCGACCCCGAGAAGTACTACAGGGAATCTCGCCAACACTACGAGCACTGCGTCAAGTGCGTGCCGTTTCTGTACCTGATGAGTCAGCGGGGTCCACAGGCGAGGAAGTCGAATCTGTGAGTCGCCGAACCTCGGGGTCCGGTGAACCCCAGAAATTGATCAGGTACGCGTCTCGCATCCCGAGCAAGCGGACATAACGTTCCAATTGTACCATTCCATCATCGTTGAGTTTTTTCACCGTTTTAAACTCAAGGATGGTCTCGCCGTTCGCGATTAGATCCGGCTTCACGTACCCACAGGACTGGCCGTGGTAAAACACGGGGACGTGTCGCTCGGAGTCATAGGGTATCCCACGCTCACGAAGGGCGATGCAAAATGCTTGGTGATAAACCTCTTCCTTGTGGCCGAGGCCGAGCTCGCGTCGTATGTCACTCACGATGGCCTCCACGTCCATGGTCCAGTCTCGTTCTCAGGTGGTCTCAGGTAGTCTCAGGTGGTCTCAGGTGGTCTCAGGTGGTCTCAGGAATTTATCTTTTTCATCCCGTACATTCGTTCTAAAAAACCCATGGTCCTGTGTCACACGGTTTCATCGTTTTTGACTCATGGATCATGGGGTCTCATGGGACTTTTAGACCGATTGACGGGGCAGGATGTTTCAGGGATCCTGAAGTTTTTGGGTTTTTTTCTAAGAAGTACACACAATCGACGATAAAAGTTTTCAAAAAGTAGAACATCATAAAAAATAAAAGTGAAACCCCCGCGGGCGTGCGTATTACACGCAAAAAAGTTTTTTGCAAAAAAGTGTAAGTCAAAATAAAATTTCGAAGTTTCAAGACCCCTTAAAAGTTCATGCACTCACTGTCCCATGCAGGTCTCGAAATGTGTCAGTTTCTGAGAACACCGGTGTGACTCGTGACTCGTGACTCGTGACTCGTGACTCGTGACTCGTGACTCGTGACTCGTGACTCGTGACTCGTGACTCGTGACTCG
>MDTD01155878.1_pt1 | contig 13790 bp, 7 predicted proteins | sample 811221 | NCBI WGS metagenome assembly MDTD01 (sample SAMN05326646, study PRJNA326480) | marine metagenome | isolation source: seawater | place: Pacific Ocean: South West | collected 2011
GGCCGACGACGATTCGCGAGCTCGACGGAGGGTACGTCGGTTTTAGGTACCCGTGCGACATTCAGCGATTGGTATTCGGCATGCGAGACGATCTGTACTTGGACTCACAAGGGAGCGTCTTCTTCAAGCTTCAACTCTTCGTGCCGCCGTCGTGCGAGCCCGCGCGCGTGCGAAACCGAGGCGACGCCAACGCCGACGCGAACGCCGACGACGGCGCGTCGAGCTCGAGCTCGAGCGAGAAAAAGACGCACGCGATCACCGCCATCTTAGAGGACGGGTTAGGCGAGGCCAAGATGCGCGGCATCGTCTTCGTCACGGACGACGACGCGCTTCGATTCATCTTGCGAGGACGCTACGCTCGAAATCCGCACCGAGGCGCGACGTTGGGAATGATAGCGTCGATCGGTCCGACGGGGATATCGGGTTTAGTCACCAAAGATAACGACGACGCGAGCGAGGTGTTCACCATGTGGTCGCGATGAGCGCGCGCGCGCGACGCGGACCGACAGTAATGTACAAAAGAGTAGCGTAGACGCGTTTCGCCGCGCCTCCGCCGCGACCAACCAACCACACCCGGGTGTGTGTTGGCCACGACGCGCGATGGATGATCAACGCGGTGACACTCGACGACGACCGATCGACGCGACTCGAGCGCGTGACTCGAGACGAGGAGCAGCGCGCGGTGCGGTGCGGTGCGGTGCGGTGGATGCGAGTCGCGGTGACGCGCGCGGTGACGAGAAGGACGGCGACGACGCGACCGTCAGCGTCGGCGTCGTCGTCGTCGGCATCGAGAAGGAGAAGGAGGATGACGACGGTGGCGTCCTCGGCGGCGTCGACGTTCATCGACGCGTTCAACGCCGAGTACCTGACCAAGCACAAGACGTACGAGGATGAATTTTGGGCGACGAAGATGAATCTCGAGGGAAACTCGACGGAGGCGTTGACGAGATCGTTCAACGCGTTGGAGTCCTTCATGGGCGACGCCGAGGCGTTGGAAAAGACGCGGAGGTTGTTGGAATCGAACGAGGCGACGAGCGAGGAGCGAGTGGTGTTGGAACAGATTGAAAAGACGTTGAAGTGTTACATAGTGGAGAGCGACGAGGCGACGGCGCTTCGAGAATCCGCCATCGGCAAGGAGAATGAATTACAAGCGGCGAGGAATAAGCAAGAGCTCGGATACACGGACGCGAACGGGACCTTTGTGTCGGCGACGCCCACGGTGTTGCGCACGAAGATTCGTTCGAGCGCTGATGAGAGCGTGCGTAAGAGTTGTTGGGAGACGCTTCGATCGAGCGGGCCGTTTTTGTGCGACAACGGGTTTCCGGCCATCATCGCCGAGAGGAACCGGTTCGCGCGCGCGCTCGGATTCGAAGACTTTTACGACATGAAGGTAACGCAAGCCGAAGGGTTCGATAAGAAGAAGTGCTTCGAAATGTTGGATGGATTGGAGGAGGCGACGCGTCCGCTCATGCTCGCCGCGCGCGAACGACTCAAAGCGGAGAAGGGCGAGGACGCCACCAAGGCGTGGAACACGGCGTACGCGCTCAGCGGCGAGCTCACGCAACTCATTGATCCGTATTACCCGTTCGAAAACGCCCCGGAAGTCTGGGGACGCTCGTTCGGCGCGATGAACATCGGGTACAAGGGGACGACGATGCGCCTCGATTTGTGCGATCGCGCGGGCAAGTACCCGAACGGATTCTGCCACTGGCCGACGCCGCCGTTCAAGAAGCGCGACGGCACGTGGGTGCCGTCCGAGTCCAACTTTACTTCGCTCGCCACCCCGGACGAAGTCGGCAGCGGGAACACGGCGTTGACGACGTTGATGCACGAGGGCGGCCACGCCGCGCACTTCGCCAATATCGTGCAGGGCTCGCCTCTGTTCGCGCAAGAGCGCGCGCCGTTCTCGGTCGCGCTCGCAGAGACGCAGTCGATGTTCCTCGACGCCCTGTGCGAAGACGCGTCGTGGCAAGCGCGCTACGCCAAGGATCGCAAGGGGAACGTCATTCCGTGGGATTTAATCGAACGCAACATTCGCGAAAAGCACCCGTACAAGGTGATGACGCTTCGCGCGATGATCGCCGTGCCGTACTTTGAAAAGGCGCTCTACGAGCTTCCGGAGGACCAGTTGACCAAGGAAAACATCTTGCGCATCGCGGACGAGATCGAGGAAAAGATCCAGGGCGGTTTCTCCGGCCGACCTCTCATGAGCGTCCCGCACATCTTGGCGGATGAATCGTCGGCGTACTACCACGGCTACGTGTTCGCGGAGATGGCCGTGCACCAAACGCGCGAACACTTCTTCAACACTGAGGGGTACATCGTCGATAATCCGAACGTCGGACCCAAGCTCGAGGCCGAGTACTGGCGCGCGGGCAGCGGTAAACCGGGCTTTCTCGGTTTGGTGCGCAACCTCACCGGCGCGCCGCTCTCGCACGACGCGTGGGTCAAGGAGCTCGGCGTCAACGTCGACGATCTCATCGAGAGCGAACGCGCGGCGTACGACAAGTCCATCGCCGAAGCGAAAGCATCCGCCGACGTCAACCTCGACATGCGCATGCTCTTCGTGCACGGCGACGAAGTCATCGCCGACAGCGCCGAAAACAACCAAGGATTCCTCAAGGCGTGCGCCGTCTTCAAGGAATGGATTCACGAAAAATGGCCCAAGACGGCCGCCGCATGAGCGTGGCGCGCGTAGCGTGTAACGAACCGTTGATGAACTCTTTTACGACGCGGCACTACAATTACAAATCATCGACTCTACACGCCTCGTCTTTGACGCGTCACCCGTCGCTGCGCTCGGCGTCGTCCCGCGCCCACCGCGAACGTCTACGAGACGGACTTCTAGAGTCTCGACGTCGACGATCGCCATCGTCTCTGCGATCGCGATCGTACCAGTCTCTCCGTCGTCGATCGTCGTACGGTCTCTGACGACGATGAAACTCGCCGCGGTCGCCTTCGCGCGCCGCGTGCTTCGCGCGCACGCGCGCGTACGCCTCGTCCGCCCGACGCCTCTCCGCCGCCTTCTCCGCCGCCTCGTCTCGAACGAACGCCGACGGTATACCTCTCACTCCCGGTCCATCCTTTTCGTAATTATCCTGCGCGCTCTTCAACAGCGTCCACAATTCGACGCAAAACGTCTCGGCATCCTTGTCCAAAAACGACGTCAATTGTCCACACATCCGAGCCCCGCTTCGATGCACCGCCTCCTCCTCGAGCAACGCCTCGATCATCCCGATCAACACCTCGTCCTCCACCCCCAACAGCGCCGTCACGCGCGTCGCTATCCACGGTTTCATCGCCTCGACGTCAACCTTGCGCGTCTCGATCTTTTCTCGCAACGCCACCGGAAGCGCCAGTTCGACTCGACGCCGCGCCTTGACCTCCGCGGACGACGTCGACGCCGTCGAGTTCCCTCCCGGTCCTCGTCCCGCGCGACTGAACGGCTGTCGATACGAACTCATCCCGCGTCACCGAGCGATGAAGTGACGCATATGCATCCGCGACGCATCCCATGACACGGTCCTCGGGGTTTCCCATGCATGGTGTGTCTGCACACCGCGACGCCCGTCGCCCCGTCTGTGTCCCATGGGCGCCGAGGACGACATCAAGGGTATCCTGGGCGTCGCCTCGCAGGTGTGCTTTTGCGGTACCGTCGTCGCCGCCGCGCGCGAGGCGTACGGACACTGGCTCCATCGAACCTGTCCGCGGTGCGGTGGGGCGGCGCGGCTTCGATGCGAACACTGCGACGCGTCGGGTAAGTTACAGCGACCGACTAAGAGGGATGATTTCATCAACGTCATGGAGGAGGAGACCGGGACGTTCCCGTGCATGTTTTGTCAAGGGACCGGGAGCGTGACGTGTCGAACGTGTAAGGGCGCGGGGGGCGAGATCGGGCGCGGGCTCAACTGGAGACGCATGGTGGCGGGAGGATCGCGACCGTTTCAAGATTTACTCAGAAATAGAAATTTTGGACTCTCGAGAGACGCGATCGATCGCGCCGTCGTCCGTCGCGCGCACACGGACGCGTTGGAGGATTTCGTCGTCGACGACAGGGACGCCGCCGCCGAGCTGCGGAGACGGCGCGCGCGCGCCGTCGCGCGACGCGCGAGACGCGGCAGGGCCAAGACGGCGAAATCTCGAGACCGCGAGACCGCGTCCTCCGCATCACCCTCCGCATCACCGTAGTCAGTCTTCGTTCGTTCGTTCGTTCCCTTGTACAATCAATCAATCACACCATTCTTTCTCTCTCTCTCTCTCTCTCTCTCTCTCTCTCTCTCTCTCTCTCTCGCGTCCTCGCCCCGCGCGGGGTCGACGAGTCCCTCAAGTCTCGAGTCATGACTCACCGAATCGAGTCGAGACACAGGGGAACGTGCAGACGGAGAGACACGATGGGACGCGTCACACGACGACGACGACGACGCGTTCGACTTCGACGCGTTCGACGAAGGCGTGAGAGCGTCGCACCCGTCGTCGTCGAACGCGTTTCCCTCCGTCCGCGTCGTCGTCCTCACCGAACGCGCCCTCGATTCGGTTCGGATTCGGATTCGATTCGTTTCCCGAGACGGATGCGCGCGATGGAGACGCTCGCGCGCGCCGATCCGTGGGCGTCCATGCGCGTCGTGGACGACGAGGATGACGAGAGGAATCGAGCGTCGAGTCCGTTGATGACGCGGGCGAGACGCGCGGCGACGAAGAGGACGGTGACGACGCAAAAGACGAGAATGGGACGCGCCGACGCCGACGAAGACGACGACGACGACGACGACGACGAAGAGGCGGCGATGACGGCGAGCGAAGGCGACGACGATAAAGAAGAAGAAGACGAAGAAGAGGAGACGAAGAGAGGCGCGCGGACGCGGAGGCGAAAGACTGTGAAATTCAGAGAGGAGGCGGAGAACGCGTCGTTAGCCGTCATGGCGAAGCGCCGCCGCGCGCCGGCGATGACGACGCCGGGGAAAAAAGTGGCGGTTCGAGACGAGGTGGAGAAGATTAACGCGCGAACGAGCGGACCTCTGGCGCCGCGAACGAACGAAAAGGGCGTGCAAGACGCGCGAGAGATGAGGGAGAGCGCGGACGATTCGTTCGCGACGGCGGATCCGTGGGGGGCGCCGCCGTCGATGGAGAGGCAAAGTCGCCAGGTGTCGGCGTCGCGTCGGGGGCGAGACGAGCTTCCGCCGAGTCCGAGTCGGTACGAACCGACGACACCAAAGGTAAAGGCGGGGAAGAGGAAGACGGCTCCGAAGGAACCGGCGTCGTCGCCGCAGCGCGCGTTCGGAAGTCCGACAGCCATCGTATCGCCGGCGAGCGCGCCGCTTCGCGCCGACACCGCCGAGGGTCTCGCGTACGTGTGTCCGGGACCTCCGATTCCTCCCGAACGCGAGTGTTACCTCGGTTTATGGCGAGGCGAAGAACGTGCGCGCCTTCTCGCGTACGAGGCGTGCGTGCAGACGTGTTTGGATGGGTCGACGGGTTCGTTCGTGGGACAGTCTCGATTCGACGTCCAAACGTGGCTGTTCTTTCTCAACGATCGATGCGCCAAGCTTCGCGAGGCGTTTGGGTTGGAAAACGTCTTGGTGAGCACGATGGGTCAACAGTGCGCCACGCCAGAGATGAAATCGCGACCGACGCTGGACAAGGAGGCGAGCGCGGAGGCTGTCAGCGTCGGCGCCGGAGCGGGCGGCGTGCGGTGGGCCGCCATCACCGTCTCCATCGTCGCCGTCGACATCATCGACCGCGGTCTCAAACGCATCACCGGTGGATGGGATCCTCGCGAACACGGTTGGAAGGGTAAGCCGAACGAGCCGCGCGGTCAGAATGTCATCGTTCGCACGGAGGGCGGTCCGGGAAGCGCCGAGGTGAGCGCGCGTCTCAAGGTGAAGCAAGCGCCCGAGCGCTTGCAGCTCGGACCGGGCGACGCCAAGTGCATCATCGAGGTGCCGTTAAAAGCGTCAAAGATCGCGACGGCGATTATCGATTTGGACGAGCTGTGTAAACGATCGGATGCCGGCGTCGTGGAACTGCCGTTGATGCTCTCCGTCGACATGCCGGCGACGGAACAGGCGCCGGCGTACGAGCGCGTCTACGAAAAGGGCTCCGTGAAGATTCACGCCGTGTTCGAAGCCGCCGTCGGCGCGGGCTTGATGTCCGCGCCTCCGGGAGCTGGTACCGCGCCGGATCGTCGTTCGCAAGGTTGGGGGGAGATGAATCGCGTGCTCACTCCTCAGGGAGCGTACGATTTCGCGCTCGGTGCCGCCTTGCGCGCGCTCGCGTTTACGCGACGTCGTCTGTCGATTCGCGACGAGTGGAAATATCTGCTCATTGAGCTCTCGAGGACGCACGGCGTGTCTGAATCGTACACGTCGCTTCGGTACATTCAGCACCTTTTAGCCGTGGCAACGCCCACCGCCGACTGCCTGTCGTTGATTCGCGATCACCTCAAGTTGGCGCTTCGTCGTCAAGCCGACGGCTCTCTCGGCGCGACGGAGGCTCAAATGCTCAACGGCATTCGCGGCACCGTCATGACCCTCGTGTGCGTGTGCTTTGCCAACTACAAATCGTTGGACGAGAGTCAATTCAAAGGCATCACGGAGGGCATTCCGCCGATCGTTCCGGCGCCGGCGCTCGAGGTGTCCCTGGAGTTGTTCAAGGCTCTTCAGCGCGACCCCACGGCGGCGAGCTCGATGGATATTCTCGTGAAGAACATCACCAGCGCCGCCAAGGCGTGCTTCAAGAAGAATAGCGCGGTGCTCGTGAGCGAGAAGCGCAAACTGGCTGTGAACAATAAGGATCTCGTCATGCAACTGTACGTCGCGATCGGTGAATTGTGCGTGGCGCTTCGTCACGAGTTGGACATCGACAGAACCATTCAGCACGCGTCGGATTTCCCCAGCAACTTTTCGCTCCCCGCCATCACGGCGGAGGTGTACTCGACGGATGTCGCCGCGACGTTTCAAGACGCCTTGGCCGCATGTCCGCCGCGCGGTCCTCCGACCACGGACATTCTGGACTGCATCGATCGCGCGTGTAACCTTCAGGCATCCGTGGCGGTGGAGGAAAAAGAAGCGCCGCGAACGAGCACGTGCAAGTTGGACACCAGAGCGATTTTCCAACCGCACATCGACGGATGGATCGCCGACCAAAAGAATCGACTCGAGGCGAGATGTGTCGCCGTGTTCAACGCCAAGGGCATTGTCGGTGCCGCCATCGAGGAGGCGTACATCGCCATGAATGATTGTTTGAACGGCTTTGAGCGCATCGTCACGCGATGGCCCGATCAGGCCCTCGCGCTCGAAGAAGTTCTCGTCGGCGCCGAGCGTTTGCTCATCAAGCAAATCGCCGAGACGGTGGAGCACTTGCACGTCGGCATCGTCACCAAGGAGGAGACGGAGGGCAAAGTGCAAAAGCAAAACACGCGCAAAAACAATTGGATGAACATCACGCGTATGAAGGAGGGCGTCAGCACCGTGGCCAAGCGCACGCAACAATTCTCGAGCAGATTGGGTCGAGGTGACTCGACGCACCACGGCATTCCCCCGCCGCTCGCCGCCGCGCTCAATGCGCTCAAATCGATGGAGATTCGTCGAGCCGAGGAGGACAAGGTGGGACAGCGTTTGATGTCTTGGGCCACCAAGGGTGGCGGAGCGGGTGCCGAAGAGCTCGGTCGCCGCCTCACCGAAACGCTCGGCGAATTACGCGCGCACTTCAACGGGTACCTGCGCCGCGCGGTGGACGGCTTGAAGGGATGCGCGCCGTCTCTCCGAGAAAAGCTACGCAAGGCTAAGCCGAATCAAGAGGTGCAGACGGTGGTCTCACCCATCTTGGTGTACATCGACACCGTCAAACCGTCGCTGGACAAAAAGTTGAGACAACGTCGCGCCATGCTCGGCGTTCTTCGCGGATTGTGGGATTCCATCGGCGCCGAGTGTTTGACGTTTTACGAAGAAGATTTGCGAACCAACTCGACCTGGCACAAGCGCGTGTTGGCGAGCGCAGCCGTGGATTGCGTGAGCGAAAAGATGGAGGAAACCATTCGCGAGTTCCTCGGTCACGACGTGCAGGACAGAGATGTCGAACCTCCTCAATCTGTCGCCAAGCTTCAAGCGTTTAGTGCGAGCAACACGCGTGCGTCGGTGCAGCTATATTAAAAAATCAATCTTGTAACATTACGAACATATCCTATTCCTCTTGCACTCGTGCTCTTTCGTCGCCTATTCCTTGAAGGTCGTGTATCTATTCCCCGAGCGTGGGAACGCCTTACTCTTGGGACCAGCCTTGAACGGTTCCTCGTACACCGATTTAAACCGCTCATTGAACCCTTTCTTTTCCTGTTTCTCCTCTTTGAACAAAAGATCCGTGCCCGACGCGCCGAAGAGCTCCTTGGCGCGATTACTAAACACGGCGCGCGCTTCGGACGAATCGTACTTCTTCGCGTTCGCCTCCATCTCTCTTCGCGCCTCATCCTCAAGCGTGTCTTCGTCACTGTCGCTGTCGTCGTACCCACGCATGCGTTCGCGACGTCTCGCCGCGAGCTCGTCTCGCGCGTCGGCAGCCTCGTCCGCCTTTGACGCCGGGCGGCCATAGTCGTCGTCATTCGTCGGGAAGACGAAGGGTAAATCTTTATTCACCTTGCGAAGCGGTGCCGGGACGACGATACCTCCGGGAAGTTCGATCGTTTCCTCCTCGACGCGCGCGGCCTTTTCCTCGACCGGTGCCGACGCGCCGGCGGTCTCTTTCGTTTCGTCCGCCGCAGGCGCCGCGGGCGCGGCGTCGGCGCCCCACACGTCGAATATCTCCGACATGGGCACGACCGTCGACGCCGACGCCGCGCACGCGTCGTCCATTGCCGCGGGTTTCTTTGCGCCACCCATGAGCGCCGCCATGGAACCGCGTTTTCGTTTCGTCTTCGGCGCCACCGGCGCGACGGGCGCCGCGACGCGCGTCGTCGCAGGCGCGACGACGTCCGCACCCTTGGTCAAATCCGTCGCCGCGTCGTCGTCCACGACGGTTTTCGACGCGCGCGTCGTCGCCATCGGCGCCGATGCGGGCGCTCGAGCGAGCGTCGACGTCGCGGCGGCGTCCACCGATGGTTTAAAACTCGGCGCTCCGACGGCGCGAGCGCGCGAAATTAAATCCGCCACCTCGCGCGCGCGCGTCGCCACGAGCGGCACCTCTCCTCTGCACTCGTCCAACAACGCGCGTTCGGTGCACGGCGACGCGATGGCCAAGCGCACCATGAGCGCGCGAGGTAAAACGTATCCCAAACTCTCGTCGGCGTCTCTCGCAGCGGCGTCTCGCCACGAAAACAACGCCGCGTACACCGCTAATTGCGCGTCGTTCAACTCTTTTAAATTGTCAAATTTCAGTAAATCTTCGTAATACGCCCCCTCGTCGAACGTCGGCGGGACGTATCGTTTCAAACACACGTCCCGACTTCGTCGAAGCGTCTCGTCGACGCAGTTCGCGCCTCTCGCCGCCAGAGCCTCCTTTAATCGATCGTAGACGTAGAGCAAATGATGCGTGTCGCCGCGCGCGTACTCCACCATCTCCTTGGTGAGCGGACGCAGACGCCAATCCGCGAGTTGATACTTTTTATTCGCCTTGACCCCGCAGTAATGATGTAACAGATACGCCAAACCTTTGCTCGGCAATTCGAGCTCTCGCGCCGCTTGTCCCGTGTCGAAGAGACACGACACGAAGACGCCGAAATCCTTTTGCAACCACTGCACGTCGTTATCCGCCCCGTGCATCACCTTGAGCGTGTGCGGATCCGCGAACGCGCGTCCGAGGGCGTCGCGCACTCTCGACCGCAGCGCCAAGACGTCGACGACGAAATCGCGCTCGCGCGTACTGATTTGCATCAAACACGTAAATCCTTTAAACGACCGGTACGAGTGATGTTCGAGATCCGCCGCAAACTCTTTACACTCCTTCAAATGCTCAGCCAGAGCCTCCAACTGTTCGGGCGTCTCCACAACCTCGAGCGCGTGGTCGTCGTCCATCGGCGTCGGCAGCGTCGCCGGCGTCACCGCGCGCGCGAAGGACGGGTACGCGTCGACGGGACGATTCGCCGTCGCCTCCGCGTACGCCTCGTAACTCTCGTACCCCACGGGTTTCGTCAACCCGAGATGGTGCACATTTTCCAATCGATTATCCACGACATCTTCGAACGAATCTTGCGGTCGAACGGCGACGAGATCCCCGCGTCTACGTCTCGCGCCGTCTCGCGCCCCCGTCGTCGACGCCGTCGACGCCCGCCGCCCCCCCGCCAACCTCTCCTCGTCTCCTCTCGCCACCATCACCGCCGCGTCGATGGCGTCGCACCTCGCATCGATGGCGTCCCGCACCCTCTCGAACGCCGCCTCTCCGTCCGTGTCGGACCCATCATCCTCCTCATCGTCGTCGTTCGCCTCCTCCTCGCCTCCGTCCCGCCGTCGACCCGCGCCCAACGCGTCCAACGCGCGCACCACGCGTCGTCTCGCCTCCACCACCCTCGACGCGAACTCGCGAAAATTCTTCGCGTGGTGAAACTCCCCCGCGCTCTCGCAGAGTCTCGCGCGCCGTCCCGCGTCCACGACGTCCCGCATCGCGGCCACCGTCGACCGCGCGCCGCCGCCGGTGGACGAACGCGGACGCGTCCCGTCGCGCGCGCGCACCGTCGACATCTCGCGCGAGGACGAGACTCGGAAGACGCGGAAGACTCGAACGCGCGCGGCGCGCGCGAGTCTCGCCGTCCCGTCCGCGCGCCGATCGACGCCCTCCCGTCGCGCACTCTCGGGCATCGCGTCGTGGCATCACACCTCCAGTAGGTGTCATCACACCTCCAGTACGTGTCATTCGTCCGATGAATGCATAAAATGCAATGACATGCAATGCAATTCAAAGCACGCGCGTTGCGTTCGCAGAGCGCGACGGTGGACGGTGGTGACGCGAGAGGAGGAGGACGGAGATGTCGAGCGCGCGGGCGACGTCGAATCTCGAGGCGGCGAGAAGGCGGCGACGAGGAGGCGCGGTGACGTCGTCATCGGCGACGATTGGTGATGATGGTGATGATGATGATGACGATGTCGGGGACGCGGAGAGGCGGCGTGCGGCGTCGGCGCGCGTGCGAGAGCGAGAGAAGCGGTATGCGTTCGCGCCGGGACTCGCGCGCGCGAACGCGGAGGCGATCGTGGGGTGCGTGAAACAAATCTCGAGGGAGAGCGGCGACGGGGAGGTGTCGTTGGCGCTGGACGCGTCGGTTCGGGACGGATTGATGCGATGCGCGCCGAGAGGAGTGCAGAGACTGAAGGAGGAGGCGAACGTGGTGAGGTTTTACGCGCTCGAACCGAGAGGAGAGATCCCGGAGGAGGATGAGAGCGAGGCGGTGGTGTTCGCGTGTCGACCGCAGTTGAGTTGCATGGTAACCGTGGCGGAACACGTGCGAGGATTGAGAGATCGACGGGAGCGTGCGCTGCGAGCGAGAGCGGAGGCGATGGCTAAGGCGCAACGAGGGACATCGAGTCTGTTGACGCGAGTGGCGAGCGCCGCGGGGAGGGTGCGAAAAAACGACGATTCGTCGACGGTTTTGGCGGGACGCGACGAGGACGCGTTTCTCGACGTCAAGCCTTTACCGAAGATTTACGTCGTGTGCATACCGCGCGTGACCGTCATGTGTGAAGATGCGCTCAAGGATTTACACGCGTACGATTACGTGACGATGACGCCGTGCGACGTGCACCTGATTCCTTTGGAACCGGACGTGTTCACGCTTGAGTATCCCGAAATGTATAGCGAAATCGTTACCGAAGGTTGGCACGCGAGCGTCTACTACGTCGCCGCGGCGCTGCACAAGCTTCAGCGCGATCACACCGGACTCGCGCATGTTCTCAAGGGTAAGGGGGAGATCGCGCACAAGGTGGCGAAGCTCATGCTCGAGCTTCGTTTGGACGCGCAGGCGAATGAAGAGCCCGAACACGTCGAGCCCGGCGTCGACGGCGATTCGTTGATAGACATGATCGTGTTGATCGACAGAGACGTGGACATGGTGACGCCTCTGTGCACGCAACTCACGTACGAGGGGTTGATTGATGAGATTTTAGGAATCGAAAAGGGCGCGGTGGCCATTCCGCAACGCGCATTCGACGGAGGTGACGCGGAGGACGACGTCTCGAATTCGGGCGAACGACCCGTGGGCGCGCGCGCGCACAGGTCGGGGAAGATTGCGATGCGACCGAAATTGAACAACACCGATAAATTGTTCGACGAGATTCGAGACATGAACTTTGGTCGCGCGTGCAACGTCATTCGAGACCTCGCGACGGCCATCAAGGAGGATTACGCCGCCATCAAGGGATCGAACGTCGAGGATCAGCACGTGAGCGAGATTGGCGACTTCGTCAAGAAAATCAAAGCCAACATCGGGGGCACGGGATTGGATCTCCACGCCACGCTCGCAAAGTATCTCATCGACTGCACGTCGCAGCCGTGGTTTCAAAATCGTCTCGAATGCGAGCGTCTGTGCGTCGAGGGCGAAGATTTGAACAAGGTCGTGGAGCACATCGAGGCGATGATTCATCGCGGCGAGGACTCGATACCGTGCCTGAGAATGATCGTCTTGGCGTGCATATGTTTCAACGGGTACCCAATGAAAATTTACGAAAAGTTGTTTCACGAGTTGTTCGATGCGTTCGGCGCCGAAATCACACTCAAACTTCTCGCGCTCGAGGAGGCGGGATTATTCGTCACTCGCGACTCGACGAAGACCGACTCGCGAGGTTTCGCCAGGGTGAGAAAACCTCTCAAACTCGTCGCCGACGGCGTCGATGGCTCCGAAGCTCCCAGCGACATTACATTCGCGTACTCGTCCTCTGGGTACGCTCCGCTCAGTTGCCGACTCGCCGAGGCGGCGACGCGCGGACCGTGGAGATCGATCGCGCCGAACAACGCGGGCGAAGACATTCTCAATCATTTATCCGGCGACACGTTCGAGTACACGCAATTCTTCGACGATTACGAACGAGCCATCCACACCAAGGCGTCCTATCGCGAATTCAAAAAGAGACGCGACAAAGCCGCGCCGCTCGACGGCGACGATGAACTCTGGCCGAAACCCACGGTGTTGGTCTTCTTCATCGGCGGCGTCACGCACGCCGAGATCGCCTCACTGCGACACTTATCCGAGACGAAACACTGCGGATGCAATTTCCTCGTCGCCGCCTCGAAAGTCTTCAACGGAGACGCGCTCCTCGACACGTGCGGCGAAGACTTGGAGCGTCTCAAGACGCGTCGTCGCGTCGAGTTGGAGTGGAAATAGCGACACAATTGTAACTACTAGCACTAGAAATCATACTTTTACATCGACTACTACGTATATCCTTTCACCTAAAAAAATCCTCGTCACGACGCCGACGTCCCCGCCGCCGCGAACCCTCGTCCGTCGACCGCGCTCCTCCCGCGTCTCGGCAACGCCGGAATCACCCCGGCCTGCCCCAACAGCCTCGCCACAGTATCGCTCGGTTGCGCGCCGACGCTCAACCAGTATTTTATGCGCTCAATGTTCAACCCGACGTGTTTATGTCCATCCTTTTGCGCGATCGGGTCGTAGTGTCCGACGATTTCGATGTGTTTCCCGTCCCGTGGCGCGCGAGAATCGGCGACGTAGACGCGATAGTGCGGACGGTTCTTCGTGCCGAACCTCGCGAGGCGTATCCGCACGGGCATGGCGCGATCGGTGGGGTGGACACGCGGCGGTATGACGACGTAACTTCATTCAGGTTTCAAGCCGTCGGGACGACGACGACGACGACGAA
>MDTD01100903.1_pt1 | contig 13788 bp, 6 predicted proteins | sample 811221 | NCBI WGS metagenome assembly MDTD01 (sample SAMN05326646, study PRJNA326480) | marine metagenome | isolation source: seawater | place: Pacific Ocean: South West | collected 2011
GGGCATGGAGGGCCAAGGCCAAAGATGCCAAGAGGAACCGGAATGATGTCACGAAACGTGGTGGTGCATCCGATGCCGTGACCGGCGTACTTGAAGTGCCTGTTCTCTGCTTCGGATTCAACAATGTCAATCTTCCCGCCAATACGGTCCCGAATCTCCAACAGGAACTATTCGACGGACCGTGGCCGACCGGAACACTTTCGGACTATTACCGCGAAATCTCCTATGGACAATTCACGTTCGACGGGGACGTCGTGAACATCGGCAATCTATCGTCCAACGACACGAACTACGAAGCAGGCGTCAATGGACTGAATGCAGCTCCATTCTCATACGTGGATGAAGCACTGACGCTCGCCGACGCCAACATCGATTTCAGCATGTACGACAATGATGGCCCGGATGGTATTCCGAACTCTGGTGATGACGACGGCATCGTCGATCTGGTTGCACTGGTGCACCCTGAAACAGGAGGTGAATGCGGGAATGGAAACATCTGGTCGCACCGCTGGAACTATGCAAGCGCGAATTCCGTAGCCAATGGAACACCTGCGTTGTTCTCAACCAACGACGCAGCTGCCGGAGGCGGGTTCATCCGAATCAGCGATTACACCATCATGCCGGCCCTGTCATGCGGCGGCTCACTAATCGAAATCGGCGTCTTCTGCCATGAATTCGGACATGCGCTTGGGCTGCCCGATCTCTACGGCACCAACGGCTCTGCCAACGAAGGATGCGGACACTTCTGCCTCATGGCATCAGGTAACTGGAACAGCCCCAGCAGTCCTGCTCACATGTCGGCCTGGTGTCGTGCGGAGATGGGTTGGATCGAACCCCAGCTTGTGATCGGCGACTATTCGAATCTCTCGATACCGGCCATCGAGACAACGCCGTTTGCATTGAAGATCAAGAACGATCCCAACAGCAGTGAATATCTGCTGATCGAGAATCGACAGCCACTTGGCTTCGACCAGAATCTGTGGGGATGCGGGCTGGCGATCTGGCATGTGGACCCATCCGTGAACACGGGCAACAACTTCGGTTGGTGCAATGGTGCTCCGGGTGCCGCCCACAGCATGATCGCTCTGGAGCAGGCTGATGCGTTCTGCGATCTCGAGTCATCAGCCAACCGAGGAGATGCGGACGACCTCTACTCGCTGGCGACAGTCTCGAACTTCGATTCGAACTCGACACCGAACTCACGCCCCTACTCCAACGTAGATACCGGCGTGAAGATCTCGAACATCTCGAATTGCGGACTTCCAATGACCGTTGATCTCACAGTCAGAGCGCTTCCAATCGAGGAGACGAGGGAACTGGATGTACTGTTCATCTTCGACACCTCTGGCAGCTACTGGGACGACCTTCCCAACATGCTTGCCCAGATGCCTTCCGTCATGAGCATGATCGACAACGACTTCCCAAACCCGCGATATGGCGTGGCGAGCTTCACCGATTTTCCCATCGCTCCATCGGGTTCGAATGGGGATCTCGCCTGGGCCGTCAGTCAGGACTTCACCAGCAACCCCGGTCTTGTCACGGCCGCATTGGCCGCACTGACAGCCGGCGGTGGCGCCGATCTCCCTGAATCGCAGTATGAAGCTTTGTATCAGGCCATGATGGGAACCGGACTGGATCTCAACAACGACAACGACTTCAACGATCTCGGTGAAATCGCACCACAGCCACTTTCATGGGACAGCAACAGGGCACCGATCATCTTCCTCATGACTGATGCCGATTTCCACGATGCCGATGTCGAGGACTATCCAAGCGGTACCGGTGAAGCAGCTGGCCGAAACGCTCTTCTGGCCCAGCTTGCCAATCCGACCGTTATGTCCGAAGCACCACGCATCTTCACGCTGAACGCCGCCTGGAGCGGACCAGACATCACCTCGGGCATGTTCGGCAGTGAAGGCCACGAGTCGCCAGGTGGCGGCGACAAGCTGGCACAGCAGGCCAACGAACTGGCCGCCGTCTCGAAGGGCGCGCTCATCTATGCCGGTGACGACACGATACATTTCACACAGGCCGTACGAGAAGCGCTGGATCTCCTCGCTCTTGATATTCCGATGGCCGGCACATGCTGCACATCCGACATGGAATGCCAGGAGGGCATTTCGAACATGCAGTGCCTGGAGCAGTTCGGGGGCGCCTGGACCAGCGGGAAATGCGACATCGACTGCAACATGAACGGTCGCCCGGACACCTGTGAGATAGCGCTTGGGCTCGTCATCGATGACAACGCCAACGGTGTGCCTGATATCTGCGAGTGTCTCGGAGACACCAATGGCGACAGACTCATCGACATCGATGACATGCTGAAGATCCTCAGTGAATGGAATTGCCGGGACTGTCCTGAAACCGATCTCAATCAGGATGGAATCATCGGCATCGACGACCTGCTCATCGCACTCGATCACTGGGGACGATGCGACTGACACCCCCCTCCATTTCAACCGGACAACGCCTCGGCTCCTTAGCCGGGGCGTTGTTTTCATTGAAATCAAAATAAGCGTACTTCCTGCCTGAAATCGAGAGTGGAACCGGAAGTCGCGGGCACCCCCCTATATACTCCATGGACGATTTCTTAGAGAGTCCATGGAGAATGATTGATGGCATTCCCCCATCTGTTAATCCTGCCTCTGCTCGCGATCGGCGACGCCACTCATGTGACACCCAAGCATGTGGGCGCTCCCGCCTCGGACCTCCTCAATGGAAGACTGCGGTCGCCGGATCCAACCGCCGTGGGACGCCCCTTCGGCCACGCCATGATTCCAATCGAATTCGATGATCATGGAAACTGGAGACGAAAGATCCCGGTCCCGACCAGCCAGCATCTGTCGCTGGTCCCGATTGGCCAGAAATGTCATGAATGGGATGTCCAGTTCATGGATCCGAACGGTCAACAGGATGGCCCGGACTGGACCCACACCCCAGGGGACATGCAGCCGTTCCTTCCTCAGGAGACTGTCAGACTCGATGTTCGATACCCGATCGCCGGTGATTGGGAGGTTTCCATATCCGATGGTGAGCCTGGATCGATTGGTTATCTGTTGATACGGGATCGCTCCGGTGTCGCACTGCAGATGCATCCGACCTCATATGCCTCCATCGTGGGCCAGGCGAAGACCGTGCGTGTCGCCCTGACACCGGTCGATGCAACTGGCAATCCGATCATCGATGCCGTCCACTCCTTTTCAGAAGGGCTCGACATAACTCGAGCCACCATGAGCTGGCACGGCCCTGAAGGGTTGATCGTCCAGGAACCCATGGGCCGCTCGGGCCCATGGCTTGAACAATCCTTCACACCGGGGACAAACGGGCCTCATGAATGTCGACTTCAGATCGAGGGCATCGATTCACAAGGCAACCAGTTCCTTCGAACCGGCATCCATCACTTTCATGCCGAATATCCGGTTGAGATAACGGGGATCGCGACACGCGAACTGGACGAGGAACGGTTGGCCATCGATCTCATGCTCGCGTACGCCACCGAGCGTCCTACGCTGCTCCTTGGTTCGGAAGTGTGGAGCCTGGGCACAGGAGGCCTGCAGCCCAGATGCTGGATTGGAGGCATCTGTCCTGTTGAAGACGGCCGGGTGACACTGGTGCTGGATCGCCGCTGGCTTGCCACCGAGGGGGGAAACGGCGAATCCCTGACGCTTCGCTCACTTCGAATCGCATCCCCGCATGCCGCCAGACCCCTGCTCGCATCAGGTCCGGTCGATTCAATCCTGCTCGAAAACACCGATGTCCCCATGAAACCCGATCTGAACAGTTCCACCATTCATACGATGAGACACGGCAAGGGCGATCTGGGCGGCTTCAGAATCCCAGCGTCGACCCGCTCCCATCCATCGCGTTCGGATCGATACGGTGGGCACAATCTGATGATCAGTCATGGCTACTGCTCTGATGCCGACTCGTGGAATCCAACTGATTTCACCGGCGATGTGGCTGAATACATCAACATGTTCCAGAACTTCTCCCACGACGAATTCGCTCAGGACTTCATCTCCTTCGGCAGCCAATACAAGAGCTATGGTCTGGTCGGTCACTCGCAAGGCGGCAATGCAGCCGTTCACCTGTACACCTTCTACTGGAGCGGGCTGGACTGGGCCGGCAACGGACGCCTCCTCCAGTGTCTGGGAAGCCCATTCTCGGGAACGGCATTGGCCGGAAACCTGTCTATCCTCGGGGAACTCTTCGGATTCGGTTGCGGTGTCAACTACGACATGACCTACGACGGTGCCGCCGAATGGCTTTCATACATTCCCACCAGCACCCGTCAGAACACCTGGACTTGGACGTCCACCGTGGAGGATGAATGGTGGTCCTACGACTACTGCCACTTCCTCACCGATCTCGTCCTCTGGGATCCCGACGATGGCGTCGTGGAGAATTCCGAAGGCGATCTCGATGGCGCCAACAACATGGGGACCACCCTCGGCTGGTGCCACATCAAGAACATGACGGAACCACGTGAAGTCGATGACACGAACCGTAGCGGCGAGATGGATACGGAGGCGGCGAGATGAACACATCACTTCTGATCCTGCCTCTCCTGCCCGCAAGCCTCGCCTGTGGCTCGACATTCTGCGGCAACGGCCCATCCCAGATCCCAGACGACGGCAGCAGTTCGACCGCATGGACCATCCCCGTCGATATGGATGGAATCGTCACCGAGGCTCGCCTTCATCTGGATGTGACCCATCCATGGGTTGGCGATCTGGAGATCGTCCTGCGTTCACCGGATGGAACCCCCGTCACGATCATTGACAGACCTGGCATGCCCAATGGAGGCTGGATTGGCCCCTGGGGCTGTGGAGGCGACGACATAGACGGCTTCTTCGATGACGACGCAACGGTCGTGGGCGAATCCATGTGTTCCATCACCGAGGTTCCGGTGATGCACGGCGTGATGATGCCGGCGGAACCCCTTGCAACCTTCATAGGGTTGCCAGCTCAGGGCGAGTGGATCGTCGAATTCACGGACGCCTCACCGGTGGATGCCGGATCCGTTCAGGGCGCCTGCCTCATTCTCTACGCCTCGCCAGACTGCAACGCCAACGGCATACCTGATGACACCGACATCGAAGAAGGCGATTCACAGGACATCGACGGCAACGGCATTCCGGATGACTGCGAGTGCCCAACGGATACGAACGGCGACGGAACGACGGATGTCAACGACCTGCTTCTGGTCATTGCCCAGTTCGGGCTCGGATCAGGCGATGGCGACGTCGACGGCAGCGGAAATGTCGATGTCGCCGACATCCTTCTGATCATCGACACGTGGAACGAATGCTGATCCATTCCTGCTATCTCGATCATCGCATTGGCCAGGCAGTGCTGCCATGAATCCTGACCGACTCACATGGGAACAACTGCCGACAATCCCACCATCCATCGATGCACCGGTTCTGGATTTCAATTGGGAACACTGGGAATCGATCCTGAACGATCGGGGCGTCGAGATCGATCGTCCCAGAGCGACCCCTCATCCCAAACACCCCTCGATCATCTATCCGATCGACTACGGCTCCCTGCCAGGCACCGTGGGCGGTGATGGCGAGCCCGCCGATGTCTGGTCAGGCACAGGTTCTACCGGGCTCACGGCCCTGATCATGACCAGAGACCACGTGAAGCAGGATCAGGAGGTCGATCTTCTCTGGAACTGCACTCCAGAGGAGATCTATCTGGTCAATGGCTTCGTCAACTTCGATCGCTCGCTGCTCCAAGGCCGATTGATCCTACGTAGGCCGATGCAGGAACTCTGGATGGACTTTGCCAAAAAATGACATGCCCCGGCCGTTGAAACGACCGGGGCATGCTGTGTAGGAGATACCAGCTGTCGATCAGCGGCTGGTCCAGTTGTCCAATACCACGAGCAGGTCACCGATGCCGACGGTGCCATCGCCGTTCTGGTCGGCGACACAATCCTCTTCGCCATCACACTGGCCGCCCCAGTTCTCGATGATGGTGAGTAGATCGGTGATGTCGACTTCGAAGTCGGCATTGACATCGCCTGGCTGATGGATGTGGCAGTAAGGAGTCACGAAGCAGAGCTCCTGTTCACAGATCGTGCCGTCGGCGAATACGGCGGTCAGGGTCAGGCAGACCTCCTGGCCAGCTGGAGCATCGAACATCTTCACGCTGACGGGATAGCTCTGGTAGGGAGCGAATGGTCCGACCAGAGTGCCTGGCGCGAAGGACGTGCCAGCAGGACCAGTTACCTGAACCTCGTCGATGGTGCCGCCACCGATTGCCGAGAATCCGAACTCGACCTTGTGATACATGCCGTTGTGATGATGGAAGCGGCAGTGAGTACCGAAGTGGTTGAGATTCATGCATGGCTCGGGAGCTGCCTTGGTCACGACGAGATCGCCGATCATGGTCTTGTCCTGAGCAATGAGATTGTCCTGGTAGTCGACGAGGACACTGTTGGTCACATCGCCACCGGTTGCCGGAATACCTGCGAAGCCATAGATGTTGGAGTAGGGAGCAGGATGGTTCAGGTGAAGAGCATCTCCACTGGCCCATGTGCGTGCCAGATCGGCATCCACACCACCACTTGCATTGTTGCCACCGATTTCACCGACACCGAAGGTGTTGCCTGGCACCCATGCGCCAGCCTCGCACTCGTATTCAAGCAGACGTGCACGGTGAGCGGAAAGGCTCTCGAAGCTCGTCTGGGAACGCTCGGCCAGAAGCATGGTTCCACGTGGTGAGAATCGGATGTCCGATACGGGCGAACTCCAATTGGTGGACTGGTAGCTCGGGATGGTGATCTCAAGCTGCTCGACACCGACTGGCGTACCGCTTGCATCGAGTTCCACCGACCAGATCTCGTTGGAGGAGGCGTTGGTGCCGGAATCGATGTGCTCGTTCCACATCGAGAAGTAGAGTCGACCGGCATGCACCTCGACAGCCCAGGGACGATCGCCGAGTGCGACAGGGCCAGCAGCACCATTCCATGGAAGTGCGGGATCGAAGGTGCTGAGGATGTTTCCGTTGACGTCGAGCTGGTAGATGAGCCCATCTTCCATGTTGGTCACGAAGAAGACCTGATGCTCGCAGTCCCAGGCGATGCTTCCCAGACCGCTGGTCGTGTTTGGAAGCGTGGCGAAGACGCTGATGTCGCCGGTGTAGCGATCGATCCGATAGACGGCACCCCAGCCACCAATACCCGGCCAGTCGCTGTTCCAGGAGCGTGTGCTGGTGACGAAGATGTCGCCATCGTCATCGAGAGCCAGACCGAAGATGCTGCCGAGATTGTTCTGGTTCCAGTCAGGATCGCTGTAACGTTCGAGACTCCACCATGAATCGACCGGGGCGGTATTGGCATTGCTCAGATCGAATACGGTGAGAACGTTGGCCTGGAAGATGTTGGGGGAAGCAGTCTGTACCGCCACGGGCCCCGAACCAAAGACCTGTGAGAATTCGGGATCGATGTAGGAAGGACGACCGGCACACTCTGCACCCGGCTGGATGATGCAATCACCACTCGGAAGATCGCATTCGACCTGCGGATCCGTGCAGGAGACACCGGCACCATACCAATAGCCGTTGAGATCGATGCAGTGCTCCTGGATGAGCATGGCACAGATGAATCCGAGGTCGGGATCGTCGTAGCAGCAGGCACCCGGATCGTCAGCAACATCACCACACTCGACAATCGGGTCCGTGCAGAGAACGCCGGATCCGTACCAGAGACCATTCAGATCCTGGCAGTCGTTCTGATTGAGCTCGTCACAGAATGGATTGTTGTCGGCATCCTTGTAGCAGCAGGCACCCTTCTCAGGAACGTCGCATTCGACCTGGGGATCCGTGCAGACAACATTGTGTCCGTAGTAGTAGCCATTCACGTCCAGACAGAGTTCCTGTTCCATTTCCGCACAGATCAGACCAAGATCGGGATCCTCGTAGCAGCAGGCACCGGTCAGCGGCTCGTTGCTGCAGTAGATCTGAGGATCGTTGCAATCGGAACCCGGCCCGTACCACATGCCGCCGACATCGATGCAATGCTCTTCGATCCTGAGATCGCAGACCCATCCATCCGGAGTGTTGTAGCAGCATGCGCCGATGTCCTCGATTGACGGACATTCGACCTGGGGAGCGCCACATGGGACGCCCGATCCGTAGAAATAGCCATTCAGGCCGAGACATTCATCCTGAAAAAGCTCGTCACAGACCAGACCAAGACCGGCATCCTCGTAGCAGCAGGCGCCTTGATTTGGATCATTGTCATCACAATGGATATCCGAACATGGAACATGGGCTCCAGACCAGACACCCATGTAATCCATGCAGACATGCTCGGTGAGCATGTCGCAGACGAGGTCCCCAGCTGGATCGGTATAACAACAGGCCCCTTCCGGCTCATTCAGATTCATGGCATTGGCTGCTGAGCCAAGGGAAAGGGCACCGATCAGGGAACCCACTACTTTGATAAGACGCTTCGTATTCACGGTATTGATCTCCAACACAATTGAGTGACTCGTTCCGAAGAGCCTTACGCAATCACCGCCCGACCACTGGAAGCATCCGTTGGCCTTGATTTCCCTCCCGGGAGTTGACTGGTGACAAACTCTTCGCTCACTAGTTCTCTGCGCCAGAACGACCTTCCTCACAGTTAAAACACCGATTCCAGGAAGTTTTCCGGCCTATTGAGATAAATGCCTGCTGAAAAGAGGGTTATGTTTATGCATTTGGTCGGGGGCATTGGCTCAAATGAGCCAATTTGGCGGCTACAGAGCCACTGGCTGGCCTTCCGGAGTGCACCAGACACAGCCAGTCCGCACATGGAATGCTCGGTCCCAGAGATCCGTGGCCCCGGACTTCAGCCAGCAGCCTCTTCCTCATCCGGCAGACGGCCAGGCTCGCGGACGCCCGCCCCCTGACGCTCCGTCAAGGAATCCCCCAGATCGGCTCGCGCCGATTCCACCAGCTCAAGCATGCGAGTGACGACTTCCGAATGGGCCTCCTTCACGTCGGTGGTCTCACCCGGATCGATCAGAATGTCGTACAGGGCCATCGGCTGTTCGATCCCGTAGGTATAGGCGGTAGGCTTGCCGCCCGTGCCACCCGGACGACCTTCCATGGACCTGTAGGTATGCGGAAGATGCAGTCGCCAACGGCCCCACTGTATGGCCTCCAGATTGTTCCGGCCGTAATAGAAAAGATAGACGTCCTGCGGCGAGGTCGCCCCCTGCTCGCTCCTCAAGACACTGATGGCATCCCTGCCATCAATTGTATGCTCGGGAAGTTCGGCATCGATGATCCCCGCCACGGTTGGAAAGAGATCGATGGTCATCCAGTTGATGTCGTTCACGTGATTTTCGCGGACGTGTCCAGGCCAGCGTGCAACACATGGAACCCGGACACCACCCCCGAAGGTGGTACCTTTGGCCTCCCGAAGGTGACCCGTTGTACCAGCATGATCCCCGTAGTTGATCCATGGACCATTGTCAGATGTGAAGACGACCAGTGTTTCATCGGCGATCCCCTTCTCATCCAACGCCTGAAGCACCTGACCAAGCGACCAGTCCAGCTCCTGCATCACATCTCCATAGAAGCCCTGCTCGCTGCTTCCCTTGAATCGAGCATCAGCACCAAGCGGCACGTGCGGCTGGGGATGGGCCAGATAGAGGAAGAAGGGCGCATCCGAGTGGCGATTTATGAAATCAACCGAACGCTCCGTCAACCGACGGGTGATCGCATCCTGGTCCTCGTAGTCCTCGATGATCTCGATCGTCTGGTCACCTTCGATCAAGGGCAGCTTTGGCCAGTTCTTGGGCGTCACGGGATGTCCCGGCCACATGTCGTTTGAATACGGAATTCCAAGATATTCATCGAAACCATGATGTATCGGAAGAAACTGCCGATGATGCCCGAGGTGCCATTTGCCGAACATGCCCGTGGCATATCCCTTTGATTTGAACAGCTCCGCCATCGTCGTCTCATCTTCATGTATCCCATACTTGGCGGAGGGTGGCAGTGCGCCATGGATACCGATCCTGTTCGGATAACAACCCGTCAACAAGGCGGCTCTCGAAGCGGAGCAGACCGGCTGAGCCACATGAAATCGCGTGAATCGCGTCCCCTCCTCCTCGAGACGTTCGATGTTGGGCATGCTCCATCCAGTAGCACCCTGAGATGGAATATCACCCCATCCCATGTCATCGACGAAGATGATGACGACATTCGGCCTTGACGCCTTGTCAGGGGGAGCGTCAACCTGAAATCCCAGAAGCAGCAACAAGCAGGTGAATATGTTCATGTCTCCAGACTACCCGCCCGGAGATGGTCATGAAACAAGGGATGCACCGCCTGTTGGAAAAACGGCGAATGTCCGAATCCAAATGAATAGACACTGTCCCGGGGATTCAACCCTATTTCACCAGTTTCGATCGACCGGATACGTCATGAAGCCCGTGAACGGTCAAGTGGGCGAATCCCTCGTGTTCACGGCCTGAAAACGGCAGCACGTAGTCGATCTGCATCTGCATGGCCGTCGTCATGTCGGGGATATTAAGCCAGGCCTTGCGACGATCCGGCGACAAGCGGACCGACTTGACGGACATGATGGAACGGCCCTCCTGATCACCGGCAAGCTTGATGTCGGGTGAGCCGTACCGTTCCGACCACAGGTAGTTCCAGGCTTCCACGTTCCATCGCCCCACCTCTTCCGCCTCCCGATCCAATGGCTCATTGAAGGACAGAACCAGCCCATCTGAGACCGCCTGAACCTCCAGAGGCAAGGGGGGCAGACCACCAAGCGGAGTCACTCGATAGAGACCACCATCCTGTCGGGCATCGGAGGACCAGCCGACCAGACCGCACAGGTAGAGCGAGCCGTCCGTTTGATTGAACCGCCCGGACATCAAGCCGGTGGGAACCTTAATCGGCAGCGGAACCACACCTCCCTGATGTACGCCGTCAACTTCATCCTCAAGGATCAGATAGACGGCTCCCGTTCCATAAGACAAACCTAGCAGTCTTCCATCGAGCATTCCCCAGGAAGGATCATCAATGCGCAGCTGTGATGAAGGGGAACGATCGACACTCGGATGAATCCATGCAAGTGGGCGGTCGTAGTCCGTTCGATCGCGATCCTCATGCCCCGTCCACTTGTTGCCGTAGAAACCACCCGGTTCAATTCGATTTATCCTGTTCGCCGGCATCCAGTGCCCTTCCTGGTCCGAACAGAAGTACACGTCGTTCTCATCCACCAACAAGCCATTGGGAGCCCGAAAGCCGGAAGCCAGAACCGTAGACTCGCTTCCATCATCCGAAATTCGAACGAGCGTCCCATGATGTGGATGACAGGCATCCTTCGCATGCCGGGCAGCCTTCAGGTAGTACAGACGACCCGACTGATCGATCTGCAGACCGGTCGCCGGCTCGTGAAAATGTTCGGAATTCATGCTGTCGTTGTTGATGTTCTCGTAGAAGTCCGTGACGAGATCGCCATTGAGATCCACCAGTCGAGTGACCTGATCACGACCAAGGACGAGAATCTCGTCGTTTCTAACCGCTATTCCAAGTGGTTGATTCAATCCGGAAGCGATCCTTGTCCATTGGAGAGCCGATCGATCCTCACCATCTGGCTCAATCAACCAGACCTCGCCACTCCACGTTGTGACGACGATTCCGTCCCGACCAGGGAGAAAATCCAAGGCACCGAATCGCATCCAAGAATTCGTGGGCGTCTCGACCGGACGCTCCATTTCCTCGATCCGGAAAGCCTTGTGGATGACCCTCGAGTTCTCGAGATCAAGCATCGTCTGCAACAGAGCGGCCTGGGGCCCGTGCCAGTAATGAAGATCAGCTGTTTGGTCCCGATCACTCTCCGGCAGATGCAATGCCACCACGCCAGACGACCCCTTGACCCATCTTGCGCCATCGATTTCTCCCTCGAGAATCCAAGCATCAACCAATGGTGAACCCGAATCTGCCGCTTGCGTCCGTATCTCACTGGCATCCAGAACGGAATCGAAGAGCTCGACTCCCTCCATGAAACCACTGAAATGGGATGAAGCGGGAAAGTCCTCCGCCCCACAGCCAAGGTGAAGAACCGGCTTGTCAGGCATGGTTCCCGGCGACAGGTTGCCGGTGCCGTCGTGAATGCCATTGACATAGAGATCTACCCGCTGATCCGCATGCGACCAGGCGAACGCGACGTGATGCCATGCACCATCCGTGATGACCGCCTCGCCTTCGATCACACCCTCCCACCCTATGTCGAAGGCCAAACGACCATCACGGATGAAGAAAGCAATCTCGCCGGGTGACCAGAGGTCCTTCTGACTCATTATCGACATGATCGTGCCATCCGATCTTGTCGAGATCCATGCTGCGAAGGTCATGTCTGAATTCTTGAGCCTGAAAGGCCTCGAACTCGACCACGTCGCCATGTCGGTTCCATCGAAATCGAGACACCGCCCCTTCAGCCCTCTTCTCCAGGTCGCACCTTTCAGCAGAAGATCCCGACGACCAGTCATCTGATTTCGAACCCGATCCCCTTCTCCCTTGTCGAAAGACCATGATGCGAATGGACGATCCTTCAACTGCGTGGAAGGCGGCACAGCAACCACATAAGCCGTATCGGCCGAGATCTCCCTAGACTGAAGCGGATTACCCGCGATGTCATGGATGCCGAATTGACTTCCTGCAACTGCAGGCAATGGATATACGAGAGAAGCTTCCTCTTTGCTTCGAGTGATCGCCTGGACAGCCGCCTCGTCACGTTCCAAGGAGTATGGCGATACTACCGTGTTGATCGAATGCCCAGTCTGATTGTGGTTTGACCGGGTTGGATTAATGAAATGATCAAGATCCACAGGCAACTTCACTTGCTCGAGCAGTTGAGTGAATGTGACAAGATCCTTCGTTCGTTCAATAGGACTGATCAGAATCATGAACAATTCAGCACCAGATCTGGCTCTCGGCATCGTCTTCAGGACGATTTCCGAACCGATCTGAACGATTCGGGCATCATCGAACGAGGCTTGTACGAGTCCGATGGCAAGGAATGGATCACCCGATTCCTGCAGCACGACACCGAATCGCTGCCCTTTTCCGTTACTCAGGGAATCGAAGCCGTAGGACTCCAGCGATCTCATCGAATCCCGATGCGAACCGAGGATCTTCAACATCAGCTCTCTGTCCGTACCGTCGATCGAAATGGTTCTCGTGTATGCGGAGAGACCATTGAGCTGAAGCAGGCCGGGAGTCTCAAGAATCTCAGTGTCGCCGGCGCGATAGGAAAAGGCCACCTGCTCCCCATTGAGACGAATACCGTTCCACCTACCATCTCGAGGATTCATGGGGCCGTACTTCCATGATCTGATATCGACGAATTCACCTGAAGTGGACACGCCCGGCCTTGAATCCAGACTCCAATCAAGCACCCCCTCTATGTCTGGATGAACTCCGTGAGGGCCGTCATAGACGATTCCGCGAAGATCGACACCATCACCTCGCCATCCACCTGCCCAGCGCAGAAGGTCGGTATCGAAGAGCATCGTTGCTTCGCCCTCTGGCGTCCTCCCGATCGGAACCGCTATCCCCTTGTAGGCGATGTTTCCAGGCTCCACTTCAACGGCGGAAGAGAGGAAGGGGCCGTAGTCCATCGAATCCCAGGGAGTCGATTGAGCATGTACGGAGACCAGACAAAGATGCAGAGAGATGAACGCTGCAAGATTCGCCACTGATCTGAATGCCATGCGTATCGTCCTCCATGTCGATCTCAGAGGTAATCACGCTCAGAAGGTGGTGAGA
>MDTD01177058.1_pt1 | contig 13788 bp, 16 predicted proteins | sample 811221 | NCBI WGS metagenome assembly MDTD01 (sample SAMN05326646, study PRJNA326480) | marine metagenome | isolation source: seawater | place: Pacific Ocean: South West | collected 2011
CAAGTTTTTTAATGATTTCAGGGTATTTGTCTTCTTTTGCACTGATTCGTGCAAGAAATAAAAGATTTTTTAGCTCGATTTTGTCCATTAAAAGCCTTATTCTATAAGATTCTGAATATTATAAAGATATATTAAGAATGTTTAAATTTATACGTGGCCTTTTCTCAAATGATATATCTATTGATTTGGGGACAGCAAACACACTAATCTATACAAAAGAACACGGTATAGTCCTTGATGAACCATCTGTGGTTGCGATACAAGAGAAAAATGGCCAAAAAACAGTCGTAGCAGTTGGTCATGATGCAAAGAAAATGCTTGGAAGAACTCCAGGAAAAATGGAAGCCATAAGACCATTACGAGATGGAGTTATAGCTGACTTTAATGTTACTGAAAAGATGCTTCAACATTTCATTAAGAAAGTATCGAATAATTCTATTTTAACTCCAAGCCCACGTGTATTAATTTGCGTTCCTTCAAAAGCAACACAAGTTGAAAAACGAGCAATAAGAGAGTCAGCATTATCAGCAGGAGCTAGTGTAGTTAAATTAATTGAAGAGCCTATAGCTGCTGCACTTGGAGCAGGAGTAGGGATAGAGAAAGCAAGAGGAAGTATGGTTGTTGACGTTGGAGGAGGAACTTCAGAAGTTGCAATTTTATCTCTTAATGGAATTGTATATTCAGAATCCTTAAAAGTAGGAGGAGATAAGTTTGATGAAGCAATTCAAACCTATGTAAGAAGAAAATTCGGAGTTGTAATTGGAGAATCAACAGCAGAGTTAATTAAGCTTCAAGTTGGTTGCGCTACTCTGAATTGTAAAAAAGAATTTGATCCATATGAATTTAGAGGAAGAAATCTTGCAGAAGGAATCCCAGAGCTTGTCGTATTTAAAAAAGAGGATGGTTTCGGTGCGCTTGAAAATCAAACTGCTGCCATTGTTCGCTCTATAAGATCAGCTTTGGAGCTTTCACCGCCAGAGTTAGCTGCAGATATTTCTCAAGATGGGATTGTCCTTACTGGAGGAGGAGCTTTGTTACACTGTCTTGATACCTTGATTGAACAGTCGACAGGAATACCAACTAAGGTAGCTGAAGATCCTCTAACTTGTGTTGCTCGAGGTGGTGGGATCGCTCTTGGGTTAATGGATAAAGATTTTGATTTATTTGCTGAAGAGTAATGTCAGCAGAAAGAATTTCAAATAAAAATAAAATCAGATTCTTAATATTTAGTTTAGTTTTATTCTCAATTTTGCTTTACCTATCGCAAATATTTAATTTAAATTACAAAGCTCAAAGATTGCTTTCTAACATTTTAGAGACACCTGAGAGATTTGTTGCTGGACTTTTAGAGCGGTATCAAGAGCTAGAAAATAAAGAAATTGCAAAGCTAAAAAAAGATATTTTAAATTTAGAAAATATAATCTACGAAAAAGATTTACGTATAAAATCCTTAGAGAATTTTGGATCTTATAAAACACCTAATGAGAAGCAAGAAGATAAATCAAATGTGTATATATCCTCATTTGATCAAATGAACTTTAATTGCTGCAAAAAGCATAGAGTATTTGTAACAAATCCTAAAAAAATAAATGATGGAATATTTGCTGTGTCACATGGAGATTTTGCAATTGGAAAATCTCGAATATTATCAAATAGAGAAATCGAAGTTAGATTACTTAGCGATCCAGAAGAATATATATCTATTAAAACAGCGAATGATTTTTATTGCATTGCAAAAGGAGAGGGAGAACCATTGTCAATAAGTTGTTTAAATGAATCAAAAGCTGTTAGCTATGAAATTGGAGAAATTTTTTTTACTACGGGCTTTGATGGCATTTATCCAGAAGGTTTAATTGTAGGAAGATTAGCAAATATAGAAAATATTGAAAATAATTTATTTCGTCAAAAATTAGAAATTCAATTATTTTTTGATCCATTCAAATCTATGAACAAGAGAGTAATCTTGCATGATTGAATTAAGTAGAATTTTAATTTTATTTGTTTTAATAATTATAAATTATATTTTTCTAACTATTGGACTGTGGACATGGCTGCCAGACCTTTTTATTATCCAAACACTTTTTTTTGCAACTTTTTCAAAAAAAATACCGAACGTTTACTTTTTTATGGTTAAAGGATTCATAATTGATTTATTTTTTAGCGAATATTCTGTTCCTTATACAATTTCTTTCAGTTTAATTGGCATATACCTTCACTTTGGAAAATTGAAATGGATACAAAGATCATTTTTAGAACAAATTATTATGTTATTTGGTATAAGCTTAATTTTGAATATGTTGTTAGGCTATTTTAATGATTATTCTTCTAGTGCAGAGTATAGGCTTGTAATTAATCCATTTTTAAATTGTTTTATATGGCTATTTATCTTTATGACTCAAAGAAAAAAATGGTTAAAAAATTTTTAATTAAGCTATTAAAAAACTAATTATTCCCAGAAAACTAACAAAGCCAATTATATCTGTTACCGTAGTAATGACTACTCCACCAGCAATTGCTGGATCATAACCAAACTTTCTCAAAATTAAAGGCAAAATAAAACCAAAAACTGCTGCTGCCAAAAGGTTAAATATCATTGCAGCTGATATCGCTATAGATAATGAATGATCATTAAACCAGAAGCTTGTAATTAGATATATTGCTAGAGAAAAAACAAAACAATTTGCTAAAGCAACAATAAATTCTCTACGGAACAAATATCTTAAATTTTTTTTATTAAGTTGTCGCATAGCCTCAGCTCTGATATATATTCCAAGGGTTTGGGTAGCAGCAATACCGCCCATACTAGCTACTATTGGCATTAATACTGCTGCGTAGATAACTTTTTCAAAAACATCTGCAAATAAACTAATTGATGCTGAAGCAATAATGGCGGTAAATAAATTAATAGAAAGCCAAATAAGTCTATTTTGAATAGATTTTTTTGGTGATGCGAAAACATCTTCTTCAATTTGCGCAAAACCTATAAAATCTTGCTCTACTTCATCTGCAGCAATTTCAATAATATCATCTACAGTAATTCTTCCGACCAAAAGATTTTCATCATCTACAACAGGAGCAGAAAATAGATCTCGTGTTTTAAATTCATTAAAAACATCGATTTGATTAGTATCAGATTTTATGGGTTGAAATTCTGTATCCATTACTTCTCTCACAGTGAGGCTTGGATCGGATGTGATGATTTTTGCTATAGGAAGAATACCCAAGTATTCATCTCTTCTGCTTAGTACATAAATATCGTCTGTATTTTGAGGCAATTTTTTTAAAAATCTTAAATATCTCATTACAAGTTCTATTGAATTTTCAGGCCTAACAGTAATTACATCAGTATTCATAAGCCCACCAGCAGATTCTTCTGGAAAATCTAAAATATTTTCAACTCTACCTCTATCTCTGGAATTCATAAGACTCAATACTTCATTAGTGATTTTTTCTGGCAAGCTTTGCAGAATATCAGCCAGATCATCGACCTCTAAATCACTAATTGCCTTTGATATTTCTATAGGGTTCATGCCTTCAAGCAAATCATCACGAAGATTTTCATCTAACTCACCTAAAACTTCTCCTTCTGCATCCAGCTGTATTTGGTCCCAAATTATTTTTCTTTCTTGTGGAGGGGATGATTCAATTACATATGCTAGTTCACTCGGTGTCATTTCATTTAATATTCTTCCAAGTTTAGATTTAAATTCTGGATTGGCTAAAGTTTCTTGAATTACTTCAAACTTAGCGTCTAAATTTTTGCTAGCCATGTGGCTATTTTACAAGATTATTATTTTAATTCAGCTCACCAAAATAGAATTTTTTAGCAATTGGATTATTTTTTACCTCATTTGGAGTGCCCTGCACAAGAACCTCACCTTGATTTAAAAGAATAATTAGGTCACAAACATTTATTACATCTCGAAAATTATGATCACTCAAGAATATCCCTATACTCTTTTTTAATTCTTTCAAAATTTTATTTATTTCTTCAACTGATATGGGGTCAACTCCAGCAAATGGCTCATCTAAAAGTATAAATTTAGATTCCAGCAAAATTGCTCTTAATATCTCAGTTTTTCTTTTCTCTCCTCCAGAGAGATTTTTTGCTTTAACATCTTTCTTTTCAAATAAATTCATTTTATTTAGAAGTGATTTAGATTCTTCATTCTTTTCACTTGAAATAAATCCAAATTTTAATTCAATTACAGCAAGTAGGTTTTCTAGCAAAGTTAAGTCTTCAAAAAGTGAATTTTCCTGAGGAACATAATTTAGCCCTTGTGTTGCCCTTTCCTCAAGACTCATACTTTTAAGATCATTATCAAAAAAAGTTAACTGACCTGAATCTACATCAGAAAGTCCTGCTATCGCTCTGAAAAGACTTGTTTTACCTGCTCCATTAGCGCCCAATAAGCCAGTAATTTTATTGCTTGGTATTGTTAAATTAATATTATTAAATAATAATTTTGAATCAACTGTACGTTTGAGTGATTTAGTCTTGATCATCTTTGCCAAGCTTAATTATTATTTCATCAGATTTAATTTTATTTCCAGATTTAATAATGCTAACGTCATCTTTTAAGATTAAGCTACGAGATACTATTTCTATTGAATTGGCTTCTCCCTCAATAAATTCAATTCCATCAAAAAATCTTACTTTTATCGGATCTCCCATTGCTGTAAAAATTTCATTTTTTTGGTCTATATTTAAAGTTTTAGCTTCAAAGCTAATATTTTGAGAATTAAAAGTGACATTATCGCTATAGGTTATTGTGTTTAATTCTGTATTAATTTCTACTTTATCAGAATTAATCTCATATTCTTGTGCGTAAACATTAATTGATATGAATAATATTGCTAATCTATAAAACATTTGCTTCTAGAATATCATGCATTGAAAGTACTCCAACGATATTATTTTTGAATTCAACAACTAAGTTATAGACCTTATACTTTTTCATCCTTGCTGCTGCTTCTACAATAAGTTCATTTTCATTTATGGTTTTAAATTTCCTTTGCATGACTGATTCAACTTTGGTTTTTTGAATATCAACATTTTTTTGAAGTTGTCTTCTTAAATCGCCATCAGAAAAAACACCAATAATTTTATTTGCTTTTTTAATGAGTGCAATTCCTTGTTTTTTTGATGAAACTTCAAAAATTAAATCTTTTAATAATTGATTTTGTCTTACTATTGCTGCCTTAGAAATAGGAACCATTATATCTTTTACTCTTAATGTTAATTTTTTCCCCAACTTTCCTCCTGGATGTGTTCGAGCAAAATCTTCTGATGTAAAACCTCTTGATTTTAATAAAGAAATAGCAATTGCATCCCCTAAAGCTAAAGTTACTGTTGTGCTAGAAGTGGGAGCAAGATCATTTGGACATGCTTCTCTGGCTACCTTAACTAAAATATGTGATTTTGATGAGAGAGCAATAGTAGATTTCTCATTCTCGGTAATTGAATATAAAGGGATTTTCTTTAGATTAATTGCAGGAATTAAATCGCATATTTCTTTACTTTCTCCAGATTTTGATATCGCTAAAATAGCATCTCTTTTTTCTATCATGCCTAAATCACCATGCAAAGCTTCAGCTGGATGTATAAAAAAAGATGGGGTTCCTGTACTTGAGAGTGTGGCAGATATTTTATTTGCTATATGCCCAGATTTGCCCACCCCGGTTAAGAAAATCTTACCTTTGCAGGCATAAATTTTTTCGCAAAGATCTTCAACATTAAAGTGTTTAGACCGCATAAATGTGTCCATTTCCTTTAATTCAATCAAAAAAGCCTTTTTTGCTTCTTTTTGGAAAATATTTTTCTTCATTTCAAACTATAATCTAAACATGATACGATTTTTTTCGAAAAGTTTTTTATTTCTTTTATTTTTATCTCCATTTCTTTCATCTGAGAAAATACCAGAAATTCATCAATTTATTGATGTAAATGCTCAATACTTTTTGACACTTATTAAAGAGGAAGGTTCAAATTATGAGGATGAACCTGAGGAATTTAAAACAAAATTAAAAAATATCTGGGAGCCAATGGTTGACATCTCAACGGTATCACGGCTAATTCTTGCAGATGCATACAAGGATGCAAATAGAGATCAAATTGAGGTCTTTGAAAATAGAACAAAAAAATTACTTCTTGATACCTATGTGACAACACTTCTTGAGTTTGAAGACTATGACATAAATACTAATGAAGAAATTAAGGTAAATAAAAAAACATTTGAAGTTGAAATTGAGTTTGTTTCTGATACAAGTTCTTGGACCGGAAAAACAAAATTCACCCTATATAGAAATAAATTAGGTGAACTTAAAATTGTAAATATAATTATTGATGGTATAAATCTGGGGCTTACTTTTCGTAATCAATTCAAGGACATCTTGGAAAAGAATGAATTTGATCTTGACAAAGCAATCAATCAATGGAAACCACTAAATATTACAGAGAAATAAATGGAGAGACTTATAATAAAGGGCGGCAATCAGCTTCATGGAGAAGTAAATTGCTCAGGTGCTAAAAATTCTGGATTGCCAATATTGGCTTCAACTATTCTTTTAGATACTCCTGCAAGAATTGGCAATTTACCTCACTTGCAAGATATAACTACTATGCTTGAGCTTTTGAATTCTATGGGTGCGTTAATCAATTTTGATGAGAGTGGATATATTGAAGTAGATTCATCAAATATTACAGTACCAGAAGCAAGATATGAACTAGTTAAGACTATGAGAGCATCAGTATTAGTTATGGGACCTTTAGTAGCAAAATATGGAAACGCAAAAATTTCTCAACCTGGAGGTTGTAATATTGGAACAAGACCAATTGATTTTCATCTTAATGGATTGGAAAAAATGGGCGCAAAAATCAAATCTGATTCAAAATATATCTATCTGGAGGCAAATAAACTAAAACCTATAGATTTCAAATTCCCAAAAATTTCAGTTACTGGTACTGAAAATCTCATGATGGCAGCTGCTGTCATTGATGGTAAAACAACACTTAGAAACTGTGCAAAAGAGCCTGAAGTTGTGGAGTTGGCAAACTTCTTGAATTATTGTGGAGCAAATATTGACGGAGCTGGAAAATCAATAATTGAGATAAATGGCACTACATCTTTGAAATGCAGCTCATGGAATGTGCTGTTTGATCGAATTGAAGCTGGAACATATATGGTTGCAGGAGCAATAACTAATGGACATGTAAAAATTAAAAAAATAAAACCTGAAACTATACAAATAATTAGCTCAAAGCTCGTTGAAATGGGAGTAAAAGTAAAGTTTGGAAGTGATTGGGTTGAAGTTGATGCAACTACAACTGATCTAATATCAAAAGACATATCTACTAGACCTTTTCCTGGCTTTCCTACCGATATGCAGGCTCAATTTATGGCATTAAATTCAATCTCTAATGGATCATCAGTAATTGAGGAAACTGTTTTTGAAAATCGTTTTCAACATGTAGATGAATTAAAAAAAATGGGGGCAAATATTTCCTTGGATAAAAATAAAGCATCAGTGAAAGGAGTCTCGAATCTTGTTGGTGCAATAGTTTCCGCCTCTGATTTAAGAGCTTCTGCAAGTTTAGTATTAGCAGGTCTTGTAGGAAAAAATAAAACTCAGATTGAGAATATTTATCATATTGATAGAGGTTATGAATGTATTGAAGAAAAACTAACTAAGTTAGGCGCTGAAATTTTTAGAGAGCCTGCGGAATATTAGGTCTTTCTTTAGTCAGTATTTTTAACACTAGTATCCTCCCAGACCTATCTATTGTTAATTCAAGTATCTCTCCAGGTAAGATACTATTTACCGAAGCTTTAAGTATATTCCATCTAGCCTCTGAACCTTTAATATCAATTATAATATCTCCATCTTTAAGTCCACCTTCGATATCTGAATTATCGACACCAAAAACATACAAAGCAGGTATTCTCTCATTATCTTTGCTATAGAAACCTCTTTGAAATTTGAAATCTCCAATCCAAGCTCTATTAACTCGACCAAATTTTATGATTTCATTTGAAATAGAGATTACTCTCTCGGCTGGCAATGCAAAACCAACACCATCAGAACCTCCAGAAATTGAGGCAATTGAGGTACTAAGCCCCATTAACTTTCCATTAGAGTCAATTATAGCTCCACCTGAACTTCCTTGATTTATTGCGGCATCTGTTTGAATAATATCTAAATAAGGATTACCAAAATTTCTACCTGTCCCACTAAGTATCCCTTTAGAAACTGATATACCAAGATTATATGGATTTCCGATGGCGAATACTTCTTCTCCAACTTTGTAATCAAAACTATCTGGAAAATCTATAGGCCTAAGATTTTCTTCATCAATCTTTAGTACTGCAAGATCAGCATATTCGTCAAAACCAATTAAATTAGCAATATAAATTCTTTCATCAATTTTTACCGAACTAAGTGTTCCAGATAGAATATGAAATGCAGTAACTATATATCCGTCGTTTGAAATTATTACTCCGGAACCAAATTTTTGTTGAGGTGAGTTTGGAACAGATTCAATAGAGACAATTGATTTAGAGATATCTTCAAAATCTATCTTTTCGTTCTTATTTAATAAATTTTCAAAGTAAACTATCTGTAAACCAAAAATTAATCCAAAAAATAAAATTACTAAAAACAGGTTTCTCATGTTTTAAATCCTTTATCAATATATTAATATATACCGACTCAACTTTGAGGATTAAATGAAAACAACAGCATTAAGAACAAAAGATATTGTACAAAAATGGTATTTAATGGATTGTTCAGGAAAAAGGTTAGGAAGATTATCTGTGCAAGTTGCTAATATACTAAGAGGCAAGAATAAACCAGAATATACTCCAAATTCTGATGTCGGAGATTTTGTGGTGCTTGTTAATGCAAAAAAAATTGAAATTTCTGGTAACAAAAAAGAAGATAAAATTTATTACAGACATACAGGTTTTCCTGGCGGTATTAAGAAGATATCATTTAAAGATCAATTAGAAAAAGACCCAGAAAAGCTTATAAGAGATGCAGTGAAAGGCATGTTGCCAAAAAATAGATTAAATAGACAAATAATAAAGAAATTGAAAGTTTATATCGATGATGCTCATCCACATGAAGCACAAAATCCAGAGGTACTGAAATAAATGTCAACAATATCAGGAAGAAGAAAGGAAGCGACAGCAGTTGTTCGTCTGACTAAAGGCAAGGGTAAACTTACTGTAAATAAAAAAGATATTGATGATTATTTTGGCAGAGATGTTGCCAAAATGATTGTTAAACAACCTTTGGTCTTGACTAACTCTGATGGAGCCTATGACATTGACATTAGGGTTCATGGAGGTGGCGCATTTGGTCAAGCAGGGGCGATCAGGCTTGCTATTTCGAAGGCATTAATTGATATAAAACCAGAATTAAGAGCTGAATTAAAAAAAGCGGGATATCTTACTAGAGATTCAAGAGTTAAAGAAAGAAAAAAAGTAGGCTTGAAAAAAGCTAGGAAATCCCCACAGTTTTCAAAGAGATAAAATTTTATTGAACACTTAGATTATTAATGTTCAAAAACATAAATATTATTAAAATTAATAAAAACAATTTTTTTTTATATTAAATCCGTATATAATGCATTCGATGGTAAGAGAAGGTGGGTCTCAAAAGCTATTTCAATTAAATTTGAACACAGCTTTTAATGTTCAAAATGTCTAAAAAAAGAAAACATATTCATATCTTAGATGGAATGTCTTTGTATACAAGAGATAGATCACCGTTTTATTGGGGCTATCTCAACATTGAAGGTAGAATCTTTAAGAAAAGTTTGAAAACTGCTGATAAAAAAGAAGCAGAAAAGTTTCTTTTTGAATGGAAGAATCAAATATCTGATAACTTATCAAACATAAACAATGAAGATGAACATGAAGATCATAATCATTTCAAGAAAGTCTCAATTGATAAGAAGAGAAGAAATGTGTTGATGATTACGTCGGGAGTTATGGGAGCTGTTACTGTTGCGGGCTTTGCTGTGCCTTTTTTGAGTGCTTGGAAACCAAGTGAGAAAGCAAAAGCAATGGGTGCTTCAGTAAAATTCGATTTATCTAAGTTGGAGCCCGGTGCTATGGCTATAGTTGAATGGAGAAGAACTCCTATTTTTGTTGTACATCAGACACAGGAAGCCATAGACAATCTCCCCGAATTAAATGAGAAAGTTACAGATACAGCTGCTGAATCTTTGCCAACTAGCAATAATAAATTTACAGTTCTGAAAGGTGTTTGCACTCATTTGTCATGTGCTCCTAAATATCATCCTGAGATTGAACCAAAGCAGTGGGATCAGGATTGGAAGGGTGGATTCTTTTGTCCTTGCCATGGGTCTAAGTTTGACTTAGCAGGAAGAGTTTATAAAGGTGTCCCCGCACCGATCAATCTAGAAATACCGCCATATACAATTTCAGGCGATACATTAATAATTGGAGAGAGCGTCTAATGGCATCAAAAGAAAATTCAAATTCAGTAATGGCATGGATTGATAGAAGATTTCCTGTTACTGAAAATTTAGAAAGACATTTAACTAAACATCCTGTTCCAAAGAAAGTTAATTTTTATTATCTTTTTGGAGCTTTACTCATGGTTGTATTCATGATCCAAATAATTACAGGCATCTGGTTAATGATGTTTTATACCAATACAGAAGAAGGTGCATTTGCAAGCGTTGAATATATTATGAGAGACGTTGAATATGGCTGGCTAATGAGATACATGCATAGTACTGGAGCAAGTGCATTTTTCTTTTTAATGTACTTTCACATGTTTAGAGGTCTTTTGTATGGATCCTATCAAAAACCAAAGGAACTAGTATGGCTATTTGGATGTTTTCTATTATTTCTTTTAATGGCTGAGGGTTTTCTTGGTTATGTTTTGCCGTGGGGACAAATGTCATATTGGGCAGCTAATGTAATTTTATCATTATTTGGAGCAATACCTTATATTGGACCTGATTTGCAGGTTTGGATTCAAGGAGATTTTGTACTATCAGGCATAACATTATCAAGATTTTTTGCGTTACATGTTGTTGTTGTCCCTCTTTTAATGATCGCACTAGTTGTTTTTCATATATTTGCTTTACATGAAGTTGGTGCAGGCAATCCTGAAGGAGTTGACATTGAAAAGCATAGAGACTCAAAAGGAATGCCTCTAGATGGAGCACCTTTTCATCCTTATAAAACATTTAGTGCATTACCTGCTATTGGAATCTTTTTTATTGTTTTCTTTGCTATTGTATTTTTTGCTCCAACTGGAGGAGGGTATTTAATTGAGAAACCAAATTTTGAAGAAGCAGATTTTTTGAAAACCCCAGAACATATTGCGCCAGTATGGTATTACGCGCCATTTTATTCCATTTTAAGAGCTATTACTTTTGGAATTCCATTTCTAGGCATAACAAGTAAATTTTTAGGATTTATAATTTTTGCAGCAAGCATTGCTATTTTGTTTATTGTCCCATGGCTTGATAGATCTAATGTTCAAAGTATTAGGTATAAGGGCATTTATAGCAAAATTGCTATGATTTTATTTGCCTCTTCATTTATTACTCTAGGTTATCTTGGAACAAAACCAGTTAATGAGCTAAGAACTCTAATAGCTCAAATATGTACTGTCTTTTATTTTGCACCTTTTATCTTGATGCCTATCTATACTAAATATGAAAAAACACTCGAGGTGCCTGATCGACTATGAGGTATTTCTTGATTCTTTTATTTACTTTGGGTTTGCATGCTTTCTCTGCTGGGGAAAATAAATGTGGTTCTCTTGAAAAATGTGATCCATATAAGGCTAATGTTCATGATATTAATTCTTTGCAAAGAGGTTTAGGCACATACATGAATTATTGTTCAACTTGTCATACTTTGGAGCTTTTGAGATGGAACAGACTTCAGCGTGATCTAGATATTCCAGAAACAATTCTTCTTGAAGATCTTATTGCAAATCCCGACATTAAGCCCGCTGATTATATGACCTTTGGTTTGCCAGAGGTTTCTGCAATAGGTGCTCCAGACCTTACTTTAAGAACAAGAGTTAGAGGAGAAGATTGGATATATACATATTTGAGAACTTTCTATGATGATCCTAATCAATCGACTCAATCTAATAATCTTGTTTACCCTGGCACTTCAATGCCAAATGTTTTGGTAGGTTTACAAGGAGCTCAGGGACTTGACAAGGATGGTAAGATAATAAGTAAGACAGAAGGTTCCCTTACAAAAGAAGAATTTGATAATTCAATGAAGGATCTGGTGAACTTTTTAGCTTATGCAAGTGAACCAGCAAGAATTACTAGAGAAAAAAATGGTATTTTTGTTATTTTGTTTTTTATTGTTTTTACAGCTGTGATGTGGCTGTTATACAGAGAATATGCGAAGGAGATAAAATGATTTTTTATTCAGAAGAAAAAGGACACTATAGCCACATGGTTAGAATAGTTTTAGCAGAAAAAGATATATCTTGTGATATTAAGGAGTTTGACCCAAATGGTAAATTGCCACCAGAGTTAGCAACCATTAATCCCTACAATAAATTACCAGTTTTGGTTGATAGAGAGGTAACGATTTATGAACCGCGTATAATTTCTGAATACCTAGATGAGAGATTTCCACATCCACCACTTTTACCAATTTATCCTAATGATAAGGCTGAATGTAGGCTTCTAATTCATAGGATTGAAAGAGATTGGCTACCAATAATGGATAGAATGATGAATCCAAAAATTACACAAAAAGAATTTGATAAATTAAAAAAAGAACTTGTTTCTTTGGTTGCTGGAATTGTTTTAGTCTTGAAAGAAAAGCCATATTTCATGAATGATGAATTTACTTTGGTAGACTGCTACATGAGTGCAATCTTATATAGATTGCCTTATCTTGGAGTTAGTACTCCAAAGTCTAAATCTTTTGATAGTTTGTATAGTTATCAGGATAAGTTATTTGCAAGACCAAGTTTTGAGATATCACTTACAGATTCAGAAAGAGATCTAAAATATTCATTTAATTAATGTAAGAATTAATTTCTATAAAATTCTTACTAATTTTATACGTTCCAAGAAGCCCTCTTATTTCTCCCTTAATTTGATTGCTAAGAGCATAAGCAATTAGCATTGAATCATAACCCAAACAGAAACTTCTACTTTTGTTCAGATCATAGCCAAATTTATTTTCATATGTATGATCAATTAACGATATGTCATGAAGTTTAATTTCATTTTGATTAATTCTTTCAGCAAGTTCAGATGTTAAAGCAATGATTTCATAGTCAAGTCCATAATTAAACCTTATTAATGAAGCAAGTTCATATAATCTATTTGCATTCTTAGGAAAGATAATGATTTGGGTGATATCATTACGAGCTCTAGGTACAAATTCTAACTTAGAGAAGCTTGCCTTATTAATTTTCTCAAACCTTTCGATGCTTTCAGAAACATCTAGAAAATTTTTAATGATATTTTCAGAGTTCATACTTGAATCTGCTTCAATTGTTATTGCATCCCTGGAACCATTAAACCAAAGTTTCTTAAAGTTTTTTTCAGAATTTTCATCGCCTTGGGGATCACTAATAATACCTATTCGTGATATTTTTTTTGAATCAAGATATTTGTTTAGAACATTTATTTGAGATTTATTTCCAAGAGAAATATAGAGATTTGACCTAGCTTCATTCAAGAATAAGGCTGAATTTTTTGGCACTGATCCATCAATTTTCCTTACAATCTCTTTACTTAGTGGACCAATGAGAAAG
>MDTD01081322.1_pt1 | contig 13787 bp, 5 predicted proteins | sample 811221 | NCBI WGS metagenome assembly MDTD01 (sample SAMN05326646, study PRJNA326480) | marine metagenome | isolation source: seawater | place: Pacific Ocean: South West | collected 2011
CCGTTTTCCTCGTCATCCTCGTCATCCTCGTCATCCTCGTCATCCTCGTCATCCTCGTCATCCTCGTCATCCTCGTCATCCTCGTCATCGTTCATGAGAGGGTCATCTCTTTCCTTCGCCACATCCATGGCGTCGTCGTCGACGGCGGCATCTTCATCGTCGAAAAGAGACGCTTTGACGCCGAGAGAAATTTTGTTCGTCGATTCGTCCACCTTGAGCACCTTAACACGAACTCTCTCTCCCGGTTGCACGTGCGCTGCCAAGTCGCCGGAGATGCGCGCATCCGCGAACATCGAGATGTGACAGAGACCCGAAAGTCTCGTTCCGTCGAGACCGATGAAGACGCCGTAAGGCTGAACTCGGCGAACAGTGCCCATCACGATGTCTCCTTCGCTCACTCCGGAAACGTCCGCATTACCCTGCGTGGCGTCGTTTTCACGGAATGAAATTTCAACCCGTCTCTTCGCGACGTCCGCGGTCACGATTCGGCCTTCAACCAACTTTCCGGGCGGAAACTCGCCAGCCGGGTCGGCGACAAAACCATCCGCGAGATTTGAGAGCTTGCACATGGCGTCCACACGACGCGAAAGAGAGACAAAACATCCCTTCTTCGACGTCGACTTGACGTATCCCTTGACGCGTTCACCCGGGACGAGCGTCGCGATGTCTTCAATCTCGGGGTCCATCGCTTTTTTGCGCTTGTTACCGAGTCGAGACTCGCGCAGAGACAAATCAACTTCTCCATTCGACGACACGTGTAAGATGCGCACTTGAATCGCTTGGCCGACGTCGTACGATGAACACGGATCGTCTCTCAATTCATCCGCCATGTCCGTCAAGTGCACGCGACCGACGGAGTGAGATCCGAGCTGCACCATCAAACCGACGTTTTTGGCGACTCGAGTGACGATGCCTTGCACCTTGGCGCCGACGCACACGCGAGACGAGCCGGCGCCGCCATCCATGCGAAGACTTAAATCGATGCGCTTCTTGCTCGTCTTGACGCCGACGACCGACGCGCGCACGCGCACGCCGATGGAGAACCGAGAGTTGAGCGCTCGCTCGAGTTCCGCCGCCTCGCTCGACGTCTCGATCGTCGGGATAAAAGTCGTGATTCCCGGGGCGACGGTGACTTTTAATCCGTCGTGCGCGACGGCGACGACGTACGCGTCGATCTCGTCCCCGACCGACACTTGATCGAGACTGAACGCCTCTCGTCGACGCATGGACAAGTCTAATAATCCTCGGCGATCGCCCGCCAGACCGAGCACGGTAGCTTCAACCTTTGAACCCACGGATACGGATTCGAGCGGAGCGTCTTCGTCGGGACTAAAATCGCTGATGTAAAGACGACCGCGGGCATTGTTCGGAAGCGCGATCAACGCTTGAAGAGGTTGTACCTCTGAAACGACGCCGTTCACCACCGTACCGGCCGCTATTCGTCCGCCGGATTTGGTGGACGTCACCGGCACCGTCAACAAAAGCCTTCCGGCGTCCCCGGCGGGAAGTTGCGCGACGACAGCCTTGACGCGCTGCGTGGGCTTGAAACGCTCGGACGGGTCCTCGTAGGACAAATTAAAGTGATGCACGGGCGCGAAACCAATCAGACCGTGATGCTCCGGAAGGGACAAGGCGACATACTCAGCCTTGATGAGCTCGACGTCCGCGTCGAGGCGATCGCCAACCTTGAGCTTTTTCAGGCTTTTCGCCGAAGACGTCTTGTTTCGCTTGAACGCGTCTAAACCCGGACGCATGCCGAAGTCGACGACGCCCTCTCTTCTGCTCACGTCTAAAACATATCCACTCACCTGAGCGCCAGATTCGACGTTCGCGTCCTCAGGAAGCTGGTGAGGCGTGACGAGACCGACGACGTTTGAGTCAAATGGAATGTCCACGAGCACTCCGTAGTCCTTGGTCTCGTTGACGGAAACGTCCAACCAAGAACCGGGTTTGAGCTTTCCAGCAGTCTTCGGGCAGATACCGACGCCTTCGGTGCCCACGTCTCGCTCGTCTAAGAAGTCCAAGTCGCTGAAAAACGACCGAACGAGCGGCGCGTCGCTCAGCGGGGACGACGTCGCCGACAACTTGAGAGAGAGCGATAATCGAGGCGTCGGAGTTGACGTGTCCACGGAAAGCACCAACGCGTTCACCGTCTTGCCGACCGGGTATGCTTCGTGTATGTCGACAGTGGCGCCATCCGTCAGTTGCGAAGGCGGCGCCAGACCGGTGAGCCTATCCAGGAATCGAACAAAGACGCCGGCGGAGTTGGCCGACGCCACGTATCCCGGGAACACAGATCCCGGCGTTGCCGATTCCGCGGTCGAAGGAATCTTTGACTGTCGCGCGCTCTCGACGAGAGAGATTTTGCGCGACATGACGGCTCGAGTTGGTTTACTCTCGAGAACTACGAGCGGACCGATCTCGTCTCCGGGATTGAGCACGGCGCTCAAACCTTGCGCCGTCAACGGATGATCCGACAAGTGCGCGAGAGACACGATTCCGGGAGCGTTGCCCTTTTCAGTCTTAAACACCACCTCGACGTTGCCCGAGTGCGCGACGACGTGCATGACGACCGCTTTTTCCACGATCGTGCCCGGAATCACGTCCGAAGCCGAAGCCGTGACGGCCACCGACGCGCCGGTGCCGGCGAGGGCGTCGGACGCGAGCGACAGTCGTAATCGACCGGTTCCATCCACGGACACCACAGTCACGCGAACAACCTGACCAACGCCGAACGCATCCGTCGGCTTTTGATCGCTGAGTAAACCTAAATCGCTCGTCCCGGCCAATCCTTTCAAATCTCCGTACAACGAGACAAAGACGCCGTATTCGTTGACGCCCGTCACCACGCCGTGAGTCACCGATCCCGGAATGGCGTCTTCGATGGTGGAGATGACAGCGAGGTCAGACTTGATGAGCGTTCGCTTGTGAGACACCGTCGCTCGACGGCTATTTCTGTCGACGTTGAGCACCCTAAACTTTAATTTCGCCCCGGGAACCACCTTGGACGACGTCGTTCGACCGACAATGTCGGAGACGTGCAAGGGAGGACAGAGCGCCTTGATGCCCTCGGCGAGCTTGACGATGGCGCCGTAGTGCTCGACGGCGACCACTTCACCGTTGACGAGCATGCCTGGAGTGAGTTCATCGAGAGAAAAGAAAGGTTGCGCCATGACGGAAGATTTGAGACTCACGCTCACTATGCCGTCCAACAGACGATGACCGATGACGCGCACGTTTACGCTTCGTCCAACCTTGAACTTTTTCTCCACCTTGTCCACGCGCTCGTCTGACAGTTGCGAGACGTGCGCGTAACCCACGACGCTGCGATCATCGTCCGGGACGTTGAGCGACACCCCTTGTCCCGCGTCCACTCTTTCGATTTTCGCCGTCTGAAACGTCTTGCCAAGCTTGGGCAAATTCACAGCCGAATGCTCGAGAAGATGAGGTAAAAGCGTCAAGCAGATGCGCTTTGCGGCGGAATCGACGAAGATGATTCGTGCGCGCATGCGTTGTCCGACTTTAAACGTCGAGGACACGCCTTTCGGGGCGTTGACGTGAAAGCAGTCCACCGTTCCGGAAAAGTACGTCATAAAGGACACCGACAACCCGTCCGAGAGGATTTGTTTCACCCTCGAATTCACAAGCATTCCCGGAAGCAGCGTGGAGACGTTCATCGCCGATGTTTCGTGCGCCACCGTGCTCGAGATTCGTTTCTTGTCGCTCGTGACGGTGAAGTATCCCTTGTTACCTTTGGGCGCCGACGCGATGACGACGTCGAGAATTTTCCCTTTGCGCACGTTGACATCGCTCGCGACGTTCTTCTTCGGCAAGAATCCGCTCGTGCCCTCTATGCCAAAGCTCAAGATGTACCCGTGATCTTCGACGCTCTGCACGACCGCGGGCGCGACCGCTCCCTCGGTGAGACTATCCGCGCGAATGCCCGCGCACACGCGCTCCAAGCGCAGAGACAATTCGATGCGCTTACCACCCGTCTTACCCTTCTCCAGGCTCAGCACCGCGCATCTGAGCACTTCACCGGGCGCGTAGAGCGACTCTATGCTCACGGAATCGTCCTCGTCCTCGTCCTCGCCGCCGTACTCGTCGTCCGAAGACTCCGACTCCGACTCCGACTCCGACCGTCTTCCGAGCGCATCGCTCACCTCACCGCGCGCCACCGTGCCGCGCAATCCATCTGGAAGACTCATCACCAACCCTCGAGGCGTTACCTCGGAGACGACGCCCAGAATTTTCGCCCCCGGTCGCAACGCCTTATACTTGAGCGTCTCGACAAATTTCGCCCCTCCGACCGATGCGCGCGTGCTCGCCCCCCTGGCCGCGCGCGCGATCGCCGCGAACGGATCATCATCGTCATCATCATCGTCACCACCCCTCGATGCCCCTCCTCGATCCTTTTTCCATCCACCATCCCTCGCGTTCGCCTCGTCATCATCGTTCCCCGCGCCGCCGCCGCCGCCGCGAGGAAACGCATCGTCCTCGTCCCCGCCTCGCGGGAACGCGTCCCCGTCGGTATCGTCGCGACCGATCGCGCGACCGTCGTCGTCGTCCTCGTCGCGGGATCTCGATCCACGCGCGCGCGCCCCCATCGCGCCGTGAAGTGTCCACCGGTGGTCGACGCCGTCTCGAGCGGTCGGTCGAAACATGTCGAGTCGCGCGAACGAGAGGGGAAAAGCGCGCGCGCGCGTGAAAAGTCGTCCGTCGCGTTAAAGTTAAAAAGGAACGAATTTACGAGCGATGTCGACGAAGAGTTTCGGAACGAGCGGACGCTCGTCGACGAAGGAGGGGAGCTTTCGACCGAAGATGGAATCGGTGATGTCGTCGAGGAGGACGTCGCGACCGAGGATGGGATCGGTGACGAAGGGATCGGTGTGCGTCTTGTTCGGGTAGTAGCGCTCGTCGACGGAGATGCCGATGGAACGCAACGCGTGTGCAAACATTTTCGATTGTTCCGGAGGCGCCGATGTGTCGGCGTCGCCGTGACAGAGCATGACGGGCGGAACGATGCGCACGTTTCGTCGCACGTCGCGTTCGCGCGTGATGGACACGGGCGACGCGCGAGGGAGGGCCTCGGCGGCGCGCGCGCCGGTGAAACCAGCCTCCATGATGGACCAAAAGACGTTCTTGTACAGGCCCTGACGATGGAAGTGCTCGATGAGCGCGGCGTCGTCCGGCGCGTACACGCCGGATATTCCGATAAATCTCGAAATGGCGGCGGGCGACCACGCGTTCGGCACCGCTCGCTCGAGTCGATCCGCTCTCGTCACCCACTCAATCTGTCGAAGCAAACACGTCGCCGCGATGTGTGCGCCCGCGGATTGACCCACCACGACGACCCGTCGAGTATCGCCGCCCAGCGCGTCCAACCGCTCGAGCACCCATCCCACGCCCTTCCCGACGTCCGCGATCATGTCCCCCACGGTACCTTGCGGAAAATTTCTATAATCTAACGACGCCACGATGACGCCTCGTCTCGCCAAACGTTGCGCCAAGAGCGCGCCCCACGCCTTGTATCCGATGATCCACATGCCGCCGGTGACGAAAATCACCACCGGTCGTCTCTCGTCGGCGGCGGCGGCGGCGTCTTCCTTTCCCTCACCGTCCTTTTCCGCGCCGCTCGTCGACGCCTCATCGCTCGGCCTCGCACCGCGAGCGCCATCCTTCTCCCCCGGATCCGCGGTGACGCGTCGTCGGCGCTCCCGCCTCGCCGCGCTCGCGCCCGGCGGAAAGTATAAATCTAAAAAGTTTCGTCCGCACCCGCCGTAACACACCCCTCGCGTCACGTTTTCATCCGTCGCGTACGTCCACGCGACGCGTAAGAAGGCCGGTGACAACACGATGGAGTACACGGTCAATCCCGCGAGCTTGAAGACCCAGGAGACGGTGGAATAGCGCGCCAACCGAATCGTCAATCGCGCCCCGGTCACCAGTCTCCGCGCGCACGCTCGCGGCCGTCTCGCGACCGACGCGAGGACGAGGACGACGAACGCCGCGGAGAAAAGACGCGACATGACGTCGTTCGTCGTTCGCGCCCCGCGGAGACGACGACGCGCGTCCACGACGGGGCGGTACCGGTCAAAGAGTGAGGGGCGATTCTTTGAAATCGCCACGTGGCGACGCGCGTGGACGACGGAGACGGCGATGGAGACGGCGACGGAGACGGACGCGGCGACTCTGACGACGACGAGCGTCATCGAGCGCGCGATCGAGCGCGTCGCGGACGCGCTGGGCGCGTCGACGCGAACCTTGGTGGTGGTTTTCGTGACGTGCGCGGTGGGCGCGGTGGTGGCGCGGATGATGACGACGACGACGACGCGCGCGCGCGACGACGCGTCGCCGATGGGCGCGAACGATAGGTACAGAGACGCGCGCGCGCGCGCGCTGGAACGGCGCGAGGAGGCGCTTCGAGAGGCGTCGGTATCGTCGCGTCTATTGAATCGAGACGAACGCGACGAGGCGGCGGTGGCGAAAAGACTGGCGGAGATCGACGCCAAGGCGGCGCGATTGGGCGTCGGCGCGCGAGGGAGAGGTCAGAGATTGGGGGGTGGGACCGGATCGAGCTCGGGACGTCCGGAGTGGAATCCACTGATGGGTGGGTCGGAGTCTCGAGGGTATCGACCGAGTCCGCGCGCGCGTCCCGGAGGCGGCGGGTGAGCGCGGTAAAGTCGCGAGTGGAAAAGAAGATTTTTTCGTTCGCGGCGCCGTGCCTCACGCGTGCGTCCACGCGCGCGCGTTCGTTTGCGGTGGTTTCAAGCGGGGGAACGACGTGACGTCGACGAGCGAACGATTCGTTCTCAGAGTCTGTTCGTCGACCGATTCCGTTTCCCGATTTTTCGTTTCGAGCCGCCGCCGAGACGACACGACATTGTAAAAAATAATACAAGAACTCCAATAAAAATACTACTGATGAATCTACGGCTGTTGCCGACGGCGTCACGACTCACTCGTGGCTCTCCCTGTCCGGCTGCGCGATTGCCAAATTTTCAAAGTCAACATCCGAGGAGCGGGGGTGCTCAACGAGAAAGAGGTGAAAGCAGCCGACGCCTTCGTCGGTGGAGACGCCTTCGTCCTCGCGGACGTCGATGACGGCGTCACCTTTGTTTTCGTTGTCGTCGTCGTCGCGCGACGCTCTCGACGGCGCGCGAGAGCGCACGTGCGCGACGTAAAAATCGGGTCGCGGGACTTCGTCTTGGCTCAACCCGAGGGACGCGATTCTACCGGCGATTGAACTCGTGGTGCCCTCGAACATGGCTTCCCAATCGCGCAAGAAGTGCGTGTTGAACGGATTTAAATCCGGTCGAGCTCGAAGCAACACGATGAGTCCGAGGATGATGAGGAAATCTAAAATCTCTCCCAACAAGTATCGCAACCATCGGCGGTTTGGCGAGAGCGCCTCGCCGAGCGAGGTGATGATTTTCCCGGAGATGAACCAAAACACGAGCGCTTGCGTGCGTCTAAAGATGCTCTCCTTGGCCTCCACGAGCGCGCCCGCCATCGCGCCTTCTCCGGTGTTCTGCGCGTGCTGAACCATCAACGCCTGAAGCCGCAACGACTTGAGATTGTGCGTCGCGTTGGCGATGATATTGGCGAACGCTCCCGGATAGGCGAGATAAAAACCAATCATGATGAATCCCTGCGACATAAACCGGGTCATGATGTTCATAGAGAACAAGCCAACGTACATCGAGCTCGCGACGAACATCTCCCATCTCTCCATCCTTCGCTTCGTGATGAGCCAGCCGGACGAAATCACCAACCACGTGCAGAAAAACGTCGCCTGGTTGAGCGAGAGGAAGAAGATGAATAATACGCTCTCGACGTTGGACCCGTTCGGAGCGTTGAATCGCTCGTTTACCAGTGGTAATCCCTCCGACGTCTTCGACGCGTTCACCCAGAACCGATTCGCGGCGAACAACCACGCCAATCGAGTCAGCATTTGTAACAAAAGCAAACCGTGGAGCCACGTCACGCGCTCCCTATGCCTCCACAGATACGCCGACGTCGCGGCGGCGCCGATGATCCACACGATGAGGAATCCCATGAACACGCGCGCCGAGAATCGATACTCGGAACTCACGTGATCGCCTCCCGGATTCGTTTGCACCACCGTCGCCACCACCGTTACCACGGCGTTCTCGTCGCACGACAACACCGAAAACATCGTGCGCGCCCCGCCGACGACGCGCGCCGTCTCGCTCCCCGGCGTCATTCGCATCGCCACGCACCCCTTCCGACCGACGTACACCGTCGTGATCGTGTCTTCGCACGCCACCGCACCCGTACCCGCGGCCTCTATCGGACTCCCCACGACGCCAAGCGGGCACGACAGCGCCCAGACGTTTGCGTTCGCGGGTTCGACGTCGCGCGTTCGCACTCGAACTTCACCACCGCTCAAAAACCCAAACCGCGCCACCTCCACCGACGCCGTCGCCGGTATTTCCGTGCGTAACGTCTCGCGCACCGTCGTCACCAATCCCTCGCACGGCGTCGCGAAGAGAAAGAAGAATACCGACGCGAGGGAAAAGAATGACGCGCGCGTCGTCGCCGCGCCGACCGAGACAAAGTCCCCGATCCTCCTCCCGACGCTCTCCCGCGAACGACGACGACGACGCGACGACGAGCACCGCCCCACGGTCCCGTCTCGATCCATCGTTCACGCGTCGCGTCGAACGAATGAATCACAATGAATGAATGAATGAATGAATGACGCAATCGATGACTCGACGCCTTCGTCGACGCGACGATCGACCGAGAGACCGGGACACCGCGAGACCGATCGAGGCGTCGAACGAGGCGTCGATCTTTCGTTCGCGCGCGCTCCTCGTCTCTCGTTCGTCCTTGTCGCGCGTGGACCTCGGAGTGCCGTCGCGTCGGTCGGTCGTCACGTCACTTCACCGCGCGCGCGCGTTGAACCTCCGAGGCGTCGAAAAGCGGGGGATGGCGTCGACGTCGACGTCGACGTCGATCTCGATCTCGACCTCGACCTTCGCGCGCGCGCTCGAGGACGCGCGCGCGTTGGCGAGAGATGCGAGGCGAATCTTGGATTCTCGAGACGAGGAGACGGACGAGGGGACGCGGGCGAAAAAGAGTCTGGAGGCGCGACGACGGACGAACGGGTTGCGAGTGAAAGTGCGCGCGTTATCTCGACTCGTCGACGGGGACTCGAGGGAGGAGAACGGGGGGACGACGACGACGACGACGACGACGACGAGCGAACGAGAACGACGACGAGACGCGGTGGAGGCGCTCGAGGCGGAGGCGGAAAACGCGGTGAGACGGTGCGCGGAGAGGAGGAGGACGGGGGATGGTCGTACCGCGCGTGGTGCCGCGACCAGCGCGGGTTACGATGAATCGCATCACGCCGTCGTCGACGTCGGCGGCGGCGCGAGCCGAGACGACGACGAAGACGGCGACGTCGAGGATCCGCGTATTTTGTTGCGTCGACAACGCGAGACGATGGACGAACAAGACGACGCGTTGGATGAATTATCCATCGTCGCCTCTCGCACGAGAGACGTCTCGCTCGCGGTGAACGACGAATTGGATTTACACGCGAAATTGTTGGACGGCGTGGAGGACGAGGTGGAGGACACGAGAGAGAGACTGACGGCGGCGACGAGGGCGGTGAGACAAATGATGCGCCGCGGGTCGAATTGTCGCTCGGCGTGCATCGCGACGGCGGTCATCGCGTTGTGTTTTCTCATTCTTCTCTTGATCATTAAATTACAGAGCTGACGACCGTCAGACCGGACCGTGCTCACCGAGCTGACGACGGTCCGAGTATCAAAAAAACTAGTCCAATAGGAGCGCGCTGCCCGCGAGTGTAAAACAAACTGACAAACAAACAAACCATCGAGCAAACACGCGCGTTCGTCTTCGGCGTCGGCGGCCCCGGCCCTCGAGTCAAACAATCATTCACTCGCGCTCTCTCGCGCGCGCACGACGACACACCGCGACCGACGCCGACGGCGGGACGCGATCGTCTCGAGTCGTCGAGGCGGACGCGAACCGCGTCGCGCGTCTCGAGTCTCGAGCGATGCGCGTCGCGCCGAGGATGGCGCGCGCGGTCGCGGGACCGCGAGGCGCGCGGCGCGACACCGTCGACGGTTTAAATAAAAGGGGCGTCGCGCGCGGACCGTCGCGCGTGGACCGTCGCGCTCGCGCGCGCGAGTCGACGGTGACGGCGGCGGCATCGTTATCGTCGTTCGTCGTGGACGAGGACGACGACGAGCGAGGGACGGTGGAGCGAGGGATGGACTCGGAGAGATTGGATGCGCTTCTGGACAAGGCGGCGACGGCGCCGGTGTCGGTGCAAGACATCGAAGAGTTTTATCCGTACAGGTTGGATGAGTTTCAGGTGGCGGCGACCGAATTATTGGTACATGGATCGTCCGTCGTCGTGTCCGCGCCCACGGGGAGCGGGAAGACGTTGGTGGGCGAGACTGCGATTTTAACGGCGTTGGCGAGGGGCGAAAAGGCGATTTACACGACGCCGTTGAAGGCGTTGTCGAATCAAAAGTTACGAGAGTTTCAGAAAATATTCGGAAAGAGACGGTGCGGTTTAAAGACAGGAGATGTCGACATCAACGGTGACGCGGACGTGATGATCATGACGACGGAAATTTTGAGGAATATGCTGTATTCGAGCGCTGCGGGAGGGAGAGACGACGAGAGGTTGGCAGACGTGAGCATCATCGTTCTCGATGAAGTGCACTATCTCGCCGATCGATCGAGAGGGACGGTGTGGGAAGAGACCATCATTTATTGTCCATCTCGCATACAGCTCTTGTGTCTTTCCGCCACGGTGGGTAACCCGGAAGACTTGTCAGGATGGATTGAAGAAGTGCACGGACGGTGCGAGACGGTGGTGTCCAGCTATCGCCCGGTGCCTCTTACGTGGCAGTACAGCATGAAACCATCGCGAATGTATCCCGGAATCGGCCCGTTGATGAATTATAAAGGCACGAAATTGCATCACGACTTGTATCCTTTCACCAGGGAAGGTCTTTTGCAACGAAACAACAATGACTGGGGGCAACAGGATGACTACGGACGAGGACAAAACGGACGAGAATCAGAGCGCGTTCTTCGAAGACGATTCGTTCCGCACGTGGAAACTACGGTGCAACAACTCATCGCTAGCGATATGATTCCCGCCATGTGGTTCATTTTTAGTCGTAAAGGCTGCGATCAGGCTGTCAATTATCTCGTACAGGCTGGCGGAAATCTCGTCACTCGAGCGGAACGACAAGAAATCGACGACGCCCTGAAAGAGTTTTCTCAAGAAAACAAGGCGGCGATTCGATCGGATATGGTCGAACCTCTTCGTCGAGGGATCGCGTCTCACCACGCCGGCCTACTTCCCGCGTGGAAAGGTTTGGTTGAGAAGTTGTTTCAACGCGGCTTGATCAAAGTCGTCTTTGCCACCGAAACGCTCGCCGCGGGAGTGAACATGCCGGCGAGATGTTCCGTTCTCAGCGCTCTGTCGAAGCGTGACGACCAGGGCCCTCGACTTTTGACGTCCAACGAATTTATGCAAATGGCTGGACGTGCGGGGCGACGCGGATTCGACACCGTGGGCCACGTCGTCTGCTGCCAGTCACCCTTCGAGGGACCGGATGAAGCCTTCGAGCTCGTGTTAGCGCCACCAGAAAATCTGAAGTCGCAGTTCTCTATATCCTACGGCATGGTTTTGAATTTGTTACAAGGTCGGTCTCTCGAGCAGGTAAAAGGCATTGTAGAGAGAAGTTTCGGCAACTATCTCGGGGGGAAGGCTCGCTCGGTTCGCGAACGCGAACTCCAACGCGCAAACGACCAGATCAAAACTCTGACGGCTCAGATCGAAGAAACGAACAGCGATGAAGAAGCAGGTGAATGGAGACGTTTCGTGAAATTGGATGAGCGATTGAAGGAGGAAAAAAGATTACTCAAAATTTTAGTGCGACAAGCTGCCGAAGCACAAGCGGACGAGATACGCGAGACTCTTCGATGCGAGCTCGAGACGAGACCGGGTCCCGTTCTAGTTGCGATCGATATCGGGGATAACGCCGTTCGACGTCGAAAAGAGCGTAAATCGGCCACTATCGCGTTATTTGAAGACGACTCCATGAAGGTTGAGGGAGAGGATTTCGCCGGCGAGTGGAGATTGCAAGATATCGCCAACGACGCTTCGGTCGATTTTGACCGTCTCATGAGCGATTTCGACGATGGATCCTCTGAAGACGATTTTTTGCAGTCTTTTGATGAGAACGTTGGGTTACCTCGAGGCGTCATCGCCGCGGCTGTCGTCGAAGCGGTTCCGGCGGCTAAAATCGCGCCAACGGCAAGCGCGGTCGGCAAACCGTATCCCATGGGTGAATTCACGGCTCTTGGGAGTGATGGGTATTGGTACCGTTTTTATTCAGATAGAGTCAAGTACATTTGCGACGATGCGTTGCATTTGGCCGACTTTGAGCTCGTCGGATCGCCGCCCGCGTCGAGCAGCCTGCGATGGATACGAGCCAGCGGCGGCGGTGTGTGGAAGGCAGACACATCGAAGAAGACGAAGCCCGTCGCGGAGCGCATTCCGACTGATCCGAACAACTTTACTATGCTTGATCAGGCGGTTGAATCGGCAGAATTTATCGATGCGCAAAAGTTGCAGATCCAACAAACTCGGGAGGAGATTAGTCAGCTTTCGCATATCGCTGAGTTGCGCAAAACTGCGAAACAGCAAAAGAAGCGTGAAACCAAGCTGAAAAAACTCAAAGAGAGACGAGATAACATAGAGCAGAGGATTAAAGAGTATTCCGCCGCCGGTTGGGACGAGTTTCTGAGAGTGGTTGATATTCTCGTCGAGTGCGGGGCGCTCGAACGGGAGTCCCTCGATTTACTCGAGTTTGGTGAAGTTTGCGCAAACTTGAGAGGCGAAAACGAGCTTTGGCTCGGCATGACGATGTCTTCAGAAGCCCTTGCGGATCTTGACGCGCCTACTTTGGCCGGCTTCGCGGGCGCTCTATGCATGGATAACCGTCCAGCGACGTGCTTCTACGGTGCCTCGCAAGAGCTCGTTCAAGTTCTTGAGGATCTCGAACCAACCATGGGTGACCTCTTGTATCTTCAGTCGTCTTCGAGAATCGATATGCCCGTCAGTTTAAGTTATGAGATTGCGGCGTTGGCCGAGTCTTGGGCGTCTGGTACGTCGTGGGATCAAATTCGCCGAGACACGACTTTGGACGAGGGAGACATCGCGCGCTTATTCCGTCGCACTGCCGAACTTCTCGCACAAATTCCACGCATTCCTCACCTTCCCGAGAGCCTCAAGGTGACCGCGAAAAAAGCGAACGATGTCGTCAACAGGCCTCCGATTAGTGATTTATCGTAGAAATTAGATTTATGTTACAAATAGGATGCTGCGTTTACTAAAACGCCCGTCTGGATCCTTTCGAAACGCGTCGCTTGTTCTTGACGATCTGTCCGCCTTGACCACCAGACTTGAAATCAGCCTCTTGTTTCTCCAAGAAGGACAAGAGATCTTTCTGGCGCGCGCCGCGCTCATCAGCCGCTTCGGCTTGCTCTTTAGATCGAGCATCCACCATGAACCGATTGTCCTTGCGCAATTCCCGCATGGCGCCTCTGCTTTCTTGTTTAAGCTGCTTCTTGAGCTTTCTCGCCTCGGCTCTTTCGCGATTCGGATCGTAGTCACGACCTTTCTGGTATCCGTCCTCTTCGTACATCGGATTGTACGTCTTGATCGCCTCAGCAACCTTCTTGTGATAGGCAAGAGGAGG
>MDTD01114637.1_pt1 | contig 13786 bp, 13 predicted proteins | sample 811221 | NCBI WGS metagenome assembly MDTD01 (sample SAMN05326646, study PRJNA326480) | marine metagenome | isolation source: seawater | place: Pacific Ocean: South West | collected 2011
TATCCCCTTCCAAGCAATAATTTCTACATTTGTTTGAGAGGCAACATATTTTGCCAAGTAATCATCTGGTAAAAATATAACTTTATTAACACCTAAAGATTCTACAATTTTAACTGCATTTGCAGATGTACAACAAATATCAGTTTCAGCCTTAACATCTGCTGAAGTATTGACGTATGAAACTACAGGGACACCTGGATATTTTTCTTTTAGCAGTCTTACGTCTTTACCTGTTACTGACGATGATAATGAACAACCTGCGCCCATATCTGGAAGTAATACTTTTTTTTCTGGACTCATTAATTTCGAGGTTTCTGCCATGAAATGAACTCCTGCCATAACTATTATGTCTGCACTTGTTTTTGATGCTTCTATAGCAAGTGCCAAAGAGTCTGCTGCAACATCTGATATACCATGGTAAATTTCTGGAGTTTGATAATTATGCGCAAGAATAATTGCATTTTTTTCTTTTTTTAATTGATTAATCCTATGAATATATGGAGCATGCACAGACCACTCTATTTCCGGCATTATCTTTGAAATCTTCTGATAAATTGGATCTGTCGCTTTACGCACTTCTTGTGTAAATTCCATAACGTTTTTTACCAATTTGAAACATAATTGTCATTGTTTTATTATGAGACATATAGCGGTCGTGCTGAAATTGGTAGACAGGCACGGTTGAGGGCCGTGTGGACATAGTCCTTGAGAGTTCGAGTCTCTCCGACCGCACCAAAATAAAAAAGTTGAGTATTTGTTCAATTTTTGGCTATTTCGTTTAATAGCAATTAATTTAAAGATATATCTAAAATATAAATTTAAATAATAATGATTATAGACTCAAATTTTACAGAACAGCAAAATATCAAATCTGATATTTGCATTATTGGTTCTGGACCATCATCATTTTCATTTATCAAAAAGTTTTTAAATTTCAATTATTCTATATCTATAATTGAAAGTGGAAATTTTTTTTTTGACCAAAAAGTAAATTTGCTTAATCAAGGTCAACTAGATAAATTTGGTAATTTTCCACATAAGGAATACATTTTAAAGTCAGCGAGAGTAAGAATGGTTGGTGGGACATCAAATGTTTGGGCAGGTTGGAGCGGGCCATTACTTGAAGAAGATTTTGAAAGTAAGTATTGGATGCCTAACTCAGGATGGCAAATAAATTATGATAACTTAAAAAATTATTATTTAGAAGCTCAAAAAATTTTAAGTTTGAGTAAATTTATCTATGATGAGAAACTTTTTGATTATTATCCAAAAAAATTAAATATACATAAATTAGAAAATTTTGATCATAGCTTTTGGCAATTTTCAAATCCTCCCTTAAATTTTAAAAAGAAATTTCAGGAAGAGATAAAAGAATTAAAAAATATAAATCTTTACTTTAATTGTACTGCTACTAATTTTTCAAAAGGAATAGATGAAAAAATTGAAAACCTTACAGCATATAATTCAAAAAAAGATAAAATTTTATTTAAAGCAAAGTATTTTATAGTTGCTTGTGGAGGTATAGAGAACGCTACAATACTTCTTAATTCAAAGCAAAATTTAAAAGAATTAGACGAAAATAATAATATTGGAAATTATTTTTTTGAACATCCACATGTTACTTTGGCTAGTGGGACAACAAATAATTTAAATTTTCTAAAAACATACAAAAAACAAAAATTACAAAAATTAAATAACATTGAATCTCTGGTTGGATTTTCTTTAAAAAAGAAGGATAGAATTAAAAACAATATTTCAAATTGTATTAATGTCATATCTAATCATAATTTGTTAGATGTAGAGTCCGCTGTAATTGCTAGACACATAATGGCATTAAGGGGAAAGATAATCACTACATCAAAATTTATAAGTTTTTTTTTAAAAAATATCCCTGAATTAATTAGGACTTTTAATTTGATAACAAAAAATACTTTTGTGAAAAATAAAAATTTTTATGTTATTTCAAGATTAGAACAACAACCTTTGTATGGAAATAAGGTTTATTTATCAAAAACGAAAAATAAATACGGTAATTTTTTCCCTCAGATTAACTGGCAATTATCTGATCAAGATTATAAAACTTTAAAAATTAATTACGAAACTATAAATAAAAATTTTAATATTGAAGATATTGGAAAAATTAAAGCTTCAAATTTCATTGAAACAATTGACAAAGAAATTAAAAAAGATGTATTTGCAGTTGGACATCACATGGGTACTACAAGAATGTCAGAAAACTCTTTAAATGGTGTTGTAGATAAAAATTTAAAAGTTCATAATATTAAAAATTTATTCGTAGCTGGAAGCTCAACATTTCCTACAGGAGGATTTATAAATCCAACAATGACCATAGTAGCTTTATCTTTAAGGTTGGGGAATCATATCAATGAATTATTAAAAAAATAGTATGTGTGGTTTAGCTGGTATTTTTGGAAATGATGATCTAAGTAAAAATAATTTAGACAATATGTTAAATTATACTTACCACAGAGGTCCAGATCACAAAGGAAAGTTTCAGAATAATAAAATTCAACTGGGTATGAATAGACTATCAATTATTGATATTGCTAATGGGAATCAGCCAATTTTTTCTGAAGACAAAAGATACTGTATAATTTTCAACGGAGAAATCTATAATTATTTATCATTAAAAAATAATCTTAAACTTTTTTATAATTTTAAAACAAATTCCGATACCGAGGTTGTTCTAGCTTGCTTTATTAAATATAGGGAACACGTTTTTAATTATCTTAACGGAATTTATGCTTTTGCAATTTGGGATAGCCTTGAGGAAAAATTATACTTAGCTAGAGATCCAAGAGGATTGAAAACACTTTTTTATGGAAAAAAAAATAATACAATTTTTTTTGCATCAGAAACAAAGGCATTCTACAAAAGCAATTTATTTAGAAAGATAAATATAAATGGAGTTTACCAATTAATTTCATCTGGATATGTTTTTCATCCAACTTCCTCACTGGAGGAAATAAATCAAATATCTCCTGGTCAAATGCTCATATTTGATAAAGAAAAAGAAAAAAAAACTTATCAATCTAATACAAGAATAGTTTTTACTGATGAAAAAAAATATAAAGATAAACCGTTAAGTTTTGTAAAAAATTGTATTTCAAATGCAGTAAATAGACAACTTGTATCTGATGTTCCGGTAGGATTGTTACTATCTTCGGGTTTAGATTCTATGTCAATCTTATCATCTTTAAAAGAGATAAAAAAACTTGATCAAATAGAAACTTTTACAGCATTTTACCCTAACAGCGATGAGTCAGAAAATAAGTTTGTAGAAAAATTATCAAAAGAATGGAATTTTAAAAATCACTCTTTTGAAATAAATCCTGAAAATGTTTATAATGAATTAGATAATATTTTTGATACTTTTGATAATTTTGACTTTATTCCTGTATGTATATCTAAATATCTAATTACTAAGTTTGCTTCTAAACAGTTGAAAGTTCTACTTTCAGGTGCTGGTGGTGATGAAATATTTCTTGGATATGGTACGCATATTGCTTCAAATTTGAGAAATAAATCTCTTTTAGGTTATAGATTTTTTAATATTTTCAAAAAAATTTTAATTAATGAAAAATATACAGGAAAACATTTAAGTAACTATGAAAAATTAAGAAGATTCATAGAGGGTTCAAGCTATTCTAATAATTTTTACCCATTATTATGGAGATATATTTTTAACATAGATGAGATAAAATGTAATTTTTTCTTTAAAAATAGAAAAGATAATGATCAATTAATTAATCTTATTTATGAAAATCAAATTTTATATTTAAATGAAATAAAATTAGAAAATAAAAATTTCAAAAATTTTTTATCCAATCTAGATTTGAATACTTGGTTAATAGATCACGCTTTATTATTATGGGATAAAGCAGGAATGGCAAATTCTGTAGAGGTCAGATCTCCATTATTAGATATTGAATTCTTAAATCAAATTAATGAATTGCACCCCAATCAAAGAGCATCAAAAATTGGTGACAAATCAATTATAAAAAAAATATTTTCAAATGATCTTCCAGATTATATAATTAACATGCCAAAAAAAGGGTTTTCTGTTCCAGTAAATAAATGGATAGAATATCCACCAACAAATAAACTGTTTAAAGAATTAACTTTTTCTCTTCCAGATGAATTTATAAATAAAGATTACTTAGAAAAAATATGGAATAATTTTTCGAATAAAAGAGGAAATAACACTTATAAAATTTGGATTTTATCATGCTTAGCCGGCTGGCTAGAAAAAAATAATTTAAAATTAGAATTATAATGGAAAAAAAAAAAATTGTAATTTATCTTCCTGTATTTAATTCTTTTCAAAATCTTGATGAAATTTTTTTCTCATTTGGCTCTCTTGAATTAAATATTGTTAAAATAATTATAATTGATAACGCATCAACAATTTCAAAAAACGAAAAATTAAAAATTATTGAAACATTAAAAAAAAAAATATTCTTACGAAATTATATTTTTGATTAATGAAGAAAATTATGGAATTGGTGGTAGTAAAAAAATATTATATAAAATTTTACAAAACCTAAGATTTGACTTTTACTGCAGTATTTTAACTTCAGGAAGATTTAATGTTAATGAATTAATTAAAACTATAAATAACCATACTTTAGATAAATTTGACTATTTAATTTTTTCAAGATTTTTAAATAATGTGAATACTAAAGAATATAATTCAGTAAGACGAATAGGTAATTATTTTTTTATATACTTAACTAAAATATTAACAGGTTGTAAATTCACCGATCCCGGTTCGATAATTTATTTAAAAAGTAAAAAGTGCTATGATTTAATTTTAAATTTAAATATATCAAATTTAACTGATGGTTCTCACTTTGGTCACTTTTTAAATATTTTAATCTATAAATTTTCAAATAATATTATTGTTAAAGAAGTAAATATAAATTGGAAAGAAGGTAATATAAAATCTCATGTAAATGGGCTTCAATACTCATTAATTTTACTATTATCTTTATTAAAGTATTTTTTTACAAATAAATTTTTTAAAACTGTAAAAAAACAATTTAAGTTTGAAGAATTTCGTTTTTAATTACAATTAACTTTAAAAATTAGAGAACTATCTACATCTGAAACAAGGATTTGTTCACACTCATCAAATTTGTTATTCTCTATATCAAAGCTTCTTAGTCTGTTATTTTGGGTAGTTTTATATAAAAGTTTTGGTAAATTGAAGGAAATTTCCTCAGGTAAATTATAATTATATGAATTTAACATATAATTTCCTCTTTTATATTCTAAACCAATATCTTTTTCCCATGGCCAAAACAGTTTTTGATTTTTATCAACTTTCAAACCAATTAATCTTAGAGGTTTTTTAATTTTATCAAATTTTAACATTTTCTCGTTAATTTCATAATAATTTTTCCCTTTTAATAAATTTATTTCTTTATTATTTAATAAAATTTTTTGCTTATTGTCAGATAGTAAAATTAATTCATAGCTATTATTAATATTATAGATATTAATATACGTTCTATTATTAATTGCTAAGTTTAAAGGATTATTTTTGACCACGTAGGCAATTTTATTTGCAACTTTATCTAAGTCTGGAAAAGAATAAAATGTAATAAAATTATTATTTATATATCCAGATATCAAATAGTAATAAAAAATTGATTCTGAAGAATTAAAATAAATTAATTTTTTATTATTTTTAAGTTTTTCATTTTTAAACATAGATATATTGTCACTATCAAAATAATAGTTATCATTTAGTATAGATTCATTGATTTCTTTTACATTCTGGTTAACATTAATTAACAGTTGAATTGGAATTAATATAATTATTAAATTCTTTGTGAAATTAATTAATCTTGACTTTTTAGCTAGCTCAAATAAAGCAACAAAGCTAAGTATTAAGTAGTTTGTTACTATCAATGGCCAAGTCCTTGCACCAAATGAATTTGGTTCAATTCCATAAATAAATATGATGCAAGTTAGAAATAACAATATTGTGTATATTTTAAGAACTCTAAATATTGGTGTTAACGTAATAAAAAAACTAGCAAAAAAGAATGGGATTAAGAGTGGATTAAATCTCAAAACAAAAGTATCCCATGATCTCATGAATACTTGAGTATAATTAGCTTTCAAACTTAAAAGTATTGAATTTAAACTTATTTCTGTTTCGTAGGCAGAAAAAATATTTACATTTTCTTTTTGATAAAAATCATATTTTATAAAAAAACAAATAAAAAATAATAAAAAAAATAATATTATATAAAATAATTCTTTTTTTAAAAAAACTATAATTTTTTCAAAATATTTTTCTTTTTCAAATGTGGTAATTAAATTATCAATATAATATATTGAGAAGCATATTAACGATATTATCAACCCAACTTTATGAAGTAAAATACATATAACATAAAACAAGTAGCTTAAGAGTTTATTTTGATATTGTGTTATCATTCCAACAGAGCCAATAAATGCAGATAAAATAAATGGTATAAAGTGTTGTATACCTGCATGATATGAATATTGGTGTGTTGCTAACAATACTGTTATTAGCAATAAATGATTTTTATTGGTTAAAAATTTGTTTAAATAAAATAACAAAAATAATATTATGATTATACTCCCTATAAAATCAATCTTGTATTGTATTTGAAACAAATTATTTTTATTAGATATTTTATCAACCACAAAAGTATAGAGAGGATGATAGGAAACATATATTCTGTGTATCTGCCTATCCATAAACCATTTTTCATAAGAAGTAAGTTTTTCTACATCCGTATACTTATATAAGTTTTCAAAATAACATTTTTCAGTTTTGCAATTCTTTAAATTCGCAGGTTTCATCAAGTAATGAAACTTATCGTCAGGACCCTCAATTATATGCCTATTACTATTTTTTAAGTGAACTAAGCCAAGACAAAGTATCGATAGTATTAGAAAAGAAATTATAATTTTATAATTGTTTTTGATTAATGAAAGCATTTAAATTTTTTAAAATAGAGTATTTAGAATTTAATTTTAGATTAAATTAAAATAATGTATACATAAATATATGAATAAAATCCCTACACATGTAATTATAGACGTAGACGGTGTAATGACAACTGGTCAATTTATATATTCAAATAAGGGAAAGCAATTTAAAATATTTGGTGCTCATGACTCAGATGGTTTAAAATTTCTCAAGAATTTTTTTAAAATTATATTTATTACTGCAGATAAAAGAGGTTATAGCGTTACAAAAAAGAGAATAGTCGATGATTTAAATTATAAACTTCAACTTGTAACTGAGACAGAGAGGTATGCGTTTTGTGAAAGAATAGGATTTAAAAAAATAATATTTATTGGTGATGGAATTTATGACTCGAAAATATTAAAAAATTGTAGATTTGGGATTACCCCAAATAATGCAAGAATCGAAGCAAGAAAATCAGCAAATTATATTACTCCTTCCAACTCAGCAGAGGGCGCCGTATTAGACGCTGCATTAAAAATTTTAAAAGTTTTTAAACTAAAAAAATTAAATCAAATTGAATTATAGTTGTTGTATTAAATTAAATAAGTTTGTAGGATAATTCATGATTCTCAGCATTAATGATTGCAAGAAAGTAAAAAAACCTTGGGGGTATGAAATTTGGATTGCATCAGATGATAATGATTCTAAATATGCCTTAAAAGAAATAATGATTAAAACAGGTTTTAAATCAAGTATTCAGTTTCATGAAACAAAAGAGGAAACGAACTATATTTTAAGTGGTGAGGGTATACTAATGCTTTCAAAAAATAAGATAGACATTGAAAAATTTAAAAATAATAAATATACGACTGAAGAGTTACAGATACTTGTAGATAATTTAACAGAAAATACACTTTCTGCTGGTTCAGTATTTCATATAAAGCCTGGCTATATCCATAGAGTAATTTCAACTAATGATTTACTTATGGTTGAAACATCTACTTTAGACTTGGACGATGTTTATAGAATACAAGATGATTTCAATAGAGGTGATGGAAGAATAGAAGAAGAACATAAATAATAGATCTCATGAAATACAAAGTCTGTATTCTGGCGGCAGGGTCTGGTTCTAGATTAAAAAAAATTAGTAAAATTCATAAAAGCTTACTCCCAATTAATGCTAAAGCAATAATTTCCTCAATTATTGACCAATTTGATCAATCGGTTGAAATAATTATTGCGGTTGGAGAAGATAATGAACAAATAAAAGAATATATTAATTTTGCACATCCTAAAAAAAAAATCAGATTTGTTAAAGTTAGGAAATTTTCAGGCATTGGAAGTGGTCCCGGTAGATCCTTGTTAGAATGTAAAAAATATTTAAATTGTCCATTTATTTTTACCTCATGTGATACTTTGATTAAAGACAAAGTTATTTTACCCAAATATAATTGGATTGGAGTTCGCAATGTATCTAAGTCTGATGAATTTTTAATAGTTCACAAATCTAAAAAAGGTTTTTTAGAATTTATAGATAAAAAGAAAAAAAATTATTTTCAAAATCAACTTGGGTATAAGGGAAATAAATATAGAGCTTTTATTGGTATTGCAGGTATTAAAGATTACAATATTTTTTGGAAAAACTTAAAGAAAAATAGACAACTTATTAAAGATGAATATCAAGTTTCAAATGGATTAGAAAGCTTATTAGAAAAAAATTTAAAATTAAAGAATTTTAAATGGTTTGATACAGGAAATATAACAAATTACTTAAAATCAAAAGAAAAGCTTGAAAAGAATTTTAATTTAATAAAAGAAGGTCAATTTTTTTATCGTGAAAATAATTTAATAATTAAATATTTTGAGAACAAGAACATGATAAAAAATTTAATTATTAGATCTAATTTCATTAAAAATAGTCCAAAAATTAAGATTAATTGTAAAAATTTTCTTGTTTATGAGTTTAAAAAAGGAAAATTATTATCCGAAACAAATAGCAAAATTATATTTAAAAAATTTTTAAAATTTATGAATTTGAACTTTTGGAAAAAAATTTCGTTTTATAAAAATGAACAAAAAAGACTTAATAAATATTGTAATTTTTTTTATAAAAAAAAAACAAAAGAGAGAGTAAGCAAATACTTTAAAGATACTAAAGAAAAAGATAAAGAGCATATTATTAATGGAGTTAAAGTTCCAAAATTAGAAAAATTATTTTCTTATGTTAATTGGAATGAATTAAATAAGGCATCACCAATAATTTTTCATGGTGATTTGCAACCTGAAAACATTATTTACGATAAAGGAAATTTTTTCTTAATTGATTGGAGAGATAAATTTTTTAAGAATAAAGTAATTGGAGATATATACTATGAATTTTCAAAATTACATCATGCTTTAATTTTGACAAATAAAGTAATTCGAAAAAATTTGTATTTTGTTAAAGAAAATAAAAAAAATAAAATTAATTACTATTTTAAGAAAAGAATTAATTTAATCAATTATAAATCTATATTGGATCAATTTATTATTGAAAATAATTATAACCTTAAGAAAGTAGAAATTTTAAGTTCCCTTATATATTTAAACATAGCTCCACTACACCATTACCCATATAGTAAATTATTATTTTTTCATGGAAAATTATCTTTATATAAAACTTTATTAAAGTATAAGTTTACAAAATGAATTATTCAAAATTGATAAAACTTTATTTTGAGGAAAAACAAATTGTCGCAAAAAATTTTCCAGTAAATGATCTTGATAAACTAACAAAAAGATTAATTGTAACTTATGAAAAAGATGGAACAATTTATACAATGGCTAATGGTGGGTCAACATCCGTTTCAGAGGGTTTTAGTACAGATATAGCAACGCATCCTTTTGTTTTAGAGGACAAAACAAAAACAACTAATGTAAGAAGAATAAAGTTTTGTTCTTTAACTAATAGCTCAGGTTTATTAACTGGTATCTCAAATGATATTGGATTTGAAAATATTTTTAAAGAGCAACTTAAAAATTTTTTTCGTTCAAAAAATGAAAATAAAAACGATACATTGATTGCTTTTTCTGGCTCTGGTAATTCAAAAAATATTTTAAATGCAATTAATTTTGCAAAAGAATATGGAGTTTTTACATGTTGTATTTCAGGTAGAGGCGGTGGAAAGGCAAAAGATCTAGCGGATTTATCAATTGTTATTCCTGGTTCGTCAAAATTTCCAGGTCAAACAGGTCCTAATGATAACAACTTTCATATAGAAGATTTCCAAGGTAGCATTACTCATGTATTAACAGGTTTATTAAAAATGCATGTAGAAAATAAATAAGAGAAAATAAAAAATTGATCATAAATAACAAAACTAAACTATTCTTATCTATTTCATCTACACCTGGTAACACAGGTGCTAAATTTCATAATTTTTATTACAAAAAATATAATTTTAATAATGTTTATATTCCACTTAAATTAAAAAACTTATCTAAAATAAATTTTTTAAAAAATATAAATTCAATTGGTGGGTTTTCAGTTTCGATGCCATTTAAGCAAAAAATTTTAAAATATATTGACAGATTGGATGATATTTCAAGGAGAACAAAAAGCGTAAATACCGTCAAAATTATTGATAATAAATTTCATGGTTTCAATACGGATTATAATGGAGTTAAAGAAATATTAAAAAAATATAAAATATATAATAAAAAAAGTATTTTGTTGTTAGGGAATGGAGGAATGGCAAATACTATAAGAATTCTTCTTAAAGATTTAAATTTTAAAAAAATAAATTATTCTTCTAGAAACAAAAAAAAGTATAAAAAATGGAATTTAGTTAAAAAAGATATTGTTAATTGGGAAAATAGAGGTTTTTCGAAACAATATGATATCTTAATAAATGCTACACCATTAGGAATGTGGAATAAAAATGTATTGCCGATCTCAGCAAATTTTATAAAAAACTTTAAAATAATTTTAGATTGTGCGGTTAATGATAACTCAAAGTTGAAAAATTATTCAAAAAAGTTGAAAAAAATCTATATTTTGGGTAGTGAGTTAACAAGATACCAAGCTAAACATCAATTTAAAATTTATACTGGAAAAAAAATTAAATTATGAAAATTGAAAAAAAATCCTTTATTAAAAGAACTAGGATAGCCAGAAAAAATTTAATCAAAAGCTTATATTGTGCAGGATCTGGACATCCAGGAAGTTCATTATCTTGTTTAGATTTAATAATGTATATCTATACCAAATATTCAAAGTTTCAGTTTGTATTATCAAAAGGCCATGGTGTTCCCGCACTTTATGCAGTTTTATATACTCTAAAAAAATTAGACAAAAAAAACTTTTATTCACTAAGGAGTATTGGAAGTACCACTCAGGGTCACCCAGATAAATCTAAAAGTAAATTTATTGATTTAGGCACTGGCGCACTTGGACAGGGTCTTTCAGTATCAATTGGTTATAGTATTGCAAATAATTTAAAAAAAAAAAATAAAAAAGTATTTTGTATTCTTGGGGATGGAGAGTTGCAAGAAGGTCAAATTTGGGAAGCTCTTTTATATTTAGAGTCATACTTTCAAAAAAATTTATTTGTTATAGTTGATTATAATAAATTTCAAAACGAGACTTTGATAGATAAAACCTTACCACTTAAAAACCTTAAAAAAAAATTTAGCAGCTTTGGTTTTGATGTGATTGAATTTAATGGTCATGATTTTGATCAAATTAATAAAGCTTTTTTAAAAGCTAATAAAAAAAAGAAAAATTCTATTCTTCTTGCACATACTATAAAAGGCAAGGGTATTTCTTTCATGGAAAATACTGGTAAATGGCATGCTAAAAAAATTGAAAAAATACATTACGATCAAATAATAAACAATAATTTAATTAAATAAAATTTACAATGCTTACAATTCGTGAAACATTTGGTCAAGAATTAGTAAAATTAGGAAAAAAAAATAAAAAAATTTTAGCTCTTACAGCAGATTTAAAAAATGCAACCAAAATAGAATATTTTTTTCAAGAGTTTCCATCCAGATCATTTGAAGTTGGTATTGCAGAAGCTAATTGCATTGGAATAGCTACAGGTTTAGCGTTATCAGGCTTTCGACCAATAGTTACAAGTTTTGGGTCTTTTTTAAGTGGTAAAAATGTTGAAATAAGAGTTTCAACAGCTTTTAATAATGCTCCTGTAATATTTGTAGGAACACATGGTGGGTTAATTGGACCAGATGGTCCAACTCAATCTGGCCTTCAAGATATTGCAGTAATGAGGTCGATACCTAATTTAAAAGTCTTTCAACCATCTACAAATATTGAAACTAAAGCAATTTTAAAACATTGTTTTAAAATAAAAGATCCTATCTATTTAAGAATATCCAGGCAGGCTAATAAAGAATTTTTAAATTTAAATTATACATTTAAAGAAGGAGAACCAGTCAGATTAATTAAAGACCATAAAGATGTAGCTATTTTTTGTTCTGGAAATACAGTGGAAAGATGTATGGATGCTGCAAAGTTATTGAATAAAAATTTTAATATTAAAGTGGGGGTAATCAATTTACCCTCAATAAAACCTCTTAATTCAAGTTCAATTTTAAAAATAGTAAAAAAAACGAAACTCGCAATTTGTTTTGAAGATCATTCAACTTTTGGAGGATTGGGATCAGCTTTAATTGAATCTATATCTAAATTTAAACTGCAAACTCCTGTTATTTTAAAAGGTATTAATTCTTTTACAGAGAGTGGCTCAGTCGAGGAATTATATAAAAAATATAAATTGAATGAAAGATCAATTTATGGAGTTATTTTAACTGAACTAAGAAAAATATAAGTCTAAACAGTTCTGTTAATTACAATTAATTCAGAATTCCTTGTTTTAAAGTATTGATTATTTTCCCAATTTATATTTTTAAACTTTATAAGTGCAAAAGAATAATCTCCATCAATTAAAACTTTACCAATTTCCTCATTATTATGATAAATTATATCATCTTCAGAAATTGTTCCATTTTTTAATTTTATTGCATAAAGTCTTTTTGATAATTTATTTTTGAGTTTTATTCTAGCTGTATTTTCTTGCCCTACATAGCAACCTTTTTTAAAATCTATTCCATTTAACTCTTCATAATTACATTCAATTCCAAATAATTTATTTTGTAATTTATTCAAATCCTTTGGAACTATTCCAAGTTTGTGACTTAAAGAATAATATTCACTTAGCTTTGCATCATGAAGATCTAGTTTTTTTAATGATAAATAAAGTTTCTCTAAATTTATAATTAATCTAGCTCCCAATTTCTTGTTTCTAGGGTCTAAAAAAATCGGATCTTCTCTATATTTAATTGTAAATCCAGTTTGATCTTTTGATTCATCAAAAGTTAAGAATTTTTCATGGGAGAATGCTGCAACAACAAATTCATTACTAAGATTAAGAATTTCAACTTTTGATCTTAATCTATATAGGGATAATTGTTTAAATAACTCCTCTGCTTGAGATTTTTCACAATCTAAAAGATATCCTGACTTATGTTTTACAATAATAAATTCATATAAAAATTTACCTTGGGGTGTTAGTAGTGAACTAAAGCAACTATTTACATCGTTCACTTTATTGATGTCGTTACTGATTAGATTTTGAAGAAATTCATTTGCATTTTCTCCGTTAATATAAAGAATTGCTCTGTCATCTAAAATGTAGACGTTTTTAATATTCATAATTGATTAATTTAAAAATGTAATATAATAACAATTTTTCAAAATGTTAGATCTTATAATTAAAAACGGACAATGTTACATCGATGGTGAGTTAA
>MDTD01196240.1_pt1 | contig 13786 bp, 16 predicted proteins | sample 811221 | NCBI WGS metagenome assembly MDTD01 (sample SAMN05326646, study PRJNA326480) | marine metagenome | isolation source: seawater | place: Pacific Ocean: South West | collected 2011
TATAGCTTAATAATTTCATTCTAAAATGTATAGTTACATATCATGAGTAAAAATAAAAACAATAAACCAGTTTGGAGCAGCAGAATTAAACAAAAAAATACTACTGCTTTTAATAAGGTTGGTTCATCTTTAAATATAGATAAAAGACTTTTTAAACAAGATATTCAGGCGTCTATAGTTCATGTTGAAATGCTTGAAAAGCAAAAAATCATAAGTTTATCTATAAAAAATAAGATAATTTGGGGTCTAAAAAGAATTTTAAATGAAATAATCAAAAAGAAATTTATTTTTAATGAAAATAATGAAGATATTCACATGAGTATAGAGAAAAGATTGCTTGAACTCTTAGGAGAGGATGCAGGATTTATTCACACAGCAAGATCAAGAAATGATCAAGTTTTGACTGATTTAAAAATTTGGTTAAAAAATTCTACTTATGAAGTTATTGATGAATTAAATAAAACAATGAAAATATTTATAAAATCTGCTGAAAAAAACATAAATACAATTATGCCAGGTTTTACACATTTAAAAAATGCTCAGCCAATATCTTTTGCGCACTATTTGACAGCATATATAGAAATATTTCTTAGAGACAAAAAAAGATTTAAAAATAATTTAGATAATCTTAATGAAAATCCTTTGGGTGTTGCGGCCTTCTCAGGTACATCATTTAATATTGACCGTTTTTATACAACAAAAAAACTTAAGTTTGATAGACCTACCAGAAATTCTATCGATACAGTTTCAGATCGTGATTTTGTTTGTGATTTTCTTTATTCTGTATCATTATGTTCAATTCACATATCTAGATTCTCTGAAGAATTTATAATTTGGAATTCAGATATATTTGGATTAATAAAATTAAATGACAAAATGGTAACTGGATCATCTATTATGCCTCAAAAAAAAAATCCAGATCCACTTGAATACTTAAGAGGTAAAGCAGGTAAAACACAGGGAAACTTAGTTTCTATGTTAACAATATTAAAAGGTCTACCTTTGTCTTACTTTAAAGACTTACAAGACGACAAAGAATTAGTTTTTAATTCATTTGATCATATTAAAAATTGTTTGAAAGTCTTAAGAGATGTAGTCGATAATTTTACACCTAACAAAAAAAGAATGCTTGAATTAGCTGAACTAGGAAATACAACTTCGACAGATTTAGCAGATTTTATGGTGAAGGATCTAAAATATCCTTTTAGAAAAGCTTATTCTATAACTGCAAAAATAGTAAATATGGCTGAAAAAAAGGGAAAAAAAATTACTGAATTATCTTTAGAGGAAATGAAATCTATAGATAATAGAATAAGTCCAGATGTTCTTAAAGTGGTAAAAATTAACAACTCTGTAAATTCCAAAAAATCTTTTGGGGGAACCTCTTTCGACAATGTAAAGAAAATGATAAAGAGATATAAAGTTGAGATAAATGATTAAAAGAATAATCTTCACAATATGCATAACAATTCTCCTTTTTTCGTGTGGAAAAAAAGGAGATCCTGAATATAAAGAGACCAAAATTTATAAATATGTTTCAATCAGATCCTAATGAATTATAAAAAAAAAAATTTATATATCGAAAAACTTACAGTAGGAGATTTAGCAAAAAAATTTAATACTCCATTCTATTGTTACTCGTATAAAAAATTGAGAGATAATATTTCACAATTTAAGAATAATTTTTCAAATATAAACCCTCTAATTTGTTTTTCTGTAAAATCTAATAACAATTTGGGCATTTTAAAAATTATTAGATCCTTTGGTCTTGGAGCAGATGTAGTTTCAAAAGGAGAACTGCTTAGAGTGCTGAAAGCTGGATTCAATCCAAATAAAATTGTTTTTTCTGGTGTGGGAAAAACAGAGGAAGAGATAAGTTTTGCTATACAAAAAAAAATTCTGCTAATCAATACTGAGTCTGAGAGTGAAATAAAAACTATTCAAAGAATAGCTAGTAAAAAAAATAAAAAAATAAATATAGGATTAAGACTTAATCCAAATGTTGATGCTAAAACTTTAAAAAAAATATCAACTGGAAGAGATGAAGATAAGTTTGGAATTTCTGAAAATCAGCTTATAAAAATATTTAAAAAATATAGAAACTCAAAAAATTTAAAAATAAAATGTTTGAGTGTTCATATTGGAAGTCAAATTTTAGACCATAGACCATACTTAAAAATGATAAAAATATTAGATAAAATAATTAAGAAATTAAAATATTCATTTGAATATATTGATTTAGGTGGTGGAATGGGAATAAATTATAATTTAAACTCAAAAAAACTTAATTATAAAAAATACAATACTGAGATAAAAAGTTTTTTAAAAAAGCACAATACAAAAATAATTTTTGAACCAGGAAGATCAATTGTAGGTAATACTGCTGTTTTAATAACTAAAATTATATATATCAAATCATCTTCGAAGAAAAAATTTATTATTCTGGACGCAGCAATGAACGATTTTATGAGGCCAGCACTATATGATTCGTTTCATAGAATTATTCCGTCCAAAAAAAACCTTGATATTAAAAATAAAGTTCACGATTTTGTAGGTCCAATATGTGAGACTACAGACATGTTTTTGAGTGTAAAGAAATATCAATCGTTAAAAGAAGGTGACACTTTGGTAATTTGTGATGTAGGAGCCTATGGGACTGTTTTATCCTCTAATTATAATCTTAGAGTTAAGCCATCCGAAATAATAGTAAATAAGTCTAATGTTAAAATTATTTCACAAAGAGAAAATCTTGGTAAGTTAATTTAGTTGAAAATGACATTAAGAAATTTTGTTTTCCTTTTTTTTTTCTATACCGGAATTGTATTTATTTGTATCATATATCTTCCATCTTTAGTTTTACCTCATAAGTTAGTATTAACAGGTGGAAAATTAATGGGATATTGGTCTAAATTTTGTTTAAAGTTTTTTATGTCCACAAAAATTATTGTTAAAGGGTTGGAAAATATTGAAAAAAATGAAAAATTCTTTATTGCCTCATCCCATCAATCCATGTTTGAAACTTTTTTTTTACAGACAATATTTAATTCACCAATATTTATTTTAAAAAGAGAATTGCTTAGAATTCCAGTATTTGGATGGTATTTAAGAAAAATTAAATCAATCTCTATTGAGAGAAATAAAGTAAGTAAAGATAACTTAGACTTTTATGAAAAAATTAAACTTTCATATGATAAATCCAGTAGACCAATTATTATATTTCCTCAAGCAACAAGGCTTAGTCCAGATGATAGACGAGATTTTAAAAAAGGAGCTTCAAAAATTTACGAATTTCTCAAAATTAAATGCCAACCAGTTGCTATTAATTCTGGAACAGTCTGGCCAAAAGCAGGACCCTTAATCCCAAATAAAACACTAACAGTATCAATATTAAAGCCAATAGAACCATCTTTAGAATCAAGAGATTTTCTTAAATTGTTGCAAGAAAGTATTTACCAAGAATTGGATAGTTTAAATTAGCCTTTCATTGGCATAACTACATAGATGCTATCAAAATCAGACGGGTCTTTTATAAGTGCTGGTGATCCAGTATCATTTAAAAACATTTCAATTTTCTCACCATCAAGTTGTGAAGCTATATCAATTAGATATTTTGAATTAAAACTAATATCAAGTTCGTGGTCAAATTTAACATTTAGAGTTTCTTTACCATGACCACTGCTTGTATTATTTACTGACATATTTAACCTATCCTTTTCTAGATTAAATTTTACTCCATCTTTTTTATCTAAAGATACTGAGGCAACTCTATCTACAGAATTTAAAAAAAGCTCTAGATCAACTTCTAATTTTTTTTTATTATTTTTTGGTATAACTTGAATATAGTTTGGAAACTTTCCATCTATTAGTTTAGATATTAAAATACTATTATTTAACTCGAATTTTATTTTAGATTTTTGGTTTGAAATTTTCACATCACCTTCATAGTCTTCAAGCAATGAGCAAACTTGAAATATAGTTTTCTTTGGTAATATGATTGGTTCAAAAATAATTTTTTGATTTAATAAAACTTTTGAAATAGACATTCTGTGACTGTCAGTTGCCACAGCAGTCAAATAATTTTTATTTTCTATTTGATTTTGATGAAAAAAAATTCCACTTAAATAGTGTCGTGTTTCATCATTAGAAACAGAAAACTTACATTTATTTAAAAGTTTGAGTAATTGCTTTGAATTGATTATAAATTCGTCTTGATGAAAATTTTCCTCAGTTATTGGAAATTCAGATGCGTTTATACAATTTAGATTAAATACCGATTTTTCTGATTCAACTTGTATTTTATTTTCAGATTCCTGATTAAAATTAATTTTTTTTCCTGCAGAAAATTTTCTTACAACATCATACATTATTGAAGATGAGGAAGTAGTTTTTCCTTCTTTCTCTATTTCAACATTATCAATTTGTGTTGTAAAAATTAAATCTAAATCTGTAGCAATTATTTTTAGTTTATTATTACTTGCATCTAACATTACATTTGAAAGGATAGGAAGTGTGCTTCTCTTTTCAATCACACCTTGACAAAAACTTAAAGCTTGCTGTAAATCTTTTTGATTAACGCTAAACTTCATCTTTTTTATTATATAAAATTTGGTTTTTGAGATTATCGATACTATTGCAAAGATCTATGTCATTTTTTTTTAAATTCTCAATAGTTTTTATCGAATGGATTACAGTTGTGTGGTCACGATTAGCAAATTCTCTTCCTATTTCTGGTAATGATTTAGATGTCAAAATTTTAGTTAAGTATATAGCAGTTTGTCTTGGTCTAACAAGATATCTAGATCTTCTAGATGAAAGCATTTCTGTTTTTGAAATTTTAAAGAATTTGCAGACTAAGGACTGTATAAGCTCTACTGTAACTTTATTTTCAGATAAATTTAATAAATCTTTAAGAACTATTTTTGTCTCTGATATATTTGGAACCTTATTATATACTCTTGAAAAAGATACAATTCTATTAAGAGCACCGACAAGTTCCCTAATACTACTTGTAATTTCGCTGCTTAAAAATTTCTGGATTTCTTCTGAAATATTAAATTGATTTGAGTAGAATTTTTTTAATTCATCAGATTTTAATTTAATTATTTTATATCTTAAATCATAGTCAGGTTGTTGAATATCCACAACTAAGCCTCCTGAGAATCTAGATTTAATCCTTTCTTGAATCCTGTTCAATTTATTTGGAGGTCTATCAGCTGATATTATTATTTGGGATCCTTTATCTAGTAGAGCGTTAAAAGTATGAAAAAATTCCTCTTGCATTGCCTCCTTACCGTTCATGAACTGAATATCATCAATTAAAAAAGTATCTGCATTTCTAAAATAATCTTTAAATTTTACCATATCGTTTGATTTTATTGATTTAACAAATTGATACATAAATCTTTCTGCTGATATAAACATTACTTTTTTAGTGTCTTTTAGTTTTAACCCTATAGAATTTAGCAAATGAGTCTTGCCCATTCCTACACCGCCATAAATATACAAAGGGTTATAATGAGAGCCACTTTCAGTAACTTTTATAGATGCTTCAAAGGCTATCTTATTACTTGAGCCTAATATAAAATTATCAAAATTTTTATTTGGGTCAATTCTGTTATATTGGAAAAAAAAGTCCTTAATAAATGAAATATTATTATTTTTTAAATTTTCACCGATATTATTTGTTTTATGATTAGTTTTGTCACCTTTATGCTTATTATCTTCAATAGATATTTCTATTCTAGTAATCTCTTTTTTTGTTGACTTTACTATTTGCAAAATTTGATCCAAATATCTTGAGGTAATCCAATCTCGAATAAATCTTGTCGGAACTGACAATAAAATATAAGTATTATAATTCTCTACGAATTCGATTTTTCTTAACCAACTGTCAAATATATCTTTACCAAATTTTTCAATCATTTCCCCTTGAACTTTTTCCCAAAAATTCTTAGGTTCTTGTTTTTTATTCAGCAAATTTTTTGTATTTTCCATTATTTTGAAAGATAATTGACTTAAGACCTTTAAAAAATTTAATCAACAATTTTTTTTAAAAAGCAAAAAAAATATAAAATCTGCAAGTGTATTTTTCCTAAATAAATTAAATCAAAAATAGAAATAAATTTTTTTAAACTTTTGAGTGAAATATTTTTCAAAATAAATTTTTATAGTTAATGAAATTATTTTTATAATTTAAAATTCGACTACATCTAGTAGAGAAACTAAAAATAATCATTCATTTAGTGCAAATCTTAAGTTGCAAAAATAAACACTTTGAAGTTGTTAAATATTATTTATTTTTTTGGTTATTCTTGACAAGTTTCTTGAGGCATTCCCTTTTTTGATAATGCCAGTCTTTGCAATTTTCATCAATTCAGAGTTCAGCTTGGGAAGATAAGCTAAAGCATCTTTTTTGTTCTTTTTATCAATCAAAACATTCATTTTTTTTATAGCATTTTTAAATCTGCTTCTTCGTGATTTATTAAATAAGGTCTCTCTGGAGTTTTTTCTTATTGTTTTAATTGCTGATTTTGTGTTTGCCATTTTTGTGCAGATATAACTCTAGATTTAGGTACGGTCAACTCTTTAATTTACTTTTTTTGGCAATTATTACAATAAAAATAAGATCTATTTGTTAAAATTTTTTTTTTAATAATTCCAGAACAATTTTTTCTTAAACATCGTAAATTTTGTCTTTGATAAACCATAAAGCTATCTTGGAAAGAACCAATATTTCCACTTGTATCACTAAAGTTTCTAATTGATGAACCGCCTTTTTTAATTGCTTCATTTAAAACTTTTTTTGAGAAAGTAATTAAATGACTTATATTTTTGTTTGTTAGTTTTCCACTCTGTAAAGATGGATTTATTTTACAAAAAAAAAGTATTTCATTTGCATAGATATTTCCTATTCCTGAAACAAAATTTTGATCCAATAGATAATTTCTAATATTTTTTATTTTTTTGTTTAATTTAGACTTTATATAACTTGAATTAAATTTCTTATCAAAAGGTTCTGGCCCATATTTTTTAAAATATTTTTTCAGTGATTCATTATTTGAAAATATTTTAAAAAAACCAAATCTTCTTGGATCATTATAAATTATTTTTGTATTTTTAAAAAAAATATGAACATGATTGTGTGTTTTTGGTAGATTTGGAGATTTATAAAAACTTAAATTAGTAAATATATTTTTTTTTCCTTTTTTAATTATGTGTATAGTTCCAGACATTCCAAGATGAATTATTAGAGTATAATTGTTATTTAGCTCTAAAATCAAAAATTTAGAAAATCTCTTTATTTTAATTATCCTAGACCCCATTAAAATTTGTCGAAAATTATTAGGTATTTTAAATCTTAAATTTGGATTATTAATCTTTACATTTATAATTATTTTATTGTTAATATTTTTTAACAGTGACTGTTTTACAATTTCTACTTCTGGCAATTCTGGCATTAAATACTATATTATCTATATAAAAAAAAAATTAAATACTATGAGACAGTTTTTACAAAATCAAAAAAACCTAGTAAAAAATGTTTTTGATAAAGTTTATGATAAATATGATCTTATGAACGATTTTATGTCTTTTGGCATACACCGTTTATGGAAAAAAGATTTTATTAATATGATGGCTCCTTCTATTAATAAAAAATTAATAGATGTAGGGTGTGGTACTGGAGATATAGGAAAACTTTTTTTAAAAAAAACGCAGTCTAAGGGGACTGTTTATAATGTAGATCCTAATGAAAAAATGATTAATTATGGAAAAAAGAGATTTATTGATACTAAAAATATTGTTTGGAAAATTGCTAGTGCAGAAAAATTAGATTTCGATGATAATTATTTTGATTATTACACAATAAGTTTTGGCCTAAGGAATACAAAAAGTATTAATAAATCACTTGAGGAGGCATATAGAGTTTTGAAACCTGGAGGTAGATATTTATGTTTAGAATTTTCGAAAATTGAAAATTCAAATTTAGATTTTATATATAAAAATTATTCAAAAATAATCCCTCAGATAGGTAAACTTGTTGTCGGAGAAAGAGAACCCTATGATTATTTGATTGAAAGTATAGAAAGATTTGTAAATCAAGATCAATTAATTGATTATATGAAAAATACCGGTTTTATTGATTGTAAATATAGAAATCTCTCTGGAGGAATTGTGGCTATTCATTCAGGATGGAAAGTATAATGATTAAAAAATTATTTGTTTTATTTCAAATAGCAAGAAAAATAGCAATCTCTGATGCTATAAAAGTTGTTTCTAAAATACATGAACCTCCAGCGATAATTAAAATTGTATTGAAAATCTTATCAATAAGTTTTATCGAAAAAAATAATCAGCTTAAGAATTTAAGTGATGAAGAAAAACTTTGTAAATCTATAGAAGGAATGGGGACAACATTTATAAAACTGGGACAGTTTTTAGCTACAAGACCAGATATAATTTCCGAAAAACTTTCAAAACAACTAGAAAAACTTCAAGATAAGGTTCCTCCATTTTCAACCAACGAGGCAAAACAATTATTAAAAGATGAACTTGGAGATACTTATAATTTGATATTAAATTTTAGTGACCCAGTTGCTGCAGCCTCTATTGCTCAGGTTCATAAAGCTCAAATTAATGATAATGGAACTTTAAAAGATATTGCAATAAAAATTTTAAGACCAAATATTAAAAAGGAATTTAACGAAGAAATAGATGCATTGATGTTATTAGCATACATAATTGAAAGCATAGCTCCAAAAACAAAAAGACTTAAACTTATGGAGGTAGTTTTTCTCTTAAAAGAAATTACAAACCATGAGATGGATTTGAGGTTTGAAGCTGCTGCAGCAAATGAATTTTCAGAAAATACCAAAAATGATGTTGGTTTTAATGTCCCAAAAATATATTGGAATTTTACAAGTGAAAAAGTTTTAACTCTAGACTGGATTGAAGGTATCTCTATTCGTGAAAAAGATGTTTTGGAAAAAAGAGGAATAAATATTAAAAATATAGCTACAGATATAATTCAACATTTTTTGAGGCACGCAGTTAGAGATGGGTTTTTTCATGCAGATATGCATCAAGGGAACCTATTGATAAATAATAGTGGACAAATAGTGACAATAGACTTTGGTATCATGGGTAGATTAGATAAATTAAATAGAAAGTTTTTAGCTGAAATATTATATGGTTTTATATTAAGAGATTATAAAAAAGTTGCAGATGTTCATATTATAGCTGGGCTTGTTCCAAAAAATGTAAATGTGGATGAACTCGCGCAAGCACTAAGATCGATAGGTGAACCTATATTTGGACAGTCTGTAAAAGATATTTCTGGCGGCAAGTTATTAAAACAGCTTTTTGATATTACAGAGAAATTTAATATGCAAACACAACCACAATTATTATTACTTCAAAAAACAATGGTTGTTGTTGAGGGAGTTGCAAGAAAACTTAATCCAGAGACAAATATTTGGGAAACATCTAAACCAGTTTTAGAAAAATGGTTAAAAGAAACCAAAGATCCAATATCAAATTTGAGGGAGACGCTAAAAGACTCAACAGAAGTTCTAAAAAAATTACCTGAGTTACCAGAAATTATGGATAAAGCAAACCAAGCTTTAACTTTTCTTGCCAGTGGTCAAATCCCTCAAACTTCAAACTCTTACTCTGCTCTTAAAGATAAGCAAATGGAAATGAGATCATTTAGAAATCAAAGTATTATTGGATTAATATTGCTTGTGTTTTTTGGCTTCTTAGTATTTTAATTTGTATGATGAATTATTTAGATAAAAAAAAAGTTCTATTAATAATATGTGGAGGTATTGCAGCTTACAAGTCTTTAGAACTAATTAGAATATTTAGAAAAAAAGGAACGGATGTTAGAACCATACTTACAAAAAATGCTAAAAAATTTGTGACGCCATTGTCTGTTACATCCCTATCTCAAAACAAAGTTTATTCAGATTTGTTTGACTATAAAAATGAGTCTGAAATGGACCATATATCTTTGTCCAGATGGGCTGATATAATATTAATTGCACCTGCAACAGCTAATACAATTTCAAAACTAAGTCACGGATTAGCTGATGATCTTGCAAGTACTGTAACCTTAGCATCAGACAAAAAGATATTTTTAGCACCTGCTATGAATGTTAGAATGTGGGAACATCAATCCAATAAAGATAATATAAAAAAATTAAAAAAATTTGGCTATGGTCTAATTGGACCAAAAATTGGGGACATGGCATGTGGAGAATTTGGAGAGGGTAAAATGTCTGAGCCAAGCGATATAGTCAAGTTTCTTGAAAATTTTTTCTATAATTTATGTGAAACAAAAAAAAAGAAAGCGATTGTAACAGCCGGTCCAACGAGAGAATTTATTGATCCCATAAGATATTTAACAAATAGATCGTCTGGAAAACAAGGATATGAAATCGCAAATTCACTTAATAAGAACGGTTTTGACACAACACTAATTTCTGGTCCTACAGAGCAAAATATTGATCAGGGAATTAAGTTAATCAAAGTTAAAACAGCAAATGAGATGTATAAGGAAACAATAAAAAGTTTGCCAGCAGATGTGTGTATTTTTTCTGCAGCAGTGAGTGATTGGAAAGTAAAAAATTATAGTAAGAATAAAATTAAAAAGAGTGATAATTTATCATTAAATCTTGAGAAAAATATCGATATTTTAAACAGTATCTCAAATCACAACTCACTAAGACCAAAGCTTGTAATAGGTTTTGCTGCTGAGACCAATAATGTAGAAAACAATGCTCAGAAAAAACTTTCTGAAAAGAATTGTGACTGGATAATTGCGAATGATGTATCTGATGATACTATTGGCTTCGAATCTGACGAAAATGCAATAACTATAATTTATAAAAATAATAATAGAGAAAAAATTGCTAAAACTAGTAAAGCAATTATTGCAGATAAGATTGTAGAAAAAATTATAAAACAATTAAACTAATTATGGTTAAAGTTTTAATAAAAAAACTTAATCAAAATGCAAAAATTCCATCATACAAAACATCTGGATCCTCAGGAATGGACTTAACCGCATTGTTAGATGACAAAGTTATATTACCCCCAAATAAATCTTTTTTAGTACCAACTGGTTTAGCGATAGCTATACCAGAAGATACTGAAATTCAAATTAGACCAAGATCAGGACTAGCGGCTAAATCAAATATAAGTGTCCTCAATACACCTGGTACAATAGATAGCGATTATAGGGGTGAGATAAAAATTATTTTGTTCAATCATGGTGATAAAGATTTTGTTATCAATAATGGTGATAGGATTGCTCAAATGATTTTAACACCAATTTTAAAAGTTAGTTTTCATGAAGTTGAGAATTTACCTGACACAATTAGAGGATTGGGAGGTTTTGGGTCAACCGGAAAATGAAATCAAAATTAAATAAAGAAACTATTGAGCGATATTCAAGACAAATAGTTTTAAAGGATGTTGGTATTTCTGGACAAAAAAGAATATTTAACTCCCGAATATTAATTGTTGGAGCTGGAGGCTTAGGGTGCCCAGCTGCAGATTATTTATGCAGATCTGGTATAGGTAACCTAGGTATAGCTGATTTTGATAAAGTTAATATTTCAAACCTTCATAGACAATCGGTATATTTTTTTAGTGATATTGGAAAATTTAAAGTGGATATTCTCCAAAAATATCTTAAGAAAATCAACACACAAATAAATATTAATAAGCACAAAATTAGGATTTCAGAAAAAAATGTTGGAAGCTTAATTAAAAATTATGACATTATTATTGATGGTTCTGATAATTTTTATACTAAGTTTTTGCTAAACAAAGCCTCGCTCAAAAAGAAAAAAGTTTTAATTTCTGGCGCTATAAGTAAATTTGATGGTCATGTGTTTACATTTGATTTTAAAAATAAAAAAGAGCCATGTTTACAATGCTTTTACCAAACTCTTCCATCAGATGAAATTTTAGACTGCGAAAGTGAGGGAATACTTGGACCGGTAGCTGGTATAATAGGTAATATTCAGGCAAATGAGGCACTCAAAATAATTTTGAATATTGGAAAAAGCCTTAAATCGAATATTTTAATTACAAATTTAAAAAATTTAAACTTTAGAAAAGTAAAATTCCTAAAGAAAAAAGACTGTATATGTTAAAGCTGTTAACTCTAATATTCTTTATTTTAATATTTAAATTTGATTCCATTGCTGTGGAAAAAGAATATTTTTTAATGCTTAAATACAATAAAGTAAATGTAAGATTTGGTCCTAGTAGAGATGATCAAATAAAATTTATTTATAGTAAAAAAAATCTTCCCTTAAAAGTAATCGATAAAAAAGAAAATTTTAGAAAAATACTTGACCATAAAAAAAATTCTGGATGGATACATATTTCTCAGCTTAAATCTGTAAAATCATTAATAGTCCTTGAAGATAAAATTATTTACAAAAAGAATACCCTATATTCTAAACCAATTGCTAAGCTGGAAAAAGGAAAACTTGTGTTAATTAAAAAGTGTAAACTGAATTGGTGCAAAGTAAATGCAAATCAATTCACTGGCTGGCTTAACACAGAGAATGTTTGGGGTATTAACTAATTATTTTTGTTGAGCACAAACATCTTTAATAACTGGTACATTCGCACAATCACCACATTTAGTTAATTGAACTATACAACCATCATCTAAGATTTTAACATCAACAGTTTTATCACATTTAGAGCATGTTGATGCAATAGTTAATCCACACTTTTTACAATTGTAGTTTTGAGTTTTCATATTAATAACTTAAATTTTGAAATTTCTTTTTTCAACTTAATTTTGCGCTAATGATAATTGTTAGCAAAAAAAAATAAATTTTTAAGTTTTTTTTGAAATAATGATAACTATTCGCAAGTTTATTTTTTTGACTTACTTGCCCACCACTTGTCTAAAATAAAATACCACACGGAGTTTGCTAAAGGTTCTACTATTGCATCAGTAAGTGCAATCATAAAAGAAACATCCGCTACAAGCATTAAAACTGTAATAGCGATAGCAAAGTGACCAACTGTATATACAATAGTTCTAAGGATTGAGCCTTTATTGCTTTGAAAAATATCCTTAGATGCACCGAACAGGCCTTTAGTTAATTCAGTCATACTTTTTAGATTTAAATGGATCTTCCAAAACACAAGCAACTAAATGAATTCTTGCTTGTTCACCTCCATTAAAGAAATTGTGAAACTTTGTGTTGTTAGTTATAGTTACATGCCCATCTGCAGGAAGATGTTTTGCAACATTCTCTATAACCATTGAACATCCTTTGTTTGTTATAATTGGAACATGTAGTCGTGGTTCTGGATCTTTATGCCAGCTTAAAGTTGATCTTGGTTCTTTCAATAGTAACCTCACTCTACCAAGTTTAAATCTCTTTTTTAAAGTATCATATACTTCTTTAAAATAAGTATTTTCAAATTCTGGCATTAATTCTGTATACTTTGACTCATCTATGGATATATCCCTTGAAACAACCTTGCCAGTCTCGTCAGCTATAGTCCAGTATTTTCCTCTTACATTATGACCCTCCACTGAACCATTATCATTAGGTATTCTATTTACAGGAATAGCACCAAAATGGCTAATACCTAAGGAGTTAAAGTTTTTTCTCTTTAAAACTAAATCCAAATCTTTTCTTAATTTTAAAATATCAAATTTAAGATCTGGAACTTTATAAAAATCTTCAAAACTTACCTGAACCATTTATTATTCCCCAATATTTACTTTAGATCAAATCGATCTAAA
>MDTD01049757.1_pt1 | contig 13785 bp, 11 predicted proteins | sample 811221 | NCBI WGS metagenome assembly MDTD01 (sample SAMN05326646, study PRJNA326480) | marine metagenome | isolation source: seawater | place: Pacific Ocean: South West | collected 2011
AACAGGAGAGCGTCTGAGAGATCGTCCCATCGATCTCAATCATCCTCGTTTTTTAGTCACTCACGTTCCAGAGGGAGCCGTGATTGCTCAGATGAAGGACGAGTCTGAGAATCCTGTTTGGTCTGAACTCATCGTGACCTCTCCGGGTGTTGTGAATGTGGTGGGTCCTTAAACCTTAACTGCCACACCCAAAGTAAATGAAGATTGAGCGTTTTCTAGGTCAGAATGCGGCGCAGCGCTTTTATAATCTACTGAGTTTCTCATCTCTGAATGAGCGTAGGCATGGCTTGATCGAGCTTGAGGATGGATAGTCAAAGATGGCTTTCCATGATAGATCTCCTCTCATGACTGTTTCGAAAGAGCCTAAAGCTGATCACGCCCCTAAGTCGAGTTTTGAGGAGAATTTAAAAGAGCTACAAGCGATGGTGGAGCAGCTGGAGCGAGGTGATCTCCCTCTTGAAGATGCGTTACAGACATTTGAAAGAGGAGTGAATCTCACTCGTCTTTGCCAAAAGGAACTCTCAGCGGCAGAGAAAAAAGTAGCTCTCCTTCTTAAAAAAGATCACGATCAAGCTGAGATAAAGCCTTTTTAGGGAAGCGCTTTTTTGTGAAAAAAAAACGCATTGACCAACTCCTTGTTGCAAACGGCTTTGCAGAGAGCCGACAAAAGGCTCAGGCACAGATCATGAGTGGTAATGTCCTTGTGAATGATCTTCCCATTGAAAAACCTGGAGCCATGGTGGATCTCCATTCCGTCATACGTCTTCGTGAAAAAACGCGCGACTATGTTTCTCGGGGTGCTTATAAAATGATTCGAGCGTTGGAGGCGTTTCCAATTGCGATTGAAGGACGAATCGCAATGGATGTGGGTGCTTCTACTGGTGGGTTTACCCAAGTGTTATTGGAAAAAGGAATTAAAAAGGTCTACGCCATTGATGTGGGAACGAATCAGCTTGATTATCGAATTCGATCGAATTCTCGAGTGATTTCCATGGAAAAGAAAAATGCTCGCTATCTTTCAAAGGAGTGGGTTGCTGACGAGATTGATCTATTTGTGATGGATGTTTCTTTTATATCGTTGACGAAAATCATCCCAGCAACGCTCGATCTTTCTCACTCGAAGACGGATTGGATCACACTGATCAAACCTCAGTTTGAAGCAGGACCTGAAGAGATTGAAAAAGGTGGTATTGTCAAAAAAGAAGCAACGCGCCTTGCGGTGAACCAGCGAATCACTCAAGCGTTTGGTGTGTTGGGTTTGAAACGCTTGGGGTGTGTAGAGTCTCCAATTCAAGGGGCAAAAGGCAATATCGAATATCTAGCGTGGTGGCAAAAAGGAGAGATTGAAAAATGAAGTCGAGGGAAAGTCGAAGTTTCATTTCTAGTGGGTTGAAGTTTTCTATTGGGATTACGATCGTGTTCTTGGGGTCCCTTTATTTAAGTGGTTGTTCAGTCAGTGAAAAAAAACCACCTTCAAAGAAAGAGTGGCCAGCGCCAGCATGGAAAAAAGAGGAAGTTAATAAACAAAAAGAAATGACTTTAAAGCCCGTTACGTTGGTATTCGGACCTGGGCTTGCTAAAGCCTTCGCAAGTGCGGGAGTTTTAAAGGCTCTAGAGGAAAATAAAGTACCCATCAAAGCGATTGTAGGAACGGGCTTTGGTGCAATAGTGGGAGGGCTTTATGTTTCTAGTCGATCCATTCATGATTTTGAATGGAAGTTGACTCGATTTAAGAAAAAAATCTTTCCAGGCCTTTCGAGAAAACCTGAGTTGCTCAATGATCCCAAAAGCGATTTCTATCGGACCTTAGATTCACTTCTTGTGGGGAAACAGCTACAGAGTCTAAAAACGTCTTTTGCAATGACCTCTTTTACTGCCTCTGACTCGTCTATTTCTTACCTACAGCGAGGGGCTTTGCTCAGTGCGATAAAAGCGTCGATTGGGATTCCAAAGTGGGTAAGTGTTGGACGTTGGGGGGGACAACGAGCTTATTCTGGTGCATTGATTGCACCTTATCCGGTGACTTGGGCTCAGGAGAGATGGAACGCTCCTGTGATCGTCATTTCAGTGACGGATTCACGAGTCAATGAATCGAGCAAACCCTACCCCGAGAGTTTAGATTTTGACGCACAGATGGCCATGGGTCAATTGCTTCATCAAGACGCGCTGTCAAAAGCGGCATTGGTGATTCGACCTCATTTATCTGGCATTGGGTACTTTGATTTTTCAAAGATCCATTCAATAATGTTTAGAGGCAGAAAAGAAACCTTATCAAAAATGAACCAGATTCGGCAGCTGTTGATCAGCGCTGAGAAAGATTAACCTCATCTGATGGACACCTATCAACCTAAATACACAGAAACGGACGCTGAAGAAGAAGTCACGTTAGCAGACCGTGCTCGATTTCTTTCAAATCGAATTTTGAAATATGCTTTTTTTGGAATTTTAGGGGCATGGTTTTTTTATTGGTATTTTTCTAAAGATTTTCCCAAAATCATTTCCTTGGCAGACTATCAACCGAGGGTTGTTTCTCAAGTCTATGCACTAGATGAGGATCAGTATGTTCAGGTAGGTGAGTTTTTCAAAGAGCGTAGAGAAGTGATTTCCTATGATCAGATCCCAAGTTTGGTCGTGAGATCTTTTATTGCTGCGGAAGACGATAAATTTTTTGAACATAAGGGAATCAGTTTGACAGCGATTCTAAGGGCTGCCATTGCAAACTTTAAAGCAGGTCATGTGGTCCAGGGTGGGAGTACGATCACCCAGCAGGTCGCAAAATCTCTTTTCCTTACGCCTGAACGAAGCATAATTCGAAAAATTAAAGAAGCGATATTGGCTTATCGAATTGAAAAAAATCTAAACAAAGAGGAAATTTTATATCTTTATTTAAATCAGATTTACCTAGGGCATGGAGCCTATGGTATTCAGGCAGCAGCTCAGGCTTACTTTCGAAAAGACGTAGGTCAATTGACTTTATCCGAGGCATCGCTTTTGGCGGGAATGCCGAGAGCGCCTACGAAGTACAATCCAATTTATAATCCGTCTCGTGCCAAAGAAAGACAGCTCTATGTGCTCAGGAGAATGGTTGAAAATAATTTTATCTTGCCAGAACAAATGCTCGAAGCTGCAGCAACGCCTTTAAAAATTTATCGAAGTGGTAAGAGCCAAAAAGAAATAGCTCCCTACTATGTTGAACATATCCGTCGTTATTTGATTGAACGCTATGGAGTGGAGAAAGTCTATGAGCAAGGCTTGGAAATTTACCTTCCTGCAAAAATGAAAACGTTAAAATCAGCTCGTGAGAGCCTTGTGAATGGCCTCAAACAGGTGGATAAACGACTTGGCTATCGTGGACCCATTCGACGTTTAGAAGGGGATGAGCAGGTAAAGGCTTTTATCAGGGAAAGCGAAAAAGATTTATTTCAGAATAAAGTTCCTTATGGGTTTTTAAAACCTGAAGGGGAGATGGAGTATTCTGAAGCGTTAGGTCAGTTGGGGATGACTCGCCGGGAAGATTATCTGAGAGAAAATGAGCATTATGAAGCTCTTGTGGTTGCAGTGAGTGATTCAAAGCAAATGGCAAAGGTTCAAATCGGTCCTGTTCAGCTTCAAATGCCGATGAGTACCATGACTTGGGCACATGAGATGACTAAAAGTCGAATCAAACCTCCTTCTCCGAGAGTTCCGTCTCAAGTGGTTAAACCCGGAGATGTGGTCTACGTTCAGGTCTTGCCGTTTGAGGAGGTCGTGGATTCAGAGCAAATAGATCAGCTCAAACGCAGTGATTCTGATTCTTTACCTCGATTTGTGGCTGCACTAGACCAGCGACCAAACCTTGAGGGTGCGGTATTTTCTGTGGATGTAAAGTCAGGCTATGTGCTTGCAATGGAAGGTGGGTATAGTCATGAGCGATCCGAGTTTAATCGAGCGATTCAAGCAAAACGGCAACCTGGTTCCGCTTTTAAGCCAATTATTTATTCTGCAGCAGTTGAGCGAGGATTGACCCCGAGTTCAATTATTGTTGATTCTCCCATCGTTTATGACGATGATTTATTTGGAAAATGGAAACCATCAAACTTTTCAGAAAAGTTTTATGGAGATACGACTGTTTTACAGGCGTTTATTCGCTCTCGAAATATTCCAACGATTAAATTGGTTCAAAGAATTGGTGTGTCTCAGATCATTGAATATGCCCGAAAGTTGGGGATGGGAGGGCATTTTAATGAAGACTTGTCCATTTCTTTGGGAAGTGCGACGACAAGTTTGTATGAGCTAGTTCAAGTGTTTTCTTTGTTTCCTCGTTATGGGAAACGATTGGATCCTATTTTTATTGAGAAGGTGATTGATCGAGATGGATTAGTGCTTGAAGAAAACCTCCCTCAGACACTTCCGAATCCAGCAGAACTCGTTCAAAAACCCTTTGAACCAAAACCGTTTGAAAATGACGAGAGTCTGGCGGAGCTTCGGCAAAAACAAATTCAGCGTCAATGGAAGAATGCTCAAGGGATGACTGCAGGACTTGATTCGGAAGAAATGAATGCAAACCCAGGTGCAAATGGGGACGAGTCTCAGCCGGCTACTGATCTCAGTGCAAACGGTGCTGAAGCGGAAGGGGCACTTCCGGGAATGCCAAAAGCCATTGATATTTCCTCGTTGCCTGGAGCTCGGGATCAATTATCTGAGACGATTGGTTCTGGTGAAACTTATTCAGATCAATTGATGGATCCGCGCGTGGCATATGTCATGACTCATCTTATGAAAGAGGTCGTGAACTTAGGAACGGGTCGTAGAGCTAAAGCTTTAGGACGAGTGGCTGCCGGTAAAACTGGAACGACCAATGATTATAAAGATGCGTGGTTTATGGGATTTACTCCATCCGTTGTGACGGGTGTTTGGGTAGGCTACGATGATTCGGAGAGTTTGGGGTTTGGTGGCACCGGTGCTGGAGCTGCGTTGCCAATTTGGCTTCAATACATGAAAGAGGCAGTCAGCGAGTATCCGGAGAGTGATTTCATTGCTCCACCGGGAGTTGTTTTTTCTACGATTGACCCAAAAACGGGCACACTCGTGGATCCACGAACGTTTTCGGGCGCCAGAACAGTGGCGTTTATTGAGGGGACGGAGCCCACTGAGTTTCAATCAAATGCCAAAGAGAAGATTGTCGAGTCTGAGAGCGAATTCTTTAAAGAGGACTTCCAATAGATCCGATTTTGTATTGAGAAGGGAAAGGTCCCCACTCAATGCTTTGGACTACCAATTCTTACAAACGAGCCATCATTGCTTCAGCAATGACGCATGCAGCCATTCTTCTGGTTTTTCTTGCGCTGCATCATAGTGGGCTTCGTTTTGAACCCACTGAAAATCCCAAGCCTCTTTTAATTGAGGTGGTGAGTCCTTCCAAGAGTCGCAATCAAATCGTGCAGTCTCAAAAGGGCACGATCGTAGATCAAGCAAAAGAAGATGCTTTGTTGGGGAAAGAAAATCGAGTTGTAGAAAAACAAACGCTGGGTCGGACAGCCCAAGTGAGTCTTCCTCGAGCGCAACCTCGTTCTAAAGAGGACCTTAAATCCACAGAAGAAATGACTGATTCTTCCAAAGACCAGGCGTCAGCAAAGAGTCAGAAGAAACCTTATCCTGTGTCCTTAAAAAAACTTGGAGTACCGTTATTTCCAAAAAACTCAGAATCAATGGAAGCAAAAAAAGAATCTCAACCCGCTCCAAGACCGGCTTGGGCAGATTTTGCAAAAGCTCATCGAGGAGAAGTTGATCCCGATTATGTGAAGGGAATTGAACAGGGAAACGAGACGGCATTGAATACAAAGGAGTTTGTGTTTTATGGCTACTTTGAGCGTATCCGGAGCCGACTCAACCAAGCCTGGCGACCCTTGCTTCAAGCTCATATATTAAAATTTTATAAAACTGGACGCACCATTGCCAATCATCGTGATCATGTGACTCGGATTCTAGTCACGCTAGATCAAAAGGGTGACATCGTTAAAGTTCAAATTCTTGAAAAATCTGGCACGCATATCTTAGATGATTCCGCTGTCAAAGCCTTCAACCGAGCGGGTCCATTTCCTAATCCACCTAGAGGCCTTGTTGATACAACGGGGCAAATCAAGATTCGATGGGATTTCATCTTAAAAAGTTGAGACTCAACGACCTTTGATTCGATCGACTCCTTCTCGAACTAGATACTCTCCCCACAATTCATCGAGTCGCCGAAACGTTCGAATGATTTGTTCAGCAGCATCGTTCTCAGAAATCGCCTGATGCTGACTTAAATCACGGGTAGCTTTCAAAATGGCTCGAAAAGCAGGCGATTGCATCACCTCTTTGAGCTCTTGAGACAGGTTTCTGGGAGTCTCCACTCGAGTCGAAACCACAGCTGTATTTAGTACTTTAGTAAATCGCTTTGTTAACTGCTCAGCTTGGTTTTTTCTTTTTTCGAATTCAGAAACTGTATATGTTGTTGATCTACGAGTGTTGTTCATGCTTACTTTCGCAACAATAACTTGGCTTATAACAATACCCCGGTTCACTCCGGAGTCAATGAGGTTTCTAAACAATGAGTAAAACAGCTTGGATGAATCTTGAGCCTAGGTTTCAAGCACGGCACATTGGCCCATCGCCAGAAGAGCAAAAACAACTTTTAAAGTCTTTAGATTTCGGTTCTATGGATTCTTTTATCGACGATGCGATTCCTCCGAGCATTCGGGTCGACCAAGATCATGAGGGATTCCCATGTTGGAGTGAAGCTGAAATCATCAGGAAGCTGAAACGATGGGGTCGACAGAATCAACGATTTAAAAACTATATTGGGTTAGGCTACCATCCAACCCATACCCCTAGCGTGATCCAAAGAAACATCCTAGAAAACCCAGGATGGTACACACAGTACACGCCTTACCAAGCAGAGATTTCTCAAGGTCGCTTAGAGGCACTTTTAAACTTTCAAACGATGGTGCAAGACCTCACAGCGCTTCCTATTGCAAATGCTTCCTTGCTAGATGAAGCAACAGCAGCAGCTGAAGCGATGGCCATGTTTTTTGCTCAACGAAAAGATCGTAGCAAAAAAACGTTTTTTGTTTCAGAAGACGTTCATCCTCAAACCATTGCCGTGATTCAAACGCGTGCTAAGCCGCTTGGAATTGAAGTACAGATAGCTCGCTGGGAAAGTGTTGAAGAATTTGACTCTCTTTTTGGGGCATTGATTCAGTATCCTAATACGGATGGAGCGGTGGTTGATTACACATCATTTATAGAAAAAGCTCAATGCTCCAATTGTTTTGTGGTGTGTGCTGCAGACTTGATGAGCCTTGTTTTATTAAAGCCTCCAGGAGAGATGGGGGTGGATGCCTGCGTTGGAAACACCCAGCGATTTGGGGTGGCTTTGGGGTTTGGGGGGCCGCATGCAGCGTTTTTTGCGACGACCGATCAATTTAAGCGAAAACTCCCTGGACGTATCGTGGGGGTTTCAAAGGATCGAGACGGAAAGCACGCTTATCGTTTGGCGCTGCAAACTCGCGAACAACACATTCGCCGTGAAAAGGCGACCAGTAATATTTGCACTGCTCAGGTTTTATTAGCAATCATGGCATCGATGTATGCCATTTATCATGGCCCGGAGGGCCTACGCAGAATTGCTCGTAAAATTCATTTTCAGACAGTGAGCCTAGCAAGTGCGTTGGAGCAGCTGGGGTTTAGCTTGGTTCATTCGAATTTTTTCGACACGCTTTTAGTTAGCGTGAATGGCAAGAAAGAAGAAATTTTAGCATCTGCTCGGAGCAAGAAAATCAACTTGCGAGACTACCCAAAAGATGTGCTTGGGATTTCTCTTCATGAAGCTGTGACGACAGCAGATTTAGAAGAGTTAGTATCCGTGTTTGATATTGCTCAAAAAAATCAGAAAAACCTTGAATGGAAAGAAGACTTTAAGCTGGGTCAGAAACGAGAGAGTGATTTTTTAACTCACCCGGTCTTTCATGAGTTTCACTCTGAAACTGAAATGCTTCGTTATATTAGGCGACTCGAATCAAAAGACCTTTCTTTAAATTTTTCTATGATTCCCCTAGGGTCGTGCACCATGAAGCTTAATGCAACGACCGAGATGCTTCCCGTGACTTGGCCAGAGTTTGCTGAGATTCATCCATTTGCACCATCTGAACAAACTCAGGGCTATCAGGCTTTGATTCAAACCCTTGAAACACGACTATGTGAGATCACTGGGTTTGATGCAGTCTCGATGCAGCCCAATGCTGGATCACAAGGTGAGTATGCAGGTCTTTTAGTCATTCGCGCTTTTCACGAAGCTCGAGGTGAGTCGCATCGAAAAATCTGTTTAATTCCTACATCGGCCCATGGAACCAACCCAGCAAGTGCCGTGATGAGTGGTTTTGAAGTCGTCCCTGTTCGGTGTGACGATCGAGGCAATATTGACTTAGAGGACCTTCGTGAAAAGTCTCAAGCTCACTCGAAGGAGTTGGGTGCATTGATGGTGACTTATCCTTCCACACATGGGGTGTTTGAGGAAAAAATCAGAGAGATTTGTGGCATTATTCATGAGCATGGTGGTCAAGTCTACATGGACGGAGCGAATATGAATGCTCAAGTTGGACTGTGTCGACCGAGTGATTATGGACCCGATGTTTGTCATTTAAATCTTCATAAGACATTTTGCATTCCCCATGGTGGGGGTGGACCTGGAATGGGACCCATTTGTGTTAAAAGTCATTTAAAGCCTTTTTTGCCGACCCATCCGATTGTGACTATGGGAGAAGGTTTAGAAAAAGCGATCGGTCCTGTTTCCGCGGCACCTTGGGGAAGCCCAAGTATCTTGCCTATTTCCTACGCTTATATCGAGATGATGGGGAGTGAGGGCTTAAAAAGTGCCTCTGAGGTTGCAATTTTAAACGCCAACTACATTGCTCAGCGGCTCAATGAGCATTACCCAATTTTATATCGAGGGGAAAAAGGCTTAGTGGCTCATGAGTGCATCATCGATCTACGGCCGTTGAAAGCACTGGCTGGAATCGAAGTGGAGGATGTGGCGAAACGGCTGATGGATTATGGGTATCACGCTCCTACGATGTCGTGGCCTGTGGCCGGAACTATGATGATTGAGCCCACTGAAAGTGAAACCAAAGCAGAGCTTGATCGATTCTGTGATGCCATGATCGCAATTCGCGAAGAAATTAAAAAAATTGAGACGGGGGACTATGATCGGACTTCTAATCCACTTAAGAATGCGCCCCACACGGCCACGACGATCGCTTCGTCAGATTGGGATTATGCTTATACAAGAGAGCAGGCAGTGTACCCTCTTCCTTGGGTGAAAGATCGAAAATTTTGGCCAAGTGTTTCTCGAATCGATGGTGCCTATGGAGATCGTAACTTGGTTTGCTCATGCCCACCTTGGGGCGATGATTAGAGAAGCGTTTTTTAAGCTTTGGGTTACTATCGTTTTTCTTTTTGGTTCGTTAGCTTCGTTAAAAGTCGTTCCAGTAACGATTGGGTTTTGATTTGTTGTGTCTCTAGCCAATCCGCATCCTGCTCTTTTCCAATTTCGATCGAGAAATTAGGATTTTTTAATCCATCGGCGAGTGCTTTTAGCGACTCAAAGTGACTATTAAAAGTCTCAGTATTGTTCTCAGAAAGAGCAATCAGTGCAGATGTAAAATGAAAGTAGCCTTGATACTTATGTCGCTTAAGTCCTTTTGGAAATTGATTGAGTCTCTCTTCTGCTTTTTCAAGTGTTTGAGTGATTTGTCGTTTTGTTGCTGGACTAATTCCCGATCTAAGGAGATTCTCAATTCGAGCAAAATAAATAGAAGGTTCCTGAGGGTCTAGTTTTTCCGCTTGATCTAATAACGTTGCTGCTGTTTGAATATTTTGAACCACCAGTTGGTCAAGATCGATTTCACTCCCGTTGACCCAAATTCGACTGATATTTGGATGTTGCTCATGAAAACGTTTTGCAAGGTCTCCCTGAGAATGTAAAAAACCTGCAAAAGCTACGAAAAGGTTTCCGAGAGATACCTTTTTGTCACGTGTGAGAAAGTTTTCTTCTTCTAATTTAAAAACCAACTCAATCGCATTTTCAAATTCCTCGCGAGCGATTTGACTCATCCCCAAGGCTGTCTCAAATTCCGTTACATTGAATTGATCTGCCTGAGTCCATTCTTTTCCTAAATTTTCTTTTGCTAGAGCAATATGAGTCCGTGCCAAATCCCAATGAATTTGCCACTGACGAAGTTTCAATGGCTGCTGGTCGTTTTGATTCGCGACTGATTCTAGTTTACGTTTGGCTGCTTTAAGTTTTCCTTGCTTGAGATAACTTCGACCTAAAAAATGCTCTGCTGATGCTTTATGTGCGAGAATGGTTTTAAGCTTTTTATTGTCCTCTTCCAAACCAAGCTTCAGTGTCTCGTTATTGGGGTCATTTTCAAGTTTGTTTTCACTCAGCTCAATTTCACTGAGCTGATTTGAGACTTCCCTGGCTGCAAATTGGATTGACCGTTGCAGTGCCTCTTCAGCCATTGAGTAGTCGTCTTTAAGATAAAAGATGGTGCCGACTCGAAGCCAAACATAAGGATCCTCAGGGCGATCTTCCAACGTATTTTTGTATAAAGTGAGTGCCTCACTAAAGCGTTTTTCATGAAAGGCCTGGTCAGCTTGACCGATCCGCTTATGAAGTTCTTGATCCAAAGGGCTGTCGAATTGAAGTCCCTCGGGTGTGATCTGCCCATAGGTCTGCTGCACCATTCCTAAAGAAATGAAGAGCACCCACGTTAATTGCTTCCACTGCTTTGAATCTAACCCTTGTTTAAACAGCTTTATGACTTTCATGGCACCTCCTCGCTGGGAATGGTTCGAGCTGAGTCTCTGAAGTCTCATCACCCACAAGGTGCTCCTCACCATTACGTTTTTTAAAATTAAAGTCAACGATTGACTGAAACGGTAATTCCTCATGGGATCGAAGCCGTTATTTGGGAATCAACTTTGGAAGGGAAAGTTAACCCAACGACTCAACAAACTCAGTATAACGCTTTGAGTCCATCAATGAGTCGAGCTCCTCTGGATTTTGAAGTTCAAGCTTCGCGATCCAACCTTGATCATACGGGCTTTCATTGATGCTGGAAGGGGTGTCATTCAATGATTCGTTCACTTCAATGACTTTTCCTGAAACCGGAGAATAAAGGTCTGATACTGCTTTGATGCTCTCAACGACTCCAAATGATTCTTTCACGCCCAGTGTTCGATCCGCTTCGGGCAGCTCCACAAAAACCACTTCTCCGAGCGCACTTTGAGCGTGATCAGTGATTCCAATGGTCACTGTGTTTCCCTCAACTTTGGCCCACTCATGATCTTCGGTATACTTTAAATCTGAAGGGAAGTTCATTTTTGATCCTTAACCTCTTTATTTTGGATTTACAAACGGGGTTTTTACCACCTTTGCAGGGAAATTGCGATTTCTGATTGAAATCCAGACCTCATTGTCAATTTTTGCTTCATCAATAGCAATGTATCCAATTCCAATAGGCTCATTTAAACTTGGAGAAAGGGTTCCACTCGTGACTTCGCCAATGGGCTGCTCAGAGTGTTTTGATAGAATTAAATAGCCCTTTCTTGGAATCGCTTTTTGCAGCAACTTAAACCCAACAAGTTTTCGAGTCTTCTTTTCTTTCTTTTTTTCCTCAAGCGCCTTTCTGCCAACAAAGTCAGAGGGTTTATCAAAAGAGACTACCCAGCCCAGTCCAGCCTCCAAGGGATGTGTTTGCAAGGAAATTTCATTGCCGTAAAGTGGGTACTTCATTTCTAGTCGAAGCGTGTCACGAGCTCCTAAGCCAATTGCCTGAATTCCATCAGACGTTCCTGCGCTCAAAATGGCACTCCATGCCTTAGAGGCACTTTCGTTTTTTAAATAAATCTCAACGCCCTCTTCACCTGTGTAGCCTGTTCGTGCTACCCAAACTTCAGAGGCACCAAAAAGAGATGCGGGTTCAATCGTAAAGCGCTTAAGATTTTTAAAATCTTTCCCCGTTGCTTTTTTTAGAATATCAAACGACTTGGGACCCTGAATGGCGATTTGACTCCATTGATCGCTTTCATTTTTAATCTCAAATTTTAGTTGGCCTGTTTTTTCTCTAAACTGACTCGCTACTTCTTGCAAATGGCGGTCATCTTTGTCGCAATTTGAAGCATTGACGACTAATAAAAAAGCGTTCTCTTCAGTGCGATACACAATCAAGTCATCTACAATGCCTCCCGACTCAACACACATCACTGTGTATATGGCTTGATGAAGTGGCATTCTGGAAATCCACTGGGTTAGAGCAAAATCTAAAAATGCTGGGGCATCTTCACCTCTTACCCAAATTTCACCCATATGGCTCACATCAAATAATCCACAAGCAGTTCGGCACGCGAGATGCTCTTGATTGATTCCAGCCGTGTAATGAACTGGCATCTCCCAGCCTCCAAAATCGATGAGTTTGGCCGATTGGTTTACGTGGTCATCATAAAGCGCTGTTCGTTTCAAAGACTTTGTCATTTTTCATCCTCGTTCTTCAATGCTGCTTTTAGAGTATTTTCTAATAACAAGTGAATCGTCATTGGGCCAATTCCGCCAGGCACGGGTGTGATGGCGGCAGCTTGTTGAGACACCAGTTCTTCATCGACATCGCCGCAAAGTGTGCCATCTTTCAACCGATGAATGCCTACATCTACCACTGTTGCCCCTGGCTTCACATCTTCTTTTTGGATGAGCTTCGGCTGGCCCGCTGCTGCAACCAGAAGATCTGCCTGTTTTGTAAATGTGCTTAAGGGTTGACTCTTTCGATGACAGTGAATCAACGTCATGTTTTTCTGTAAGAGCAGTTGAGCAATAGGCTTACCTACAATCGAGCTTCTTCCTACCACACAGGCCGTTTTTCCTTCAAACTTGAAATTATAAAACTCTAAAAGACGGATGATCCCAAGTGGAGTACAGGACACCAATTGAGGAAATCCCAGAGCAAGAGAACCTACATTATAAGGATGAAATCCGTCGACATCTTTACCAGGAGAAACCCAGCTCAAGACTTGACTTTCTTCAAACTGAGGTGGCAACGGACGTTGAATCAAAATCCCGTCAGTTTTGGGGTCTTGATTTAAATAATCAATCATTTTTAAAACTTTTTTTGGATCGGTACTTTCAACAAAGTGAATGGTTTCGCTTTCAAATCCAAGGCGTTTTGCAGCTTCCGCTTTTTTTTGCACATAAATCTTGCTTGCAGGATCCTCACCAACGATCACTACTGCAAGCTTAGGTTTTCGGCGGGTTCTTTCTAAAAATGCCGCTGTTTGTTCCGTAAGCGATGATTTTATTTCTTCAATGACAGGTTTTGCTGTGAGTCGTTTCGCCATCAAATCGATTCCATTAATTCTATTCTCAATTCAGGAAAAATTTGCCTAGTTCCTGCTAATTTAATTTTCCACCTTTCTAGCTCAGATTGAAAATCAACAACAGTGAAAAATATCGAGTTAAAGTTAAATTAAAAAAGATAAGGATTTCTGGGGGTTTAAAAGAAGCGCCAAAATTGGCAAAAATTTCCCATTAAAAAAAAACATCGGAATGTCGATCACTCCTTCTTATACTAGAGCTAAGGAGAACCCCTTTGGCTGAAGGAATTTGGACGGCAGTATCAGGAGCAAAAGCAAGAATTAACACGATTGATAGTGTTTCGAATAATCTTGCGAATGTGAATACTGATGGTTTCAAAAAAGACCGACAGACTTTTAAGG
>MDTD01098261.1_pt1 | contig 13785 bp, 13 predicted proteins | sample 811221 | NCBI WGS metagenome assembly MDTD01 (sample SAMN05326646, study PRJNA326480) | marine metagenome | isolation source: seawater | place: Pacific Ocean: South West | collected 2011
AAATTTCAAAAGCAACAATAAAACTTTTGGAAAGAAATAATGTTATTCCAGATTATGAAATAATTAGTATTAATAGTAAAACAACTGATAATCCTAAACAATCGATTGAAGATGCACGTATCAAAGCAAGAAATAGTGGGAAGAAAGGAGTTTTGGTATTAAGTGGAAAACAATGTAGTCTTGGTGTATCAATTAATAATTGTGATATTGTATTATTGCTAAATAATAGCATGGGATCTGATATGATTTATCAGATGATGTTTCGTTGTATGACAGAAGGGAAGAATAAAAAATGTGGTTTTGTGGTAGATTTAAATATTCACAGAGTAATTGAAACTTCTGTAATTAATTATGCTTCATTAATAAAACCAGACATTCATCCAAGAGAAGCTACAAAATTCATTCTACAAGAAAGACTTATCAATTTAAATGGTGATCATTGGATGCCTTCTTTCGGAAATGATGTTTCCAAAATTAATGCTTTATGTAAAAATATATATGAATTATATTCGTCTAAAACTGAAAAAGTAGTTAATTATTTACTAAATCGTCTTTGTTTTAAGAAATCATTTCTTACAAATGAAGAACAAAAAATATTTAATGCTATATTTAGTAATACATCCATTACCAAAAAACAAAAAGAATTAATAGATAAATATTTAGAGGAAGAAGAAAAAATCCAAAAAGGTATTGAAAAAACATTAGTTGAAAATAAAGAAATAGATACATTATCAGTAACAAATGATGAAGATAAAAAAGAAGAGAAAGAAATAAACTATATGGATATTTTAAAACATATTATTCCTCTTATATGTTTATTAACTATTCACAATAAAGAAACATCATTTGTAGAAATGTTTAAATTAATTGAAAATAATGAATATGTGTACAACATCCTAATTAACCAAACTAAAAGTTGGTGGGGTAAATCAGTAGATTCAAAAATACTTAAAAAGTTTATCAATATATATTTCAAATATATGAAAGATGATAAAGAGACTAATCAGATTATTAGAACTGTAAAAGAAATATTTACAAAAAATATTAAAAATAATAAAGAACTATCTATCTTGATTGATAAATATTTAATTCCACAAGAACTTGAAAAGAAAAGTAATGCAGAAATTTCTACACCACACAACTTAAGAAAAGAGATGTTAAAAAAGATACCTATTGAATTCTGGACATCAAAAAATAAAGTCTTTGAACCTTGTTCTGGAAAAGGTGGATTTATTGTAGATATAATCGATAGATTTATGATTGGTCTTAAGAAAACTATTCCTGACGAAAAAGAAAGATATAAAACAATTGTAGAACAGTGTTTGTATTTTAGTGATATTAATCCTACAAACATATTTATCTGTAAATTATTGATAGACCCGTATAATGAGTATAAATTAAATTACAATGAAGGAAATACATTAGAAATTAATATTAAGGAAAAATGGGATATTAATGAGTTTGATGCTGTTATTGGAAACCCTCCTTATTCAACAGATCCTTCAAAACAAAATACAACCCCTCTATACAATCTATTTACAGAAAAATATATTGATAAGTGTAAATATTTATTATACGTTATTCCATCAAGATGGTTTATAGGTGGAAAAGGATTGGATAATTTTAGAAAAAAAATGAAAGGAAGAAAAGATATCAAATTAATATGTCATCAAGATAATGAAAAAAAATGGTTTGGAAATAATGTTGAGATCAAAGGAGGTGTTAATTACTTTCTAAAAGATAGTGAATATAATGGTGATTGCTTATTTAATGGTATAATGTACGATTTATCAAAGTATGATATGATTATTAATCCAAAACATCATAGTATCATTGATAAAATTATTAATCATGAATCTTTGGATATATTATATAAATCTTCAGGATATTTCAAAGTTAGAACAAATGATAAAAGATTAAAAGATGAAGGAGAATTAAAATGTTATGTATCTTATTTGAAATCTAAAAATAGATATAAATTCATTGATAATTATGATAATAAAAATAATTCATGGAAAGTTATTACTTCAAGAGCTGCTTTTGGTGCATACAGTGGTTTTGGATATAAAAATATATCAGATCCAAATGAAATTTATACAGATAGTTATATATCATTTCATGTAAAAAGTTATGAAGAAGCTAGTTCTTTATTATCTTATATGGAGACAAAGTATGTTAATTATTTACTATCTGTTAGAAAAATATCTCAAGATATTTCTGAAAATACTTGTAAATGGATTCCATTAGTACCATTAAATAAAAAATGGAATAATGATGAAGTATACAAATATTTTAAAATTACAAAGGAAGAAGTTAAAATTATTGAAGATTCAATATAAATATTGAAAATATAATAAAAGTAGTGATTATAAATTAAATACTATTTTTCTTATTCTAAATATAACTTGATAACTTATAATACATTTTTACATATTTTTCTGATAGAAGTGAAAAATATGTAAAAATAACATTAACAAGAAAACCTATAAAAATGTTTGGAATAGGTTGGCTTTTTAACTGTTTCAATGGTATAAAAACATTATTTTAAAATATTATATTCAAAACAGATTTAAAAATAATTTACTATTTAATATTTAGATATGAAGGTAACTAAGAGAAATGGAAATCAACAAGAAGTGTCATTTGACAAAGTAAAATCACGTATTAAATATTTATGTGATGGTTTAGATAGTATTGATCCTACTATTATTGCCCAACAGGTTATTGCACGTATTTATGATAATGTTCATACTTCACAATTAGATGAACTAACAGCTGAAATTTGTGCAACACTATCTACAGAAAATTATGAATATGGAAAATTAGCAGGTAGAATTATTATTTCAAATAATCATAAAAATACATCACCATCTTTTTCAGAAACTATTTATATTTTATATAATAATAAGGATGTACATGGTGTACATATGCCACTTGTATCACATGATTTATACAATGTCGTCATGGAAAATAAGACAAAACTAAATGATGTAATTGATTACAAGCGTGATTATAACTTTGATTATTTTGGATATAAGACATTAGAGAAAGCGTATCTATTTAAGATTAGGGGAAAAATCATAGAAAGAATTCAGCATTTATTACTTCGTGTTTCAATTGGATTACATACGAATGATATTAAGTCTGCTATTGAATCCTATCATTACATGTCAGAGAAATATTTTATTCATGCAACACCAACACTATTTCATAGTGGTACAATGAGGCCTCAACTTCTAAGTTGTTATCTTCTTGGAATGGAAGATTCTATTTCAGGAATTTATAAAAATTTAAGTGATTGTGCTCAAATTTCAAAGTGGGCGGGGGGTATTGGTATTCATATTAGTAATACACGCTGTAAGGATGCTATTATTCGTGGTACAAATGGAAAAACAAATGGTATCATTCCAATGCTTCGTGTGTTCAACGAAACAGCAAGATATGTAAATCAGAGTGGAAAACGACAAGGATCTATTGCTGTATATCTAGAACCACATCATCCTGAGATTGTAGAATTTCTTCAATTACGCAAGAATCACGGTAATGAGAGTGAAAGAGCAAGAGATTTATTCTTGGCATGTTGGATTTCAGACTTATTTATGCAAAGAGTAGAAAAGGACGAAATGTGGTCTCTGTTTGATCCTGATGAATGTCCTGGTCTATGTGATAATTATGGTGATGAATATAATAAACTATATTTCAAATATGAAGAGGAAAAGAAATATAGAAAGCAAGTAAAAGCACGTGATATTTGGAATGCAATCACAAGCTCACAGATTGAAACTGGGACACCATACATTCTATTCAAAGATACCATTAACAAAAAATCAAATCAGAAGAATGTTGGTGTTATTCGATCAAGTAATTTATGCGCTGAAATTGTAGAATATTCTGATGATAAAGAGTATGCTTGTTGTACATTAGGAAGCTTAAGTCTACCTGCTTTTTCAGATGGAGAAGCATTTGATTATCAAAAGCTAATTAAGGCTCTCAAAGTAATGGTTCGTAATCTAAATAAGATTATTGATCTAAACTTTTACCCTGTTCCAGAAACAGAATATTCAAATCGTCGTCATCGACCACTTGGACTTGGTGTACAAGGTCTAGCAGATCTATTTGCGAAGCACAAGGTTGCTTTTGATAGTGAAGAAGCGAAGATTCTTAATAAGACTGTATTTGAAACTATCTATTATGGTGCGATGAAAGCATCATGTGAGCTCGCTGAAGAGAGGGAGGAAGAAATTAAGGTTTATAAGGATTTATTGGAAGAGGTATTAACAGAATGTAATCTAGTAGTTGATAATAAATATTCCAAAGAAACATATGAATTAATTAAGAATTCAAAGGGTGGAGAGTATAAAGATCGTCTTGTTAAACTACATAATAAGCTAATTCCTCTTGAAGCGGAACTTAATCGAGATGAATATCTCGGCTCATATTCTACATTTATTGGATCCCCACTACATAATGGTGAGATGCAATTTGATATGTGGGGTGTGAAACCTACTACAGAATATGACTGGGAGGGACTACGTAATAATGTTGCAAAGTATGGTGTAAGGAATAGTTTACTTACTGCACTAATGCCAACTGCTTCAACATCACAGATTCTGGGAAACAATGAATGTTTTGAACCATATACAAGCAACATGTATACTAGAAGGACAATTGCAGGAGATTTTATCATTGTAAATAAATATCTAATGGAAGAATGTCAAAAAAGGGGTATTTGGAGTAAAGAGCTAAAAGATAATATTATGGTTAATAATGGAAGTATTCAACACATTGAATCTATTCCAGAAGATTTACGCGCAATTTACAAAACTGTTTGGGAAATCAAACAGAAAAATATTATTCAATTGGCAGCAGATCGTGGACCATTTATTTGTCAAACCCAGAGTATGAATCTATTCTTTGAGGAACCATCAAATAAAACATTAAGCAGTGCACTATTTTATGGATGGAAATCAGGTCTAAAAACAGGTTCATATTATATTCGTAGTCAACCTAAAGTGCAAGCACAACAATTCACAATTGACCCACGACTAAGAAAAAAGAGTGCAAAAACTATTGACACTGAATTTAAAATGAATGTGAATCCGAATATGTCAAATATTTCTCATGTAAAAGGAGAAATGTCAGCAGCGGAAAAATGTGCACTTGATAATCCAGGAGCATGTGATTATTGTTCCGGTTAAACTTTTAAAAAAAGTTTAGACAAAAATAATATAAACTTTTTTTAAAAGTTTAGACAAAAAGATTATTTAAACTTTTAAAAAAAGTTTAGACAAAAAATAATATAAACTTTTTAGGATAAGTTAGGAAAATAGAATAAACTATAAAATTGATTTTTATAATTTATTCCTTTATTCATTAATACATATAAATCATGAATTACAAAGATCTTCAAATCCAAAGACATTAGAGGAATTGCAGTTGTAATCCTGAATTTAAATTGGCTCAACGATGTTTATTACGATTACATGGTTTGTAATTTAGGTCATTATTATTTATTTCAAAATAAATACTATCCCATCATTTTATAATATTTATCTCAATTATTATATATAATCATGAATACATATACGATTACTGTTAATAATAAAAAACATAAAGTTTCACTTGAAAGTTTTTTATTATTTCATTCATGGAATGATCCAACATTTATAAAGACATTCAATGCATCCAATCAAAAAGTATTCAGTAATTTAGGGCAGAATGTTTTATATGAAATAGATAATTATATACCCATTCATTTGATAAAACTACAAAAAAATAGTGGTTGTACAATGATAACTCCAATGAATAAAAAAAATAAAGATTCTTATACTAGGCTAAATGATATATGGACAAATAATAAGATGTTGGTATGGTATTTATCATACAAAGATAAATACCATTTATTAGACTATAGAAAAAAAATAATAAAAGAATATTGCAATGAAAAAAATAAAAAGAGGAAGAGTATCCATTTTACAAAGAATGAATTAAGTAGAAATGATTTACATGAACAATATATGAATAACTTGTTAGTCAACAGAAAATTACATGATAAGATGAAAGCGAAACCAAAATATTTATTAGAACATAAAGAAAAATTTTTTAGTAAAACCATGAAATCTGCTTGTACTATAGAAGGGATTATTTTAGATACACCAAAATTGTATTTGATCATACCACCAAAACCTTCTACATTTAATGTGAAAGATGTAATAGAAACATCTGAATGTATCACAGATATATTAACAAATGATATAGGTGATGTAACAATGATATGGACAAAAGAAATAAAAGATAAGGTTAAATATTTTCGATCAAAATAAATATTATATATTTTTTCTATAAAAATAAATTATTTGTTATAGTATATAACATGATATTTGATGTATTTATAGAAATTTCCAAAGATTCTAATATAAAATATGAATATGATAAAGATTTAGGAGCAATTCGGTTGGATAGAGTATTGAAGTCTTCAATGGTGTATCCAGAAAATTATGGTTATATACCAAATACTCTCGCTGATGATGGTGATGCACTAGATGTTATTCTAGTAGCTGATTATCCATTAGTTCCAGGATCATATGTAAGATCACGTATTGTTGGGGTATTAGAGATGGAGGATGAAAAAGGTATTGATCATAAAATTATTGCAGTTCCATCAACTGAAGTGGATTCAACTTATGAGTATGTAAATAATATAGATGATTTACCCCAATCAAGATTAAATAAAATTAAATTCTTTTTTGAAAATTACAAACAATTGGATCAAGACAAGTGGGTGATTGTAAATTCATATCAAAATAAAGATAATGCAATTACTATATATAATAATTCTTTATGTAATAATAATAACAAAATTAGCGAATAAAATATTGTTTTATAGTAGTGTAATATAGATATGAATGAAAATATTAAAAATTTCAAACAAAAAATTGATCCATTGATTAAAAGATTTAAAGATAAAATATTTCATGATTCTGAAATAACGAAAAATATTACTATTAGTGGGTATAAACCATTTAAATCAAATAACGGTAACTATGACAATAAACAAAAATTATTCATAGTATTATATTATCTTCTTATCTTTACATGGGGATTTTCATTATTTTGTTATTTATTTCTAAGTATCATAAAAGGTATTATTTTATTTATCCTAAATTTCATAGGTATGTTTAGTGGATTTAATATGGAGTTTTTTAAAAAACCTGATCCAATAGGTAATATAATTAAAAATATATATAATTTTGTTGCCTATTTACTTTGTATTCCTTTTACATCTGAAACAAAAAAATTTGGTACTTTAAATAGATTGAATAATATTAATAATAATAATAGTAGAAATAAAAATTTAGAAAAGAAATGCGGAGGATGGTGGATAGTATGGGGATCCATAATGATAGGGTATCTACTTATATCATTGGCAATTGGTCCTGGTGCATTAATTGGACTAGTAATATTCATTCCATCATTACATTTTTTTTCTTTACAGCTAAATAAATCAATAGAAGATTTTAATCTATTAAAAAGAAAAGAATATATACAAAATAATAGCTATTCCAATGAAAATAATAATTCTAAGATTACAAGAAATACATTAATAAAAAATACACCCCTAAAAAAAATGATCAATAGATTTATATTACTTGTAATATGTAATATCATAATAACTCTAATTTTAGCGGTAGCAGTTTGAATAATATTCTATGTTATAGTATATGAGTGAAACTGTACAAAACGTTTTCATGAAACAATTGAGAAACCAAAAACTCTCAAATACATCCAAAGCAATTGAGGTGGATACATTCACTAGTAAGATTCTTTCTGTAGGAGTTATATTACTGATTCTTGTTACACTAATCATAGGATTTACAGCATTAGGAAGATCCCCTGAACCAATATCTCAAATTGCAAGTGATAGTCTTAATGTTGAAAATTTTGAACTCATTGAACATTTAGAGAATGATAAAGCAGAATTAAAAACATTAAAATTAGAATATTTACAATTGAAAGCCGATATAGAAGCATTAAAGAAAAAAAAACCAACTCAAATAAATAAAATTACTCAAAATAAAGTTGTTGCACCTGCAAATAGAACATCAGGTACTTATTATGCAATTGGTCCATTAATACCAAAAAGTTCTTCCGATAGTCAATTAACATGTCCATCTAGAACAGATACTAATGCAGTACCTTTATTGAAAAAAAATAATGGATTCGTATCACCAGATAGAACATGGTCATACGAAATAGACGGAACTATTAGAACAGCATATAATAAAACTATAGATAAAATGGGTTCATGTATGCAAGTTTTGGATAATAATAATATTAATATGACAGAAGATAATAATAATTGTTCTAAATGGACATGGAATGCAAAGGGACAATTGGTACATGTTTCTCCAAATGCAGGTATTTCTAAGTGTTTAACTGTTGGTAAAATAAAAGATTCTGAAAATGATGGTGTTTATGTATCTCAATGCAATGATCATGCATCTAAAGTATGGAGTTTTTTTTCATCTACTTCACATAATAAAGATTAAATTGTTTATAGTTTTAAATTACCCCATGATATATTCATAATACTCAAATAATCTTCTACTGTATTTAGTTTTGAAGTGTCAACTAATTCACTATAATATGGTTTTACAATTTTAAATTCATCTATTTTTATATCCTCTACACTGTTTTTTATTTCAGTATTTTTTGATTTACATTTCCAATGAGGATGACCTCGTTCATTGCAAATTTTACATAATATTTCTGGACAGAAATCAATTATATGTTCATTTGACTTACAATATTTACAAATTTTTTTCATGTATATTTATACATAATAATTATTATTTAAGTATTGTAATGATATAAATTCCCAATAATATATGGTAAGAAAGGTTGTATTGCTTTTTTTATAATTTTATTATTTTCTATTCTGTCAAGTGCATATTCAGATATACGAAGAGTATCTTTCTCAATATTATCATTTATATTTACTATTTTTTCATTTAATATCCAAATTATTTCTTTTAAGTCTGATAAATGAGATAATTTTTCAATTACCTGATCTTGATTTAAATTTTCCGTATCGTATAGTTTATTTTTCAAACTATCAAAATTAGTAATTATATTATTTATTTCATTATCTACATCATTTACAGTCTGATTTAACTTATCCATATCATTCATAATATTTTTTAAAAAATTTGAATACGCATTTATAATTAACAGAAAACCACTTAAAAGATTATAAATTTATAAATATAAATATGAATATTGAAAATATATTATTAAGTATACAATCTAATATAAGTGAAATAAATAGTAAATTAGATAGAATAAATGATAAAATGGGTATCGAACAGCAAGTATATGATATTGAAGAATTAAAAAAAGTAAAGACGGATTTAGATGATAATATTATTAAAAAATCCTTAGAAAGTAATTCATTGTCTGGAGATTTTGAAATAATAAAAAAATTATATTTTGATGTTCCTAAAGAATCTTTTCCAATACAGCATATAGATAAAAAAAGATATAAATACTGGTTAAATAATAAATGGAATATTGATGTAGATGCGGTTTATATAAAAGATGTATTATTATGTGTATTAAATTCATGTTACTTAAGATTTAATAAGTATGAAAGATATAAAGATAATATTGATACCTATATTAAAAATCAAGAATATATAAGTACAATTTCGACCGATGATAAATATAAAGTAAGATTACTCAATCATATTAAAAATTATATCACATCTATTTGATAAAAATTTTATATAAAATGATAAATATATTTATATACCTATATTATTATATATAATGATTTATAAAAATCCAATTGCAAATATTTCAATGAATGTATGGAATAATCTTATTAAGGGAAAAGGTGAAACAAGATACATGCATAGATCACCTAATAGTAGATCTTTTGGTGATATATTTCCAAAAGTAAATAAAGAGAGTCAAGATACATTTATAAAATTAGATAATCAAAAATATAATGTACCATATGGGGATTTATGGGGATATCATAAGAATGGTTATTATTATTATTTAGACTGTACTGGATTAGTAAGACGAATACTTTATGATATTGATCCATTATTATTAAAACCATTTACGGAATTATCTTCTTTAATTGATATAGAACGGGGGATTGTACGTGAATATCCTAGGGCAAAAACATTTTATACATTATTTACAGAAGACATTAATTATAAATATAATGCTTCTATTCGGCAAAAAATAAAAGATCTAAGATATCAGTTAATTGATATGGGATGGATTTTTCAAAATCCTAATAGAGATTTTTCAAATTTAAAACCAGGTGATATACTGGTTAAGAATTTAAAATCAAATAAAAATACAGGGCATATGGGAATATTTATTTCAAAAGGAACAGATATTTATGGTCAATATATAAATGTAATAGAATCATCATCATCAAAAAGAAAAGTATCAAATTTAAGTGTATTAATCAAGGAATTTAATTATAATATTCCTCAATATAAGATAAATAAAAGTAATTTTTCAAAAATAGATATCAATAGTATAAAAGAATTACGTAGAAGATTATTTTTAAGTAAAAATACAGATACTTTATATAGTACAGAAATTTCTAATCATTTTAATATACATCAATTAAGAGGTATTTCTGCATTATTAGCTACAAATGGAGGTATTCGATTATCCAAATGGAGATGGAAAGATGTAAAAAAATATATTATTGGTAGAATACCTAATGTATAAGATTGAAGCAACATTTTAGCAACATTTTTGTTTTAAATTTTTTACAACACTTCTTGAATCATCATCAATTGATACTCGATCACTAAATCTAGTATATCCTTCTAATGTAATAATATTGTCAATTGATATATTAGATATATTTAATACATTTTTTTTATATAAACTACATATTTCTGTTGCAATTGATTGTAGTATAAAATCTATATTATTATTATTAATGTATGAATTTTCATGATAAACTAAATTTTGTTCTTCACAAAAATGAATGATATCATTCCTATTTAGGTTAACATTATATCCTAAATCGGTTTTATTTCCAATGCAATATAATAATATTGGATCATATTTTTTATTTGTATTATATCTTTCTACCCATTTTGTAAGATTATAAAATGAATCAATGGAAGATGTATCGAATATAAATATTGGTATATTAACGGTATAATATCTTGTAATGATTGAATTATATCTTTCTTGCCCAGCAGTATCCCAAATTTGAAATTTTACTTTTATATCTTTAATATTTATTTCTTCTGTATAATAATCTACTCCTATTGTAATATCTTTGTTTTTTTTAAATTTTTTTGTTTGTAAATAAGAAATTAATGTTGATTTTCCTACATCACTGTCTCCATACAGTCCAACTTTAATATTAATTATTGTCATCTATAATTATAATAGTATATTTTAATTATTTTATATAATTTATATATTTTATAAATTATATGCTATTTATACCAAATGAAATAAGTAGAAAAATATGGAGTTTCTTATTTCCTATAAGTGAAATTAAAAATAATAGTATTAATGATAGTAATAAAGGAACTAGTGTAAATAATATTTTTAATAAGATTAATTATTGTAATTCATGTGGAGAGATTAGTGAAATAAATAAATGTAAATATTGTAATATGATAAAATATTCAAAATGTTTGGCATGTAAAAAAACAACTATATGCTATGATATATGTTGTGTGGAGGAATATAATAAATATCAATTATGATTAGATAGATTATCAACTCTAATAGTGATTATTATTTATTTAATCACTATTAGAGTTGATAATAATATAAATACGGGATGTTAAATTAATATCTTTGGTATGTATATATTAGTCAGAGTAAATGAAAAAAAATAAAGCAATTAAAATAAATACTCCTACAGAGAATATTATTGTTTTTATTGTATTTTTTATTATTGTTGTTTTAATTATCTATATTATATATAAGCTTCGCAATACTATTTCCAATAAACTAAAAGGTATGAACATAGAACTATTTTCTAATAATGATTATGAAATATATTATATAAATTTAGATAGAAGAAAAGATAGAGATAAAAAATGTAGAAATGAATTAAGTAAATCTAATTTATTAAAAAATTATAAGCGATTTAGTGCAGTTGATGGAAAAGATGTTCAGTTGGATAAATACTTGCATTTCAATGTCGATAATATGGAGAAAAAAAGAGGATGGATAGGCTGTGCTGAGAGTCATATTGCTCTATGGGAAAAATGTGTAGAACTCAATAAAAATATCCTTGTATTTGAAGATGATGTCATACTGAAAGATGATTATAATCAAAATATGAATATTTCTCTTAATAATTTACCAGATAATTTTGATATTATATATTATCATACGGTAACATATGCAAAATATGATTCTTATAATAAGTATTATTATAAATTAAAAGATAGTAATTACTCTACAATAAATTACTTATTACATCCATCTGGTGCGAAAAAATTATTAGAATATATTAAACCATATAATCCATCTGTTCAGGTAGATACTTATATTGTAAGAATGACAAAAACAAATAAATTAAATGCATATTTGTTTACATTACCTACAATATATACAATACAAGATTATAGTGAATCCGATGTTCAAAGTAGTTCAAATAGATATGTAGTTCATGATTTTCATGCAAAATTATTAAAAAATAAGTGAGAGAATGTATAATAGTGATAGGTAACCGCCATAGTTGCTTCCATATTAATGACTGCATGCCACCAATACCTTGGTATATTTAATATTTGATTTTTTTTCAGAATAATACATTCGTGTTTAATATTAGGATTAGATATTATTTCATTAATATGAGTTGATGACCATGAAGCACCCCTTTGAATATTTGTATACCCTTTCATATATTGATCATACTTTGGATGTATTAAATAAACTTTCTTTTTACCTTCAATAATATATAATAAATTAGTATGATCAGTATCATAATGAAAAGCAGTTATTGAATCTTTTGGACCATACCAATAAGCCATTTCTTCTTTTATGAATGGGACATATAATGATGGAAAAATATAATTATTAAAACATTTTAGTATTGTATTATATATTCCTATTTCAGCAAGAAAATTATATTCATCTTCTGATTTAAGATAAAATGTATTTTTATTATTTATAATTGTATTTTGTATGAAATCTTTTAATTTCATTTTCGTGGGAACTGGTAATTTTAGAGGATCTATCTTTGTAAAACTTTCAAGAACATGTATTATTTTATCAGGATATTTATTTATTAATAAATTAGTGTTTACATAATTTGATATTTGTAAATTAATATTTTCTATGAATGGTATATTACATTCTAAATATTCATAATATCTATCTTTAGAATCTATATCATTGGATACATTAATTATAGTAGAAAATGGATATGTATGATAATTCATAAAAAAAAGAAAATAAATCAAAATAATTGTAATACATATGTAATATTTTTTCATAAACAAATAATTAGTATTATTATGAAAAAATATTTTATTATACATGGATAATTCGTAAACTCTTTATTTAGTCAGTAAATTACAAGATATTTCTTTTTTACCTGTGCAAGGCATACTTTTTTCCAAACTATGTACCCAATCCTGCTCTTTACATATATCAAAGAAACCCTCTTTTTGAAAAGCTTCATATGAACGAGGACCCTTAGATGGTATTTGAATGGTTATACCATCTATCTTCTTCTTTAGTAGGGGATATTCATTTTTATTTAAATTATGA
>MDTD01087343.1_pt1 | contig 13784 bp, 16 predicted proteins | sample 811221 | NCBI WGS metagenome assembly MDTD01 (sample SAMN05326646, study PRJNA326480) | marine metagenome | isolation source: seawater | place: Pacific Ocean: South West | collected 2011
AATGAGCGAATTACTAATCGGTATCATAGGAATGATACTATTGTATTTACTTGGACGGGTAATATACCCTGATAGCGTTGGAGGCCATCCTATTATTCCTGAATCAAACAAACTGTTGGTTAACTATGGAGAAGCGGTTGGTATGGTATATGGTGAGGATGAATGAACCCAAAACTAGCAATATATCATCTTAAGCACCCTGTAACTGATAGGGTTACCGCGTGGTTTCCGTACGCCGCCTATCTAGAACTTAAAGCCTCCTCCGAAACATATATGGACTTCAGTCATTACTTGACTGATATGCTCCGCGACCTTACAGATGGAGAAGGTAAATCGCTTGTTTTAGCGATAACAGAAGCGGATTATAATACCGATATTTCAAAACTTTCTATGAATGTTTTGGGGGACTAATTATGACAAATAAAACTAGGAATACACATGGAATAGCAATAGATGGCAGGCGAGTAAGAGTAAGACAATTGAGAATATACAACCGAACAGTTGAATTCTTACGAACCCGCAATGCTACAATGACGGAAATTATGGATTTTGTTAATACCTATGTTAACAAGAATGGCCGTATTACTCAGTCCTCGGCTACAAGAACACAATTAACAAACATATTATCAAAATATCCAACATTTTGTAAAGTCGGAACGACTAAAAAGCGCGGTAGTTATCAATTCAAGGGTAGTTATGAAGTTAATATCTGGGGCTTGGCTAATGACCCTGCACCTGATATTTCGGAAAACTAGGATTATCGTAACTACTATAAGCCTAGCCTCTTCATGACAATATACAAGAGGCATAAAGATGAAGGGAGTATTATTATGGGATTGATGTGTCCGAGTTGTGGTAAAAAACAATTTACGCTAGTCAAAATGTATCCAGCAAAAGGATATACAAGAAAGTCACAGCGCGGACTATATCAGTGTTCTGCATGTGGTTATCAGGAGGTTATAGGATGAAAGAATGTAAGAAGTGTGAAGCCGTTTATCCGGAAACCGAATTTTATTCACACCCAAATACCAAAGACAAATTGTCTTCGTATTGCAAGACTTGTGCTAAACAGCAGGCTCGTGTTTCGTACAATAAAAAATGGGCCAGCAGTTATTACTGGCAAGATTGGCTCCGCAGGTCAGAAGCAAGGCAACGACGTAAGGCATTGAAAGAAGGTAAAATGAAAACCTGCCTGAAGTGCAATGAAGAAAAACCGGCAACCGTTGAACATTTTTACACTGGTGCAGGGCGACACGGACTCAAGTCCTATTGTAAGCCTTGCGACAATGCATTGAAAACGGCTCGCCGCCGAGCCAAGAAGGAGGCGAAGAGGCAATGACGGTCCGAAGAATCACGATTGAATACGAAGACGGAACCTCTGAGGTTCTTACACCGGCTGAATGGATGGGCGTTATGCTCGGGGCGAGAAGTGGCGTGTCATCGGTGTCGTCGTTGGACAACACAACAGGAAGCGATTTTGCCAAAAAAACATTCCAATCTGCACAGAATCTTGTTTCCGCAGTAGAAGAAGAGGAAATTGCGGTTCAAATCGAACCACTGCCAGAACCATTTGTTCCAGAAGCACCCGGTCAATTCTCAGTGAGGGAAATTGAAGAAGCGCCGATTATTCCCCCCGCAGATGATGCGGATAAAACATATCGACAAGCAACCGTTCTGCGTTTCCCGTTTGGTAAATATAAAGGTAAGACAATTCTTGAACTTGTACTTGATGATAGCGAATTTGCCGCTAAATGTATGAAGCAACTAAAAAATAATGGCAAACATCGTGAACTAGCAAATGCTATTCGCTTAGTTCTGGAGAAAAATCCCGGAATCTAGATAAACGACTTGAAAGGAGGTAAAAATGTATGAAAAGATATGTAATGATTGAAAAGAAAACCGATGACCCAGAAAACTTGACATTGTCTAAAGTCAATGTTTTAGTTTTGGGTTGTTTCAACACCCGCAACGAAGTTGCTAGTCAATTGAAGATGATGGATAATCTTCAGAAGGCTGGTAGGCTGGACCCGAAGATGAGTATTGATATCCTTGAGGTGGATTTCGATGGAGAAGCCTGAAATCGTATCGGGTATTTATCTTCCAAACGAACTTAGCCAAAGTAGAATTAAACGATATCTAACCTGCCCTCGTAAGTATTACTATAACGATGTTTTACGAGTTCGTGATGGCCGTGATTCTTGCGGCGCTTCGCTGCCAATGGGGACAGCCTTTCATGAAGCATGCGAAGTATTCCATGAAACTATCAACAAAGGTTTTCAACCCGATATTGATGTGTTGATGAATCAAATAGACAAATCGTTTAGAGATAACTATAACGGTATAGTTGCTCCTAATAAATTAGACAATGCGCGTGAAGTACATTGTGATTCAAGTTTAGGTTATGATTGGCGACAAGTCCGTAGTGGGACACCTATGTCACAAGTACCCGGTTCTATTGAACGTGCTATCAAGAATATTCAATGGTGGTTTGAATGTTATGTTGAAGCATGGGAGCGAGGTGACCTTAATATTTTGAAAGACATAGAAATAGGATGCGAAGTTGATTACCGTCGTGAGTTACCTCATCTTGGAGTCGTTCTTCGCGGTAAAGTTGACGTAGCAGTGAAACCTACTTTGTTGGCTGATTGGAAAACCGCTAATCCTAACAAGAAGTGGAACTGGTCCAAAGAACGCGCAGATGGTGAACTACAAGCATCGTATTATGCTGCTTTGATGAATGAGGAAGAAATTGAATTTGCATATGTAGTTATTGATAAGCGTGTGCATCCTGATTTTGCTGGTGGCAAGAAAGGTCCTCAGAAATGTGATGTAAAAGTAGTTACAACTAAAAGAACTCAAGCGGATATTAAAGAAGTGATGTCAGTAGTTGAACAGTTTGTAATTAGTAGTGATATTCGTAATAACCATCAAGAAGGATTTTTCCATCGGACCCCAAATCCAGTAGGGGAAACATTCTGTGACCATTTCTGCGATTTCAAAAGCCGATGCTATTCCGATTTGAAAAAGGAGCGTGGAATGTCATGACTAGTGTAGCAGGGCGAGATAGCCGAGATAGCAGAGTTCCTAATGCAAAGAATACATTATTATCTCGTATCAGGAGGTGGTTTTGCCGTGTTGTGGGATGATTATTTCGGCTTTGATTGGTATTTGTTTGGTCAAATGATGATATGGGGTGGACTGGTTCTTTCCTTCATGGGTTTAGTTGGTTTAACCGAAGGTTGGGGCTTCTTTTGGATGTTCGCGAGTTTGGCGGCATTTGTTTCAAATAATACTGATTCTGTACTTATTGTCTGTATTCTGCTTGCTATGGCGCTTTATCAATTCGTTAGATACAAAGGTGGTTATTGATGGTAGACGCGACCCAGAATCTTGAGCGATGCAAAATCTGCGGAGTCTTTCGATGGGATGAAGACATAGGTGGCGTCATGATAAAGAAGGGTCGATTTTTGGAAGAGCATCATATGTCATATGAACCAGAAATAACCATTATGCTATGTGAAATATGTCATTGGAGAGTACATAATGAAGACGGCTTCCATGACCACTTAATGCCTGAACAAACTCGTATGAACTGGATGATGAAGAAAAGAAGTAAGCCCGGGTTTTTTGAAATCCGTAAAAAAATGTCTGAGTCAGGAATATATGACGATGATGATAATGTCGTACGAGTTATACATTCAACCACTGACCCGTATCATACAGTAGCGGCGTTGGCTAGTGAGTTTCAAGGTCTTATCGAACTTGAACATGTATTTGAAATAATATACCCAGAAGAGGTGAACCAATAATGAAAGCAGTATATATTTATGCAGACCCGAAGAAGAACGCAAATATTGAACCGTATGTTGAAGTTATCAGTGATAGGTGCAATGAACTAGGTTGGGAAAGTCCGACCGTCTATGCAGATGGATTTGCTAAGGTAAAACAAGATGGTCTTACTGACTTGATGATTAAAATTGAGCAAGGTAAAGTAAAAGGGATTATGTTGTTCTCACTTGAAGCATGGACAAAAGAGCGACACAAATTCATACCCGTAGTTGGTAAAATGCTACAAAATACCAAAGAATTATCCGTTGCATGTGCGCCCGGGCTGGGGGTATTGCATGGCATGAAAGACCTTGCTAAACTAGAAGGGTTATTTGTTAGCAATGAATACTTTTCTAACTTAAATAGCGTTGCTGTAAAGGTCGGTATGTCAAAGTCTGACAAGAAGAAAGGTCGGCCATCATTGCTGGACACCGACCGAGATTTTGTTAGGCAAGTTGCAATCTTGTATAATCAAAACCTAAGTACAAAAGGAATAGCCCAGCGAATCGGTGTTTCATATCATAAAGTATACCGTGCAATCAAGCACCTGCAAAAAGAAGGTGAAAATAATGACGAAGGACCTAATTGATGAGATATGGGATGGATTAAATGCTCCTATTGATGTGGGAGGCCCTATTCAAAAGATGGTAATATTAGGGTTTTGTTTCGTTGGTGGTATAATAATGGGGGCTCATCTAGTATGAAGTATCCTGCTAAAGTGCAAAAGGTATTGAATGATTGGTGGCGTCAGCATGGACATGAAATGCATCGTCCTGACTGGGGCGCAATCAAGTTGTCTGCGGGTAACACTTACGAACACAACATGCGTGTAGCGCAAATCTGTATTCACTTATTGCACAACGGTATTCCGTTTGCCACCGAGGCTATCCTTCGGTATGATGTTCGGCCAGATATTATTTGTCCAACTCATGTTTTACCTATCATAGAAGTCCTTTGGAGTGAGTCAAAAGAAGATTTCATGGAAAAGAAAGCAAATAAATATCCAGACACCCTAGACAAAAAGTGGATATTGAACAATGCCAATGATGATTTCGACCCGATAATGCTGGAGTAAATCACATGGGAAGGAATCGCGATATGGTAAATCATCGGTTGGCCCATTGGGAAAAAGTAGCCGAAGCATTTGCCCGTGCAAAGTTTCAGGGTGAAGACCCAGAAAATATTACCATTTTACTAGACCTTCTATCCAAGGGTAGTTATCCATATTCACGAATATTGGCTTCGTTAGGCGACCGTGAATTGATTCGTCAGCAGGTTGATATCGATGTTGCGTCTATGCAGAAAGCGGTTTCCATCATCCGTAGTATTGCTGTATTATGTGCAAACAAGGGATGGTCAGAACAGGAATTTGCTAGTGCTATGAGTTTACTGTTTACCGGCAGTCCAATCATTGAAGAGTTATTCGATGCAGAACTAAACAGGAATAAATTACCTGATTCCGACGATAAGACTAGGGTTGAACGTATTCGATATGTCGGCCAATATCTTCAAGACCTAGATATACCGACGGTTGACCATGAGTGATTTACACTTTACATATCAGGGGCGACCCTGCGGCACACTGCGTAAATTTGCTAGCGAAGTCGTTAGCATAGAAGAAGAATGGATTTCATCGTGCGAGAAAGGCCTCGCTTCGGTGAATTATCAGGCTTTCTTGAAGCCTGTAAAAGAAGAAATTTTGCGGCTCCATGCTACTGAAATTACAGATTCACAAGCATGGATGATTATTGCGCAAATTTACAACAAGGCTGTTCCAGACTATCTTCGTGACGAAAATAACGATGAAGACACTGAACGAAAAGGAATCGTAAAAAAAGGTCTTCAGGGTATTGCAGGCATCTTAGACGCTACAACTCAAGTAGTAACTGCGCCTGTCAAGGGCGTTACTCAAATGGTAAAGCCAACCACAAAGGCCGAAGAACCCGACACCAGTAATTAAAGGCGTCGTAACATATAAGTACTGGATTGTATCCATTTGCCTCTATGAAGTGGGGGGTTCCGGTTGCGTTATATGCCGAGTTTATTGGCGGTTTAGCAAACCAAGACTCTATGCAATTGCATAATCTTCCCATAGCATCAGGAAAAGTTTGGTTTTATGGGCCGGGTGGTCGTAAGAAACTTGAAGCAATATTAGACTATTATAACGAAGGTAAAATTCCTCCGGGTGGAATGTTACAAACATATACCGTCAAGGTTGGTGATTTTTCAGTAAAGGACATGGAAAGAAATGTCGAAAAATTACGTGGTCCAAACGATGATGGCTATTATCATGGTCGTTGCCCTTGTTGTAAAGCCCGTGGCGGGGATACTAACAAAGACCATTTCTATGCCAATCCTAGCATTGGGGAAATTGGTTGTTTCGCTGGTTGTAAAAAAGGAGATTTGAAAGAAGCATTAACTGGCGAAACTCCTGTGCAGACCAGTTCGCAATCCTCGACACCTACGGCCAGTGGTGGCAAAATTGTTGAATTAGCGGCAAAGGTACATGCTAAGATAGTTGGAAACTTCGTTCTATGTGAAGTGTACGATAAGAAAGGAAATATTGCCAGTTCCATCAAAGTTGATGTTCCAGAAGTCCGTCGTTTTGCAAATGCAATGGTCGCTATGGAAAAGAAGCGATTCACTATAAGAGAATTAGTTGAATCTATGGGAATGGATTGGACAGAAATCCAAGGCAACCGTAGTGTAACTAAGTTAGTTCATCCTCCAGTCAAGGCTTTATATGGTCTGGGCGAAATAAATTATTACAAAAATGGAGAAATAGAAATAAGGGGATATATATGACAGAAGAAACGATAGTAAAATGTACAGAATGCACATCAAGGAACTTACATAAAGACGACAAGCGCGGTGAAGTAGTATGCTTTGATTGTGGTTTGGTACTTGCTGAAGATGTAATTGACCAAAGCGCAGAATGGAATGTCTACAACCCAGAGGATGGTGATAAAAAGGCCCGTGTTGGTGCGCCGACAAATATGTTATTACATGACAAAGGATTGTCGACAGAGATTGATTGGCAGAACCGAGATTTTTCTGGTAAGGCCATCAGTTCAACAAATCGTAGTCAATTACATAGGATGAGAAAATGGCAGGCTCGTGCTAGGTCTAACAATTCTCGTGAGCGCAATTTGCAAAATGCTATGCAAGAAATGTCGTCTATGGGTGCGCGACTTGAATTACCAAGGTCTATTCAAAGTGAAGCCGCTGTAATATACCGTAGAGCATTGGAAGCAAATATCATTCGTGGCCGTAGTATTCCCGGTGTCGCTGGTGCATGTTTATACATTGCTTGTGAACTTGCAGGGGTTCCAAGGCCAATCGCTGATGTAAGCCATAGGTTGCGTATGGGCAAAAAAGAACTTGGGCGTACTATCCGTCAAGTTAAGTTGAAACTTCGCATACGCACTAAACCAAAAGAAGCAAGTCAATTCATTGGACAGTTTTGTTCTAGGCTTGGACTTAACTCTGAAATTGAAGGTGCATGTCAAGAAATGTTCATAAAAATAAAATCTCTTGAGTTAGATAGTGGTCGTGGTCCAACAGGATTGGCCGCCGCTATTATCTATATCAGTGCTATTGTTGGAGGGCAACGACGAACTCAGCGTGATATTGCTGATATTTCTGGAGTTACCGAAGTAACTATTCGTAACAGGTACAAAGAATTGGCAGCGGCTTTAGATATCAACTTGGAGGAGTTAATTTGAATTCAGATAGAGATTTGAAAGATTGGTTGTGGTGGCATAGGCACATGGTAATTTTGGCTGGTTCCTTGGCCGAGCGAATTGAAGATTTACTTGAAGCAGAAAGAAATGGTGATGAAAAGCAAAAAGAGTTTTTCCACAATCATTTTAGAGCCGTTTTATCCGACTACAAACATACCATCGAACAAGAGAAGAAAAGGCATGGACTAAGGTGATTGATATGGCTGTAATAACTCCCGCAAAACCTGTTTCTTATCAGGTCGGTAATAGAATCATAAAGACTGATAATTCTCGGGTTATAGTCAAAGATAGAGATGCTAACGGGGATGCATTGTATCTTCAAGAAGATGGTTCGTGGGGTTATTCATCAGCCGAAGTATTTGTTAAGCAGTCAATTTGGTTTGACCCTAATAATTTGAATGAACGGTTGTATGATGAGTATGAAGGTGGCTGGTCTTTGGATAGTGAGCCTATTACTATCGATGATTTGTTGAGATTGTGTGAAAAGTATATGGAGCGTCCAACCTTTACCAAAGATGGTGAAGGTCCAGACAAGCAACCATTGATTCGTATTGATGTGCCTAATCAGTATGTAATGCGTCGATTGATGGATAGGATTACTCCTACATTCAACGGTGATGTAAAACTAGCACAGAGATTTTGTATAGACCAAGCATTTGATGTTTCTGAGAAAATGCCTCGTGTATGCTATGTTGATATTGAGGCCTGTCGTGCTAATGAATTTATGAATGGCAAAGGTTTCACTGAACAAGAAATAACTCTTATTGTTTGTATGGATTCCTATACTAACATTATGCATGCCTTCGGTTTCCACCCTACATTTGCTGATATCACTGTTACCCCGTATGGTATGATGAAAGACATTGAATCCGATGTTGTATTGCACCACTTCTCAACAGAACGTGCTATGCTTGATGCTTGGCTTACTCACATGGAGGATATTGGGTATGACTTGATTACTGCATGGAACGGACATGGTTATGACCTTCCGCAATTATATTTCCGTATTGAAAGTAATGGCTTAGATGTGTCTAGATTAAGTCCTGTTGGCAATGTTCGTGCGCCAAGTAGTCGTAATCAAGATGGCGATGGTATAGGAGATTACAATTTCTATCTTATCGAAGGCCGTGAAGCACAACCGTACATGCACACTCAACCGTGGGATGGTATCAATGTAATCGACCTAATGTGGGCGGCAGATAAGAAACACCATGCAACTACTAGCAACAACTTACCTTCTCGTGCATTAGACGCGGTTACCAAAAGCGAATTCAAAGATGAAGGTGGTAAAGCAGATTGGAAACCTGACTTCTTCAATAGTAATTACCATGAAGAATGGGATAAGTATGTGTATTATTGTCTTCGCGACGTTGAGTTGATGAAGATGCTTGATGAAAGATGGGCTATCATTGAAGGATTCCACCGTTTGCAGGTAAAGCAATGCGTACCATGGTCGGATATTTTCTATACATCCAAATTGTTCTCGGTTATGGGTCAGCGTAAGGCTGACTTTATTCAGCGTTCTGGGCCTTCTAAGGCCGAGCGTAAGAACATGGAGGACATGGAGAAAATCCCCGGTGCGTGGGTTCTAAATCCCGAGAAAGGTCTTTGGGAATGGGTATATCTGCTTGACTTCAAATCACTATATCCTTCCGGTGTAATGGCCGGAGATATTGGTTATGAAAACATGCAGTGGGAAAAGCCAGACTGTGATTACTTTGAAGGTGAATACCCTCCAGAAAAAGAAGGAGAAGAAGCAATCCCTGTTTATTTCCGTAAGGGTGAAAAGAATGCTCTCCGTGAAATCGTTGGGGAACTTCTAGAGTCCCGTGCAGAATACAAAAGATTGCAGAAAGAAGCCATTGCCGCTGGCGACGATGCACTTGCCAAGCGTTATGGCATGGATGAATTAAACACTAAGATTATTGTTAATTCGGTTTATGGCGCTACTGCATCTAAAGTAAATGGATGGGGTAATCGTGCTGTTGGCGGTTCTATTACTAAGTTCGGGCGCGAAGCACTAGAGTTTGCAAAGCAATACGCGGAAGGCGAAGGCTTTACCGTATTATATGGTGATACTGATTCTATTTATGTCAAAGGCCCTGAAAACTTTACTCCGGAACAGCACCTTGAGGCTGCTACCAAACTTGCTGATGAAATTACTATGCTATTGCAACTGGAACATAATTCTGAGTATATCGTTGCAGAACTTGAAATGATTCTGGACAAGATGATGTTTGCTGATGTGAAGAAGAAGTACGCAGGTCGTAAAAAGTGGACTGATAAGCATGGCTGGTTAGATGATGAAGCACCGTTCTCACAGCGTCAGAAAATTATGGGCTATGAATACCGTCGAGGAAACTCCGCGCCTATCACTAAACAAGAACAAATGAAATTCTTTACGCTCATATTTGATGAGAATAAGAGCGAACAAGAAGTCTATACCCACTATACTGAAATCATTGATGATGCTCGTAATGGGCGCCTTGATGTTGAACAATTCTATCGTCGTACTCGATTGACTAAACCTGTTGAGAATTACAAGGTATTGGCTTCTGATAAGAAAGGAGTCGTATGGTTCAATGAACATGTTGCTATTGATGGAGAGCCACCGATAGGCGTTGGCGAATACTACCGCTACACTAGGGTAAAGGATGGACCAACTGCCATCCCCGAAGGAGGCTATGTTGTATTCCGTGACCCCTCTCAGATTGCTGATTATGAGTTAGATTGGGAATTGATTGCTGATACTACTCTTGTAATGCCTATTCGTAATCTGTTCAAGCCTTTGGGCTGGGATACTGATATATTGAAAAATCCTAAAAGAAAGTTCTACCGACTTGAGGACTTCTTGGTTGCTTGAAGAGTTTTACTATCTTATCATGGGAATCCAGTATCCGATAACACCACTCCTAATGACAGAGGGGTCTGGGCTAAAGCCATCCGTAACCGAACCTGAAAAGAACATTAATTTTATTGCGGAACTTTCTTTCTAGTTAATTTACCACAGAAAAATACTTTCAACGAAAGTTCTTTTACATTGCTTACGCTAAGGCTTGCAGTGTTGCGTTTGGAGGTTTTTTTCTCCTGTCCCTTATTTGTTTTTTCAAGGGACGCACACTGCGCTTAGTTTTTAGAAATTTGTTCACGGTTTATTCAAGTGTAAAATCTGGTCCAATTCTTGGTGTTTTTCCTACTGCGACTGTTTCAACCATTCCTCTCAGTTCATCGTTTTGAGCCATCATTGCGCCTGCGGAAATCTTGTCAAAAATTGCTTCTCCACCTATTGCGTGTAAGAAACTTTGAGAATGCGCTCCTCCCCAGCCACGCTGTGGTGTTAGAACAACTGGATATCCTTTCTGGCCTATACGGTCAACCATTGTTTGTATGTATCTATGGTCGTACTCACCAAGCCCTGAACTACCATTCATTTGATTATCAATCTGTTCATAGATACAATCAAGCATTGCCTCAAGTCCTAGTTTCTTGTAAATAACCCAGTATTCAGAACTCCATGTTAGTTCTGGTATAATGAAATCGCCTAGTAATTCATGTATGTCGTTCCATAATCCTGCGGAACTTGCAATCCTTGGTCCTCTAATCCGTACACGCCATAGTTTTAGTTCTTCATCATATTCCGGCATGGCAAATTCTGCGCCGTCAATACCACTAATACGAATTGACAATAACATATCTCTGGCAAGTAGTAAATCTCTTGGTGATGCTTCTGGTACTTTGATTATCAATTCATCACCATTCTTTAGGGATTTTTCAATTGGGAAATCCCTGCCAAATATTCTTCGTATCTGTCTTTCAGTAAATGCTCGGTCTATTCCCATTCTATCCATATAAGTTCCATCGACCACTACGGTTAAGAAATCTTTACCATAGTCAACCGAGTCAACTATGTTTTCCATATATTCTTCTCCACAAAATCTAGCAATTGATTCTGCATCCGTCTTAGTAAATTCTGGTTTGAGATATACTAAAGTATAGGCATCAGGATTAGGTCCTGCGGATACGTGTAATATTCTCTTGATACCATCAACGGTACCACCGGTACTGAATTTACCTCCTCCATGGAATGAACGCAACCCTGCTTGGCCCGTTGGTTCTCCAATGTTTGCAGCGGCATTAGCACCAATTGCTTCACCCGGTATACATTTAGACTCTTCAAACCATTCTAAATAGCGTTTGCTTAACTTAGTCGCCATGGGTTTCAATATTTCCCTATTTTCTAAGAATTCCATTAGTTTATCACATGAAGTCCCGGTATGTGCAACCATAGCGAATATGGTGTCGAGATTCATTGACTTTTCACATTCTCCGCATGGTTGTGCTAGATTATTGCCGTGTTTGCAGTCGAAATCAAATAATAGTGGCTGTAATACAATATATTGTCCTTTGGGTGATAATTGTTCATGTCCATCTCCCCGTATATGATGTGGTCTAAGTCCATCGCCCCCAAGATTAAAACTTACAATAGTATTATCTCGTACATCAACAGCATTTTGGTTCTCATCGACTACAACATCTTCTAACGCTCGCTTTAGTTGATATTCTAAATGACCAGCAGTTGCAATGGCTCCTTGTGACGATTCTGCTATACTGCGCCGACCTGCGGCAGACGCTAACCAGAACTGGTCTGGTTCCATGCCTGTTCCATAACAATTGTCAATGAATCCTTTATTCCTTGGATGATTTTTACTGAACCCATTTACTGGATAATGTGCTAATACTCTATCATGATTTATACCAAATATAGGTCGTTTACCTCCATAGGCTACTTGTCCATAAGCGGAAGACATTTGTTGAATATTCAGTGGTTTCCCTCTTGCTTTACTGCGTACTGCAATTTGTATTGGATTGGATGGGCCAACAGCATCTGATACATAATCTGTAATATGGTTTTCAAACTCAGTCGCAATAGACTTGATTTTATCTTCAACCCAATCTAATGGATTCTTACGGATTTCTATACGGTCTTGTAAATTCAAATCCGGAAGTTTTTCTAATCTGCGTTCATCGTATGCTACTTGATATTCCATCATTTTATTAGCCGCAAGGTTATATTGCTTATCTATTTCTTCCCGGACATTGAAATCTATCAACGAACAATCTCCCGTACCAATTGAATAACCTACATGCAAATGAGCCGCAAACGCTATACGAGTAAATTGCATAATAAATTGTTTCATCCGCTTAAACCCTTCTGCATATCCAAATCGGTAAAAGAACGCTGGTGCGATAGAAGCCCCGCCTTCACCGAATGATGTCTTGTCAAGCGTTCCTTGAATAATTTGACCATCTAATATAATTACGGTTTCTTTGACTTCTTTGCCTTTGAACTCTCCATTGTATAATTGTTTACTGGTAGCCTCGCGTTTAATACTCCCGTCTTTATTTCGCTCAGGGTTGTTTCCTTTGAATATAGCATTAATACCATCAGGTATTAATGAAGATAGAAGTTGTCTTCCTGTCCAGTACATTTTGCGGTCCGTGTGCTTGTAGTCCGGTTCTGGCAATTCTGTTGGATAGTTCATAGTTCCATCATTTTCTCTATACCATGCGGCTCCAATCAACTGTAATGCTCTCTTTTGATTAAAGAACGGTATTGCTTCATCAATTGTATAACCAAGACCATCATTATATTCCCCTGCCTTAGTAATGATTGGCATAGTAAGTAATGCTAACCCACTAGTTTCATCTTGGTCTGTTGCTACCGTAAGTTTTCCATATCGTCCATGAATTACATTCTTTTCAAGATTCATTATTTCTCTTGCTTGTTCTATGGCTTCTTTTGATTGTACAAAATGTACTTTTCCTGCATCTCCGTCATAGTCTGCATTAAATGGAATACATATAGTTGGATTAAATGCAACAGATTTAGTTTTCATTGGTACTACTTTTAGTGCCATTATACTTTGTCTATGCAAAGAGGGCGCGCGGTTGAATAAACCCCAATCTCCCTTAATTAGATGCCTTCCTACAATATCTCCAATTTCCAATACCATTTTAGTTCTACGTGTTCTATTCCATTTTAGTAAAAACTCACTACGGATTCGTTTCCGTTCAATCAAATCCATAGACTTGATATCAATATTATTTTCTTCTAAATGTACATCGAAGTCCATTTGTGCAAGAGCATTTTCCATAGAATAGTCTTGTAATGTTTGAACAGTGCGAGTCGGGTCTTCTTCTCGTGTTAACCCT
>MDTD01018422.1_pt1 | contig 13781 bp, 10 predicted proteins | sample 811221 | NCBI WGS metagenome assembly MDTD01 (sample SAMN05326646, study PRJNA326480) | marine metagenome | isolation source: seawater | place: Pacific Ocean: South West | collected 2011
CGCGGCTGGCCGTACCCGATTCCCCAACACCCCGACGGGTGGGTCGACGACGCGTTCGGGGACCTTGCGTGACCCAATTATTAATAGAGTGGTGAATAGGAATTTTGACACGGGCCAGGCCCCTTCTCGTCGGACCGACTAAGTGCTCAACTAAAAGTGAAATTATTTAGACATCATTAATGATGTGTTATTTAGTATCAATTAATAATTTCACTTTTAGTTGAGCACCCAGCGACTCCGACGAGAAGGGGTGCAGCGGGCTCGGAAATGCGTCTATTTTTCCATAGACGTCTATTAATAATGGGTCGCGTTTTGTGGGTGGCCCATTATCCACCCAGGGAAGCCTTCGCTGCGAAGCCTTCGCCGAAGAATAGGGACCCTGCGCACGTTGGTAGGGTCCCTATTCTTGCACTCACTGGAGTTCACGCAGAGGGCACGCAGGGAGTGGGATGAAAGAATAGGGACCCTACCGACGTGCGCAGAGTCCCTATTCTTGGGCGGGGAGCCGGGCTCTCGGCTCCCCATGGGGAGCCGAGCCCGGCTTCCCATGGGGAGCCGCCCCGGGGCGGCCGGCAAGAAAGAATAGGGACCCTACCGACGTGCGCAGGGTCCCTACTCTTTGATTCCAATTGTGCCGGTTGGCGCGGCATTGGGTTGGCGGGAACGCATTCCCGACACGCGCGAATTGCGAGTGCTCGTACGACCAACGGGGGTAAAATGCAGGTGCGCACACCCGCTGACGAGGACGAGGATGCATGGGGCAACCGAGCCGACTGCGCCGTGCCGTACTGGTCCAAGGAGAACATCTGGCTCGACGCCGGCGATGGCATCTTGCAGTCGCGCGACCTCACGCCCGACTTCAAGCCCAACCTCATCAGCTCCAAGTCCAAGACGCGCTTTGGCATGCAGGAGATGCCCACCTTTCCGCGCGCAACGAAGCCCGACCTCCGGGTGCCGCTCGGTCCTCGCCCCAACCCCAACGGCCACAACGGCCACAATGGGCCGGCGGCGGTCGCGGTTGCGCCGCACCTCGACGTGGCCGTGTCGACGCTGTGCGCGGAGGTCGCCAAGCAGGAGGCGGAGACGGCGGCACTCAACGCCAAGCTCGCCCGCATGGAGCGGGAACTGGGTTTGATGCGCAAGATCCTCCATGGCTTCATCGAGGTGCACATGATCTACCACGACCGCGGGCAGATCTGATAGTTTCCGGCGCGGCCCCGTTCCAAAAAAACTATAACCGATGATTTGTCACTTTTAAGATGTGACGGGTGGGAACCTGGCATGTCCCTCCGAGCGTCGTCTTTTTCGGAATACAAACGACCCGTTGCCCCCGGGTCCCTGTTTGGTGCCGCGATAGGGACTCCCGAGGGCGGGTTCTGGAACCAGTTGGCGGTGTCGCCACCGCGCACTCCCCCCACCGCGACAGGGCACTACGCCCCGCTCCCGCCCGAGTTCCACCTCGATGCGCCTCCCGCCGCCGTGCCGACACGCGACCAGATCGACTCAGTGTTTCCGTCGTGGGCGCACGATTTCTCGGACGCCACGGTCCTCGTGACCTTTGTGCAGTCGCCCGACGTGGTGACGCTCCGTGCCTCGCCGCGGTTAGAGTGCACAAACGTGGTGCACCCGACGATGGTCCGCGCCGACGCGGTTGCGTGGAGGCCGATGGCGTGCGAGGCCACCGGCATGCGCGGCCACCTCTTTGCGCTCTCGCACCAGGGCCGCTCGACGGGCCGCATCGAGGTGACGCTCGATGCCAACGACGAGATCGGCAAGGTCCTGGTGGTGCAGCCCGAGTACTCGCCGCTGACTGTGGCGGCGCGGATGGTGTCCCCGAGCAGCCTGCTCGTCTTTGACAACGTCCGCGCGCACACCGAGAGCCTGGAGGCGCTCAAGCGCACGCTGGCCACGGACAGCGACGTGGGCTACGTGCCGACGCAGGAGCTGGTGGTGACGCGCGCGCTCGACCAGCTCGTGCTCACGACCGATCACAGCGCGGAGGCGGCAATCGCGCGACGGCATTGGAAGAGCACCAAGATGTTGCTCGCGGGCCTGTCCACGGCGACCGCCGACTGCATAGACGCGTACACGCAGAGCGAATTGAAGAGAGTGGGAAAGAGTGTCGTAGGGTTTGACGGGTGGCGAAAGGTGGTGTAAACGCGTCTACAGAGCACTTGAACACGGATCGGTCCGCTACCCCCGCCCGCACAAGCGCACCAATTTTTCGAGCTCGTACGTGCGCACTTATTCGCGGGCTGTCACCCTCCCCCCATTGTGCGCACCAGGTTTCATACAAAAGCGCAACACGATGAGCGTTGAGTCGACGATGAACCAGCTGGCAAAGCGCGCTGCCGAGGACAAGTTTGAGCAGTTCACAAAGTGCGAGGAGGAGATCAAGGCGCACCTGCAGTCGGTCTGGGAGGAGTGGAAGCCCAAGTTCGAGGCCTTCGACAATGCCGACGGGAAGAACCTCTTCAAGTTTCGGTTCGGGCTGCCCGAGGAGCTCCAGGACACGCCCGAGCGCGTCCTGCATGTGGTGTTCCTCTCGCTCGACGACTTTAGCAACGGCAGCGGCCTCCCGGTGGTCGGCGTCGAGGTCTTCAAGTGGACGAACACCGACCCGGGCGATGATGAGCAGGGGGGCGAGGGCGACTGCACCGTGGGGATCCACTTTGGGCACATTGCCAACAAACTGTTCGACGCGCTCATGGACGAGCACCAGAAGAAGCGCCGCCGCACCGCCGGCGGTGGACACTCGCTCGAGGAGGAGCTCATGAAGCCCGAGGAGGAGGAGGCGATGCTGAAGGCCGAGCAGGATGCCGAGTCCGGGTCGCAGCCGCCGTCGCTGTCGGGCTTCCCCGACGACGGCAATCCGGCCAATGCCGAGTTCGAGGAGCTGCTCCAGAAGCAGGTGATCCAGTTCAACGTCGGCGTCTACGCGCCCACCAACCAGATCGAGCAGGTCATCGAGCCCGGCCCCCGCGGGCGCAAGAACGACATCTTCGAGAACAAGGAGCTCTTCAAGCGCGTCACTCCCCGTTTCTTCTTCAACGGGGAGCACAAGCAGTGGCGCCGCAACGCGCCCGACGGCTGGACGGGCTACGCAGGGGCAGTGGCGGCGGCGTAGAACAATCGGCGGAACCGATAACGTGTGTGTGAGTGCGTGTTGATAATCAAGAGACACGTGTTCCACATGTCGTCGTCCCGCCTGGAGGCCGTGCTCCGCGCAGGCCAGCAGCAGCGAGCAAGCGCGCCCGTCGGTGTCGTCCGTTGGGAACCGCCCCCCGGGATGGTGTGGGACGAGGACGGCGAGGCCGTGCCCGAGCCACCGGCGGGCGGCAACCCGCACCGCCTGCCGGCCGGACAGCAGTGGGTCTCGGCAAGCGTCGCGGAGGGCGAGCGCGCCCGAGAGGAGGAGGCGATGGACCATGCGCTCATCGACTCGATCCCGTCGATGCAGCAGCAGATCCGGTCGCTCATGCGTCGCGTCGCCGAGCTGGAGGCAAAGGACGAGGCGCGAGCGGAGCGGGAGCGGGAGCAGGGACAATACGCGTTCCGCGACTTGGCTGCGTAGGGTGTGTGTGTGAGCGTGGTTCGCTATTTTGAAATGAATTGCGCCCGGGTTTCCACCACCGGGATATAACGCGGAGAGCGATGACAAGCAAGCTCGCGGGGCTAGTCACGCTGCTGGGCGGCGGGCTGTGGCTCATCGACGAGTCGAGACCGGTTGTTCACGTCAATGAGCAGAACAGCCTCATGTCGGCGTGGCCGAGCGAGGCGATGGGCGGCTCCAGCCTGCCACCCGAGTGCGCATTTTGGAATCAGAGCGTAATCTTTTCCGACGACATGTGTTCCTTGTTCGTGGTCAACCGCGCGGCGGCCGCGTACCAGAGCGCGCACGCGCGCGCAATGCGGTGCATGGCGGCCTACCCGACCGAGTGCATCCTCTCGCCCGAGATCGGGCTGGCAATGCCCGCAGCGTTTCTCTACGACCACGCCGCGGCCTCGCTGCGCATGCTCATCGCACCGAAGCTTATACAGCACGAATCAAGACAGGAATACGTGCGCGTGTCGCCGCCCGATTCGGACGGCATCACGCAGACACGAACGCTCGTGCTGAACGATACGGTGAGAGTAGAGTACCTCGACGGCCAAAGCAAGGGGCTCGGATCCGGTCTTCTGACGCAGGAGGAGGCGTTCTGCGTCCAACTGTTACGCCTCGCGTTTGAGCCCGCGTGTTGGGCTGCGCTGGATTGACGACCGTGCGCTAGCTTGCAACTTGTGCCGTTCCTACCATCGTGCGCCACCCCTCGCCCTTGCATGGCACGCACCCGCAGACAACGACCGCCATCTCCCGATCTCGAGGAGAGCCCGCCCTGCTCGCCGCCGCGCGCGCGCAGCACCTCGCGAGAAACATTGGTCCAAACGGCCCTTGCGGGCGAGGTGGGCGACTACGTGAGCCCCGACCATCAGTGGGGCGAGTCCTTCCCGGGTCGGCAGCCGTCGACTACGCAGCTCTCGCTATTCGAGACCGGCTTCAAGCGCAAGTCGGGGCAGATCTCTCTGTTCGAGGCGGGGTTTAAGCGTCGGCAGAGGCGTGCGTCGGTGGTAGAACCCGAGGGTGTGTGTTGTTGACACGCCTAGGTTGGCATCTCTTGCGGGTTTGTGTGCTTGTACGTGTCATGACACTTGTGTGGACCGGTGAGGACTTTGCGGCCGAGGGTGGGTCGGACACTGAGGGATCGGACAGCGAGCAGCCGCTGACCGATGCCGGGCAAGTCGTGGCCATACTGAACGCAAAGGCGTCCACGCCACCGCCACTGCCGGTGAACCCAAAGCACGCGCTCGCAACCGCTTCAGCCGTGCTGACGTGCGTCAAGGCAATCCCCTACGTAAAGCGCACGATCGCGCAAGACCACGCATTGCGATCGCCGGTCGTGGCGCGCACGGTCGCGGACTGGGTCGAGGAGCAGCTCGACTTCCGGCGCACCGAGCGCACAGTGCGCACCGCAATGACGTTCGCGCTGAACCCAAACAAGCGCATCGACTGGGTTTGCGCAAAGACGAAGCACGGCGGCAGCAACGTGAACGTCGCCAAGGGAATGGCGCTGCACCTGCGCTGCCACCCGTTTACGCGCTCCGACGTGCAGCGCGGCATGGGCATGATCGAAGACCTTTGCCTGCACCGTGAGCGACGCAACCTCGCGCGTGCCGTCCTAAAGTCACGAACCTTGCACGGCTCGGATGTGCTAGACGTCGCAGTTGTGTTGGCAGGGTTTCAGTGTCAGGCCCGGCACTTTGGTGCCCATCGCTATCGGTACGTTATATGAATAACAAGTGATTGGGTTAAAGCCATGGAGCTGAATCGGCAGACCAAGATGGCCGAGGTGGCCAGGATGAAGGAGGCCGAAAAGGCCATGGCGCAGAAGATCGACAAGCTGGTGTCCGGCGGCGAGCTGGACGACGAGGCGCAGCGCCGTGGGTGCGGCGGCGGGTGCTTCCCTTTTCTCTCGCGACGAGGCCGGAGTCGCATTGCGCAGGAGAGCGGCATGGAGGTGGCGGTGTTTGGCCAGAGCGCCGCGGGCGGGGGCACGGCAAGCACGAATGCGCGCCTCGAGAAGGCGGCGGAGCAGATGGAGAGCCACGCGTCGCAGCTGTACGCCAAGTCAGGGGCGAGCCGATCGAAGGCCAAGGCGCTGATGGCGCAGGGCAAGAAGCAGGAGGCGATGCTCGCGCTCAAGCGCGCCAAGGCCTTGGAGAAACAGGCCGAGGTCGCCGCGAGCACGCATGCCGCCATCGAGCAGCAGCAGGAGATGCTGCAATCGTCGGCCCTGCAACGAGAGGTCGCATCGGCGCTCTCGGCCTCGATCGCTTCCACAAAGAAGAAAACAAAGGGTCTGCTCGAGAAGGCGGAGAGCGCGGTGGACGGCAGCGCGGAGCTGCGCGACGTGGCGGAGGAGATCAACGAGGTCATGGGCGGGCTTGCCAAGGTGGACGACTACGACGAGGAGGATCTTATGGAGGAATTGGAGCTTCTTGCGCGAGAGCCCGACGACGAGGAGGCGACGGTCGCAGCGGCGGCCGAGGAGGCGGCTCCATCGGCGGCCGAGGCCAAGGCGGTGGTGGAGCCACAGGCAATCGTGGTGGGCATCGACCCCTCGCAGTTCCCATCGGCGCCAAAGCAGAAGCGCGAGATCAAGCAGAAGCTGCTGGAGGCCGACTCGGCGGCTGCCGAACAGTAGGTGGTGGGACGGGTAGGAGGATGTGGAATGCGGCATTTCGTGGACTGGGTGCATGCAGAGTAGGCGTAGCAGCGGCGGTGGTGGTGGTGGCAGCGGTCCTACTTGTCGGTTCTTGGCGTGCTCGTACGTGTTTTTTTATTTTTTGTGCGCGCGCATGGCCTCCTTGGAGACGAAACGCGCAAGCTTGCCCACCTCGGGATCGGGCGCCGCCTGGTCGCGGGAGGCAATGGAGTCCGCTCGCGCTCGCTGCACCGAGGCCGAACAAACGATCGCAAAGGCCGAAAAAACGATCAAGGCCGCAAAGGAACCGAAGACGTCGAGGGAGTCGAAGAAGCGCAAGGCAGATCAGATCACGATCGTTCACCGCATCGACGACACCTCCTTCCTCGATGAGCACAAGTGCCCGATCACGCACAACCTGCCGGTGGATCCGGTCATGGCAGAGGACGGCCGAGTCTACGAACGCGATGCCATCGAGGAGTGGTTCAAAACGCACAAGGGCGTCCACTGCCCCTCGCCAATGACCATGGTCACGATCGGCAAGAACCTGGTGCCGGCCGTCCAGGCGCGCAACACCATCGAGCAGCTCATCAAGAAGGGGTTGATTGCCGGCGAGCCGGCGGAGACCTGGAGGCGGAAGACGGCGGCGTGGGATGCCTTCTCTCCGATCATGCGCGACCACTACAAGAGGGCCAACAATGGCGACGCAACCAGCATGCACCACATCGGCTTTGCGTACCGCGACGGCTCCCAAGGCGTGACAAAGGACGATGCGGTGGCCGCGGAATGGTTTGACAAGGCGGCGCTGCACGGCAGCGCCACCGGCGGCTCGGCCCTCGGCGTCATGTACCTCGAGGGCCAGGGCGTCGTCAGGTGCTCCGTGCGGGGGCACATCGAGCTTGCGCGCGCCGCCATGGCCGGTTCGGAGCACGCGGCCATCTGCATCGCGCGCAACATGTTTGCCGGCCACTACATGCGCTTCAAGGGCGACACCGAGCAGGCCAAGTGGTGGTACCAGCTCTCGGCCAAGTGCAAGCACCAGGACAGCGACGACTTTGCGCGCAGGGAGCGCGCAGAGTGGTTGGCGAAGCATTACCCGCCCTCGTGGCCGGCGACCGCGTGACGGACGGGACGGACGGGACGGACGCCTGAACGCAAGAGTAGGGACACTGTGCATGTCGGTAGGGTCCCTATTCTTTGTCATAAAAAAATCGACGCCGCGTCAAGTTTTTTATTCCAAAGAGTAGGGACCCTGCGCACGGAGGCAGGGTCCCTATTCTTCATTGCAGTCTGAGGCAACCTGCCTCAGACTGCACCGGGGGGATAACCGGCCAACCAATTGTTCACCAATTTTGTACGAATAGAGACGAGAATTGACATTCTCGGCCGGCCCTTGCCTTCTCGCAGCGAACCGCAAAGTGCTCAACTAAATGTGAAATTATTAATGGGTACTAAATAACCGGTTATTAATTGTCTCTAAATAATTTCACTTTTTGTTGAGCACTCGATGCTTGGCTGCGAGAAGGGGCACCGGGCGTCCGAGGACCCAATTAATAATCGTCTAAAGAATTAAGAATTGCGCAGCCAGGTGGCCGCAAACGGCCACGCGCCCGGGAGCGCAAAGAGTTCGGTGCGCACGCGATCGCGCGGCTCGACGTCGTACCCGTTGGCCAGCATCCCGACGGCGTCGACGATCTCTCGGGTCAGCCTGTGGCCGCCCGGGTCCGGCATTTTCGTGAGGGAGCACAGCTTGACGACCGTGTACCGGGTGACGTAGGCCACAAGCACGAGGTCTGGGCGCCCGAGGATCGAGGGGTCGGTCTTGTAGAAGTTGGCCGTCAACTGTTGAGTGGACCCCCCGGATGCCATCTTCGTCCTGATCGACAGCGCCACGGGCGTGCTGCGCAGGTGCTGCACCTTGGCGTACAACCGGTTCTCAAGCCCGGGACTCAGGCAGGCAACTGGGAGGTGCTTGAGGATCTCGAGCACGCAGAGTCGCGTGGAATTCGGGTTGCTCACCGGCGAGCCGTCGATGTAGCAAATCTGCCCGAGGACCCACTCGAGCACCGTCTGGACGCTGCTGACGCGGTGCGTCGCCTCCTCAAGCACGACCGGGTCCATGTCGAGCAGATGGTACCGCGCCATGCGCCAGTTGCCAAACCGCGACTCCTCGGCACGAAAAAGCCACCGCATTTCAAAGGCGCGCGCGGCCGAGCACATCTCGATGACGTTGATCCAGGCGCGGAAGCCCCTCTCGCGCACGGTCCGGTTCACGCGCTCGATGAGGCTCTTGTACTTGCGGGTGATGCGGTTGTAGTCGGCCCTGCGCTTGTCGATGATCGCGCGCGTGCGGCGGCGCTCGGCGCAGTGCTCCATCGCCTGGTGCCGCGTCTCCTCGTTGGTTCGCAACCCCATGACGCCCGCAAAGCACAGCTCCTGCGGTATTGGTGCCGGAAGCGTGTGAAAGAGCTCGAACTCCATCTCGTCCGGATCGACGTTCGGCATGTGGTGGTCGTGCGCAAAGGACTCCCACTCCACCGCGAGCGTCCGGTTCCAGTTCTGGTGGTGCACGCGGCGCGAGAGCTTGACGGTACGCCGCGCAACGGACATGCGGCAGCCCGACCAGCGTCGCCGACGCGACTCGCGCTTGCTCATCAGCGCGCACGCGTAGTTGTTGGCCTCCGAGTCGCATCGAGGAAAGCGCACCAGCAGCTTGGCGTTCGGGTCGTTGATCCAAAAGAATGGCGTGTCCCGCTTGCCCTTGTGCAGCGTAAACCGCACGCGGTTCGTGGCCGCGCACTTGCGGCACAGGCTGAGCGCCACCGGCCCGGCGCGGTGGAACGAGTCGCGGCACTCCTCGCTGCTGCAGAGCTCGCACCCGTACTGCAGGTGGCCGAGCATAGATCGGCTGTTCTGGAACCACCGGCACCACGGCTTGTTGACCAGCACGTTCATCCGGCCCTCCGGGATGCCCAACTCCCTCATGCGGATCGCGTAGTTGTCCAGAGCCTGCCCCCTGCGCTCCTCCATGGCGTCGGCGGCGTCGAGCTCCTCCTCGGTGAGCAGCTCGTCGGGGACGGTCCGGTTGTCGTGCGTCAGGTGCTCCTCCTGCACCTCGGCGTACGCGATCGCCGCCGCGCGGAGCTCGCGGCACGCCTCGCGCAGCACATTCCGCACGGCCGCGGCCGCCTCCCGATTCACCACGGCAAGTGCGCGAAGCGTCTTGGCCTCGCTGGCGCACATCAGCTTTCGAGCCACCAGCTCAAGGATGTCGACGTTGAGGTCCACGCACGCGGTGGCCCACCGCGCGGGGCGGACGTTGTGCGAGAGCAGCGTGGTCTGCCGACCGGTTGTTCGCTTCGCCGCCGCCGCCGCCGCCGTGCGCTCCGCAAGGCACTTCCCTGGCTTGGGGGTGATCGAGGAGTCAAACTTGGGCTGGTGGTGCTGCGTAAGTCCCGAAAATCGCACCCACCCGGACAGGTGGTCCCAGGTCGCGTCGTCGTCGCTGGCCATGCTGCACTGCTGCGCGTTCCTTGGGCACAAGTTGCAAAAGCGTTACACACAAGTTTTGACACTTGTGTGACAGGACGTTCGAGCTCGTACGTGCGCAAGATGGCGACGCGCAAGGTGGACAAGCTGTTACAGGATTACGAGTCGACGCACATAGTGCAAGAGCTTAAGGCATGGCTCAGCCTCAACGAACAAGAACGCAAGACCAACATCGACCCGCCCAACGAGGCCTTCTTCAAGTTTGCGCTGCACCAGACGACGCCTAATCCCGACAACCCCAAGGAGGAGAATGTGCACCACAAGTGGCTCACCAAGTCCCTGGTGATAGTGCACCAGAACTCGATCGCGAAGAAGACGCTGTACTCGGCCATCCTACACTCGCTCTGCCACAGGACGGACCCGGGAGGGGAACCGGTCAAGTTCCCGATCCTTGCGGAGGACGGGCGGCTTGTGACGGGGAAGGTCAAGTCGCGCTTCGCATCGCTCCCCGACACGCTCTTCATCACCATCAACCGGCTCCGTGTGACGCCCGAACGGCCCGACACGATCGACACGACGCCCCTTGCCATTCCGCGGGTCCTGGACTTTGGGTCGATTGGTTTTGAGGACCTGATGACAAGCACCTGCAAGCCCAAGCGGTACGAGCTGGTCGGGGCGATCATCGGCGAGGCCGTGTCCGACCCGGCCCACAACACGGTCGCCGAGTTCAAGTACCGGACGTGGGCGCTCATGCGTGGCCACGACCGGGAGTGGTACATATGTGCCGACCCCCCGGACATGCCCTACTACATGACCCGCGGCAAGGCTTGTGAGGAGGCGCAACTCTACCAGATGCTGGGGGTGCTGCCGACGCAAACCCGCAGCGGAACCACGTGCGAATCGTACAACACGACCAACCACCCGTACTTTGCCATGCGCCTCTTCTACCGCAGCTACACCAAGCTGCTTCCGCTCCCACAATTTCACAAGGACCGGAAGTGGGCCTCCCAGTTTCTTCCGTCGGCCTTTGACGACCTCTTCGACAGCAGCCACGAGGAGAGGACCGATGCAACGCTGGAACGCGCCGTTGACATCCGCGAAGCGGTCCGCATTGCCGAGGGGCTGGAGGAGCCAGAGGATCTTACGCGCTTGGTCACCGTCGAGGAGGTGATCAAGTTTGCACCGGGTATCGACGGGCTCGCCGACATCGAGTACGGCACCGGGCTTGCGACCCCCGAGCCGATGCTTAAGATCATGGACACGGGCAATACGATGATCGGGCGAACAGCGTACCAGCTGTTCCGCGTGCGGATGCTGCTGGGCCTCTGCGCCGCCGTCGGCCAGAAGAATGGGGAGACGGAGGAGCAATGCGAGAAGGACGCGCGGGCCATCGTCAACGCCGTAAAGTACGAATGGGCCCACGAGCTCGACGCCAAGCAGAAGATCCGGTGGATCGCGGTGGCGGACTACTTCAACCGCATCCGGCTGGCTTGTCCCTCGAAAAACCGGGCCAAGCCTATGCGGCACCCGCTGAACTACGACGACGAGCCGCCCACGCGCATGACCGCCCGCAGCCTCTTCCTGGAGCAGTGGCCGGTGCTTGTGGGCAAGAAGATGGAGATCGACAGGCTCACCCCCGAGCAGCGGGCGACGTTCAAGCCGAAGGTGTCGTTCCTCATCGACAAGCACGGCGAGGAGTTCCTGAATGAGCCCAAGACCGGGGGGACCAACACCGACGAGGACATGGCGGCCATCACGCGGGTGAGGAAGGACACCCTGCTGATGGACCAGATCTGGGACGAGATGAGCCCGGAGGCGAGGGAGGTCTTCTCCGGCCTTGCCAAGGCGCGCAACGAGCTGGGGCTCGCGACCAACCAGGGCATGTGCGAGACCTGGGAGACCATACCGTTTGCGGTCGAGGAGGACCACGCGTCCTACGACCCGTCGGTCTTCCGCATGGACATTGTTCGCGGGGAGATGGCCGAGTCGGACGCGCGGGCCGTCAAGCTCAAGGAGTTGGAGAGCAGCCGCCGCATCGGCACGTCAATCTTCATCAACGGCCACGTGATGCACGCGATGCAGGAGGAGGTCCACAACCCTTACCTCGACTACAAGCTCCCCAACTTTAAGCTGGCGTATGGCGACAAGACGTGGCTCGGACCCGGTTCCTCGCCAAAGATGCGGAACTGCACGCACACGAACGACACGGTCGAGACGACAGCCATCACCATCGACCCGGTCGCTGGCGCCACCCTCGGCTGTGCGCTCCGGATGCTGCGGTCCCACACCGTGTACGGGCGCGACGGCGCGCTCCTGGCCATTCAGAAGGCGCACTTCAAGACCCTGCCGGACACGTTCACGCTGCGCACCACGCCGTGGCCCGTGAGGCGCGACACCTCGGTGGACTTGGTTAAGGATGTCGATTCGACCGCAATGGGCGCTGAGTTCCGGATGGAGCGCTGTGCACAGGGCCTGGTGCCGATTGCCATCAACTCCCGCCTCGAAGGAAAGGACTTTTGCGACGATGGAGAGGGTCTGTGCTCTCCGGGTGTAGACTACCCGCTGGTGGGCCTGCTGTACATCAAGCGGAAGGCGGTCAGGTACGGCGGACCGGATCGACACTTGGGGCAGGACCGGGCACTCTTCAAGACGAGCAAGGTGTCGACGCAGACGTGGGACGAGATGACCGACCAGGACCGCCCCCGCACGTTCATCACCGATGAGCAACGGACGAATGCTGCTCTACTTCTTGTGCACTGGAACCATCCAGAGCTCGCCCATCCGCAAGGGCCGGCAATATCGACCTATCAGCTTGACCGTTTGCTTAGCACATGCATGGGCATCCTGCGCCTCAGCACCGGCTTCTTGCGCGACCCCGGCGTGGGAGACGGCGACCCGAACTACGCGCTCAAGAATGACTTTGAGAAGACGATTGCAAATCTGAACAAGCTCCCGGATCTCGACATTGTGCCCGCCCAGTTCGAGGAGATGCTCCGGATCGTCATGACGCGCTCGCCCAAGCCCTACCAAAAACTGCAGCAATGCATCGACGGCACGCTGAAGAAGCTCGAGCTCAACAACTCACAGCCCCGTTGCCCCATCGACCAGTGCGCCAGCACCACCCAGTGCGTCGAGCTGTTGATCGAGCACATGGGCCGCGGGGACGTGTGGAAGGACGGGTATCCGGATGCGAAGGAGCCGAGCGAGGGGGATCCCGCATCGAAGGTCGGGTCCGTGAAGAGCAAGCACATCCCGCACCCCGAGCAAGTCCAGACTTGGTTTGCCCATCGCAAGATGGACTACAAGGAAACGTGGACCTATTCCGAGTGCTCCTACAACGATCCCACGGAAGACCCGGACATTGCCATCGGCCGTCCGAACACGTACAGGGATCCGCCGCCGAGCCTGATGGTCGGAACCGACGACGACGGCTACGAGTGGACGGTGATCGCCTACTATCGGAATGGTGCCAACTACCGAAAGGAGACGGAGTGCTGCGTGGACCTCTGCGAGGACCAGGTGTCGCGCGCCACGGCTGGCCACATAAGCAGCGAGATTGGACTAGACACGTCGCTTCGCCTCATGGCCTGGTCGCCCTTTCTCCGAAACACGCTGTTCCACTATTCCACGCAAACGATGAAGCACGACACCGCGTACAAGATCCTGTCGGTGTTCATGTGCGCGCTCTGCGGCGGGAAGGGCTACAAGTCTCAGGTGGACGCCGCGCTGCGCCTCATCGAAGACCACACGCTGCGCCACGAGACTTTCATGTCGTTCATGAACCGGCGCGCCTTCGCGAAGAAGGGCCTTGCCGCCTACTACGGCGAGGAGAAGGCCAAGCCGAAGAAGAAGCGGCCGGAGGCCACCTCCGGCGGCTGGAACGGCGACGACGCCCAGTCGTCGCCCAAGCTCACGGAGGAGGAGCGCGAGCAGCTGGCGATCGAGCACGCCAAGGAGCTCAAGCGCAAGTGGGTGGCGGAAGCGGAGGCGCGCGCGCGCTCGGCGGCGATCGAGGCCGAGCGCGTCGAGCGCGAGCGGCTTGCCGCCGAG
>MDTD01174410.1_pt1 | contig 13781 bp, 10 predicted proteins | sample 811221 | NCBI WGS metagenome assembly MDTD01 (sample SAMN05326646, study PRJNA326480) | marine metagenome | isolation source: seawater | place: Pacific Ocean: South West | collected 2011
AGACCTTTCGATGGAAGCTCTACTAATTCAGTTGGATTTACAAATGAAAGTAGATCTCCCCCTGATTGTGTAGGTGCGGGAGAATTTGCACCTGCGACAGAAGCTGTTCTGTCTTCGTTGTTTCTAACTGACAATTTTTACCTCACGTTTGTCGTTTGTTTGATTATTCGGTTTCTGCTGTGCTTGGAGCACCCCAGTTCCACGTTTGGGCCGGACCAGCTGGGGTTTCGGTCCCAGTGACCTTTGTGGTGCCGGCGGCGGTGACCAGTTCTGCCCAGTCGTATCTAAGTTCAAGATCGCATGTTGAAAGATCCTCGGAATCATAATCTAAATCAGAGAATTTAACAGACTTAATAAATGCGTTCTTAAGTGACCAAGTTTCGAGTGCGCTACCGTCAGCATCTAAATGTATGATGCTTACTGTTCCCAAAGCAACACCCATTAGTGCTTTATTTACAGTTCCTTCAGACAAAGTTTGGCCGGGAAGTTTATAGCCGGCAGTTTGAAGAAGATTCAACATTAAATTAGTGGTACTGGGATTAATTGGATCAACCATAGTAAGTGTTACGGTCTCCCAAGTAACAGTAGAGGGAAAATGAAAAGTGTGATTTAAAAGCTTATGAGTTGTCTCACCAACTGTAAATGCAGGCTTGGTAACCTTTTTTGCCCACCAAACAATATCGGTACCGGCGGGCCCCGAAGCACCTTGATTGGCTTGAAAGCCCGGAAATTGAACCTTAAACCTGTAATTTCTTTTTGGCTCACTGCCTTTTTCTGTTGTCCAAAATGACATTTTTCATTGTCTCCCTTTAGTATTAATTATTAGTATGTTGAAAAATCTGCATCAGTTCTTGTAATAACAAAGTCAAGTGCAATAAACTCGATTGCGCGAGCCGGCTTGATGTAGACCTTGGCATACAAAACGTTTTGATCGATAAGATCGGCGGTCGTTGTGGTGTTGTCCAATTTAACAAGATATTCTGAAATACCTAAGTTAGTTTGTACACCTCTGAGGAAATCTTCGGTTTGATTTCTGAATCTATTCCATGTATCCTCTACGTTTTGGTCGAAAAGGATACCATTGGCAATTAATCTAACTTTCTTCTTGACGTAAATCAACATTCTTCTAACGTTAATTCTGTCAAGCGCTGATGGATCGGCTAACAAGGTCTTTTGGCCGAAGACCACAATACCCTCTTGAGTAAAGTTAGCAATTGGGTTAATATCGACTTCGTAAAGTTCATCACGGTCATCTCTGTTAAGTTGCTGAGTAACGCCCCCAACTTGAAGATTAATTTGGTTTTTACTAATTCCACCGCGGTTAAAGCCTGCAGGAGCAAACCAAACTTGGTCTGTACTGGCGTCTGAACGACCCATGGCTCCGAGACCCACAACTGATGGTGGAAGGTATACGGTCGCGGCTGTGCGCGTGTCGGTAATGTATACCCACGGATAGTAGCATGCAGCGAAAGATGAGTCAAGCTGGCGCGATTTTATGTTGCTAACTGCAGTGGCCACGCTCTTAGGAGTTCTAGTGACTTTACTATTGGAATTTTCAGTGGCTGGAACATAGCCGCCCTCAACATCAATAATCGCCAGAACATCTTGACGTTCTTCAGCAGTTCTGATAACTTCATCGGTAATAGTAGTTTCCGTAATACCCGGAATTGTAAGAATGTTGGCCTCTGTAACTTCCGCATCTTCGACTGTCTTAAGAGCAGTGCGAAGACTATAATTAGCATAATAGCTTGCCTTAGTGGTACCAGCGAGATCCGAGTTGTTAAATGGCTCTTTTTCGTTGATTCTGAGACCATCAAACCCACCATAAAGAGGCAAGGAGAAATTCTTCGCGCCGATGCCAACTGTAGACTTCCAGCCTTCTGAACCCACCGCACTTCGAGATGTTCCAGCTTTTCTAGAGCCTGATGTATATGTCGCTGAGTCAGCGGTACCAACAATATCGTCAAGAGTAAAGTAGTATGAAATTTCTGATGCATCACCGGGCGTAAATGAATCAGATTGAAGACCAAATGGTAGCGGACGTAAATAGTCAACAACGCCCGGGTCAAGCTGGTCGCTTCCTACCTTAAGTGCTGAGAAGCCAAAATAGGCGCCCTTAGTTTTAGTGGTAGAATCTCCAGCATCTGAATTAGTGCTTCGAAGTCTGGTTGAAGGAAATTGAATTGACGCAGTGTAATCAACACCTGTGGCTGATGCAAACTCCTTGGCTCTTAACAAAGACTCTTGATCAGAGGATAGCCAACTAAACTTTGTACGAAATTGAACCATGGTATTAACTTGTTCAGATGCTTGAACAAGCGTATCTTTGGCAGCAAGATCATAAGCAAACATCTGATTTGATCCAGATATAGTTGCAAAGTCTCTCGGCTTAAGTGGGCCTTCAAATCCAAATGGTACGGCACCCTTATTAATCGGAGTAGCGTCAGAATACATTTCTACACGAATATATCTGGAGCGATTAGGAAACTCTCCGTATCTAACTAATCTTTCATTAGCCTTGTCATACTCGTAGTAATAATCACCAATAACTCGACCAATAAACTTATTAGAGTTTCTATCTAAATTGCATCTTTGGAAATATTCAAGACGACCTTCAGTTGCAAGTTTGCTATCTCGACTACCAATTGTTCTAACTTCGACATCAAAAGTCGGGTATCCACCCTCATATGATGCATCAGTAATGTTAGAGATTGAAATTTTGATATTTTTCTGAATATACTCACCAGCATCAGTCGCACAGAATCTAAATAATCTTTCTGCTCTTTCACCATTAGCCGGATCGAAAGTAGCTCTATCCGCACTAAGATCTTGTGAGAAAATATAGCCAGTTTTTGCGTATTGATAATCCGACAACATTCTGTGGTGGCCCTCGGCTGTAGCGAGTGCGGAACCAGATTGTAAGCACATAATTGCTCCGTATTGCGCACCAGCACCTGCAGCGCCGACAATTCGAGCAACTGCTTCTTCGTAAGTTTCACCTAAGAAATATTTTTGTTGATTAGATGAACCAACAAGATTAGCATTTGTTGCTACTGGATCAACGTTCAACACGTTGCGAATGTAATTGGTTGAGCCTTTAGTAAAATCAACAACTGCTTTTTTATAAACAGTTCCAGATTGATCTCTAAATTCTAATGCAAACGTATTTGAAGTCGCACCAGCACCACCAAGCGTAGTATTCAGTGACGATATAAGCGTGTAAGCACTACTTGTTAAAGTTGTTCCATAATCCTCATTTGCTAAAATAGAACCAGAGACTCTTACGTTACCTTCAGAAAGATAGAAAATAGCAGCTAGTGTACCGCTCATATTGTAGCCAACACCAGAGCCGCCAGCGCCACCGCGTTGTGGCCCAACTGATGCAGATTGGAAAACAAACAATCCCCAAGCTCCACCGTTGGCGGACTCAACAGTATTCGGATATGCGGCTGCTCCACCAGTAGTTTCTGTGTACCATCCGGCTTTTGCGGCATCCGTGCTAGCGCCAGAAGGACCCATACCTAATAAGCGAACAGTGGTAGCAGGTGACGCTCCTGACTTTAAGTAACTTTCTGCTGCGTATCCTGCATATGTTGGGCCTTGATAATTTCCAAGCCTGTAAACATCTGCTTTTCCGCCAGTTCTTGATTTTAATACCTCTGAGGCTGGTTTACCGGTTCCATCAATTGGGTTTCCAAAAAATGTAGTCCAATCGCTCCAGTTATCCACACTAACAGGGCGCATTGCGGGCCCATGTTCCGTGCGGCCAATGATAATCGGGCCGTCTTCAGGACGGGGGGTATCTCTAATTGATTCATCCACTTCTGCGATAAAAACGCCGGGGGATAAAAATTTGAATTTTTCAACTGCCATGGTTTTGTGGCTCCTTCGTAACAGTAAATCTCACTATCTAAGTAGTTACAATATAATCTAAAAGACACTTCACTCTTTATAAAATCTTCCATCATCCTCATTGGGATGCTTGTCGCCAATCAATATTCTTTCTCGCGGTAATCGAACCTCGACTACTGACTGCCTTTTTTCTATCTCTAAGTACTCAGAATTTTTATCATCATTAAGCAAATATCCTAAGACCCTTATCTCAATGTTAGTTTCATACATTTTTTCATCATCACCTATAGATGTGACATTGTTAGCAGCATCATAAGTTTTTGGAAGAAATGCTTCGTAGCGGTGTGGTGATTGGCCGATCATAAATCCATTAATTTGGCCGGGATATTTTAAAAAAGGAGTTAATATTTCATTAATTTGTTGTTGATATTGTGCTTTTATTTGAATTTTATATAAAACGTTAACATGAACAGGTGCGGGGATAGTGTAAAATTCATAAACAACTTTTTTGTTATCTCTTCTGATATTGAACGGCGACTTTGTATTTTCAATTGTATTTTTAGCAGCAGAATACTTTGTAGTATTACGCTGATCAATTTTTTTACCTACAACAAATGCAGTTGAGGTGCCCCCTTTAGAATCTCTAGGTATATTACTATAAAATGAACCTCTTTCTTCTTTATTAACAGATGTTCGTTCAATTGTCATAACAGGTAAATTTATATTTCCCTTACTGTCTCTAAGATTTACATCATTTTTAGATTGAAAAGCTCTTTCTGCGCCTGCCCAGAGAATTGGAACTTGTTTCCAGCCATCAGGATATGTTGCCTGAATATTTAAAGTCTCTGTGACCCATTCGTAAAGTGCCCTATCAATAGTTTCCAAAGTTGATCTTGGAACTGTTATGGGACATTGTTCTGTTTTATCAGTTGGCATCGAAATAACTTCCTCTTGCTCTAGTACATACTGCAGTAATCTCAAAAGATTGATCTACTTGACCAAATAATGGCCTAGGCTCTTTCAGTGTTGTAATTTCATAGTACTGATCTCCATAATATATGAAATCGCCCACTCTTGTGTAAAGATTTTGATCTTCTGAAAGTCTTCTTTTGTGAAAATGAACCACAATATCAGAACTAAAATCAACGTGCAATCCATCAACGTATCCAAAAGTAGACGCAGACTCATCCCAATCAACTAAGACATAAACACGTATAGGAGACAGAAAGTTTTTTTGAATTGACTCCCCATAAACATCATGAAAATTGGTTCTATCTATGTCAATTGGATAGTAAAGGATTTGTTGCCCAATAACTTTTTCAATTAACTCATCGTTAACCTGCTTAACTAGGTTTCTTTCTTTCTCACCTAAAAATAATGGCGGGGGTGGGTTTTTAGGTCTGGACCATTCATCATCGTATGCCATTCACATTACCCCACAAATATTGGCAGCGGTGTTCTACGTAAAGTTTCTTCAACTGCTGCGACCTTTTCTTGATCTCTCTTCGCTAATTCTGAATATTCGGTGCTATCAAGCATCTCCATTAGCTTATCTTTAAGTTGTTGTTGTTCGTCTTTTGCTTGCGAAAGCAAGTCAGATGCATTAAGTGTTACACTCTCCCCCGGAATCGGTATTGAAGCGAATTTACCACGAATCTGACCTAACATTTCTTTTGATAATGCTAGTGCATATTTGCGAATCCATTGCTTACCTATGGCATTTATGTTTTCGAACGGCACATTATCGAATGGTAGCGTATTTAAGTTATTAACACCTTCCATACCATCATCATAGTCATTGTCGCTTTCATAGGCATCAGTATCAATTCTAAATCTTACGTAAATTCTGCTTAAATGGCCTGTAAAATGCTCTTGGCTGGATGGCGTCGGATACAACCTAATAAAGTTATTCATAATTTCATATGAATAGTGAGATGTTCGCGTATAAAGCGAATCTTCGTACATAATAGCCTGCATTTTGTTTTGCCACGTAGGTATAACTTCAAAAGTTGAGTCATCGGCGTATTGACCATAAGTTGAATAATTTCCAACAACGCCAATTCCACCATAATACCCGAAAAAACGCCACATTGCAACAGGTGACTTATAATAAACCTTGTCAATGATGATTCTGTTGTTTTTGACTTTGCCAGTGTAGTCAACTGGCGCCCCTGCGTCGTTAAGACCAGAAGCAGACGAACTAGAAATTATAGATTGTATATTGTAATCTTGTTGATTGTTTACAGCCTTAAAAGATGCGGAATAGAATCTAGTAGTTCCGCCTTGGCCGGCCATAGTAGACATACCATCACCAACTTTATTTGCATATGCCAATTGAAATTTTGGAAATTTCAAGTTAGCGCCAGAAGGACCATCAGTTAAGTCACCTTTATGATCAAACGTACCCGTGGTATTACCCAAAGCATCTGATAAGATGTTTTTACCTTGATGTAAATTAACAATGTATGAATACTCAAGCACTGCTTCTTCATATGCTGAATAAACGTTAGATGGAGTCAATTCAATGTCTACTACATCACCACCAAGCTTTTTATAAGTGTAAGCAACTTGTGCTGTGGCACCCGATAAGAAATCAGCGGAGCCAGTATACATACCAAAAGGTAAAGAACTGGCTACGTCACTAAATGTACCCGTTGAAGGTAATACGATCGCGCTTTGTTGCGATCTTGGTAATAAATTGGCCGGCACGCACGGATCCTCCTACTAAATAAATAGTTAGCAAAACACAAAGCCCAAGTCTATTAGCGTTTTATACCGACTTAGATACTTGGGTTTTACTTTTTCTGGAGCGTGTACGTGTTGTTTTCGCTGTTTTTGTGGTCTTGGCTGTACTTTTTAATGTGTTTTTAGTTTTAGTGTAATTTGTAGATTTTTTTTCTTTTACGGTTGAATTCACAACTGGTTTTTCTTCTACAACGGGTGTTACAACCTCTGCAGCAACTTCAACTTTTGTTGGTTGATTTTCTACGACGTTTTCTTCTACTTCAATTTCAGAAACACTGTCTCTGTATAATGGATGATTTCGATGTTTAAGATTAAATTTTTGACTATTAATAAGTCTGCGTTTTTTGCCCATTAGGGTCTCCTATATAACATAATAAATAGTATCTTTTTTGAAAAACGAAAATCTCAAAAAATTACTGGGAAAAATTTTTGAGGGATCGACATTTTCAATAAAAAACCCCCAACCAAGATGGATGAGGGTTTAAAATTATGAAGTCACTACAGTTTAAATTAGAAAGATGCTCTTCCATAAAGTCTAACTGTAAGCTTACCTGCTGTGAACACTGCAGCACCGGTAGAAGTAGCCCCTTCGCAAAGGTAGAGGTAATTTCCAGATGTTACGGTGCCAACTGTTTCATTAGTCATGGTTTGCCCTTTTGCAATATTTTCAGTTGCCGCAAAGATAGATTCACCACCGGATGCATCACCGTCGTAAGCTAAAGTTGAACTTGAGTGTAAAATCAAGTCAAAGTCTTTCAATACGTTAGTACCTGTAGGCAATTCAAGACAAGTAAGCTCTACTCTGTAGAGAATACCGTGTGTTGCGGTAGCATACTGAAGCGCATATGCGCCTGCAACACCGTCAAGACCAATTACATCACCGACGTCGCTGGCCTTTTTCAAGCCAGTAAGATCGATATCAATAGTGGTTACAATATCGCCATTTGCTAATTTACTAACATATGTTGCTGGTGCAACTTCAGTGCTAATAAGTCCGGCGCCGTATGTTGGATCTTCAGCCTTTTTTTGAGCTTGCAATCCTGAAAGGGTGCTCTGACTAATATCAAGATCTCTTTTTAAATTTTCAATTAAAGCCTCAACTCTCGCTAAGCCTATTCTTTTACTTCCCATGTTTAAAACCCTCCATTTATAATCATGTCAAAAACATATGGTACGGAATAATTTATATTCTCGCACCATAAATAGTTTTCAGATACAGGAAAGCCCCCGTCAAAAAACGGAGGCTTTACACTGCAGCTATGGGCTAACTATTAGCTAGTTGCACCCGATGAGCCGTTAAGACCACGACACACGACTAATCCGTACATATCTGGACGAACCATCTTCTTCGCGTAACGGGTCATAACACCCTTACGTGGCACGAAGTCTTCTGGTCCGAAGATCGTAGGAGTAGTTTGCAGTGGTACATACGGTGCGTACACATATCCGCTTTCAAGGAAAGAGGAACCGCGACGTCCAACGAGGATTACGTTGCGAAGGAAGTAAGGATCAACAATTACATCAAACTTCTTGCTCAACGAACCAACGTTGACTGCACCGACCGAACCGGTTTCATCATCGTGAGTGACAGAAGCACGGAATCCAGCAGTGAACTCAAGAATGTTGGCAACTTCAGGTCCGCAGACGATAAAGTTAGCGCCGCCACGAAGAGTCTTGCGGTGAATTTGTGCAGAAACATCGTTGATGGTTTCAACGAGAGTTTCGTACCACTCGGAAACAGTACCGGTGAAGTCAGGAGCAGCAGAGCTAGCGCCAACTTCTTCACCAGTAGTGCGGTCAAGGAATTGTCCCGGGTTACGCGACCAGTAGTAAGTACCGGCAGTTGCACCGTTAACGAGGTCTGCAAGGATCTCGCGGTCAATTTCAAGAGCGATTTGTTCCGAAAGGATGCTAGTCAACTCAACTTCAGCATCAAGGTTGTGGTAAGCGTTAAGGTCTTGACCTAACTCTGGAGTCCACTTAGCCTTGAGCTTCTTGGTGATAGCGGTCACGGCGATCGAATCGACCTTGATGTCGATTTCTGGAATCGCTTCTTCTGCTTCAAGCGCGAACGGGCTTGCGCCTACAACAGCACCAAGGGTATCTGCCTTAGTAATATTATCACGCTGTGGGAAAGAACACGTAAGAGATGGAATTGGCATCTCATCGGTAGCACCACCACCACGGCCAGTAGCATTGTTGTTAGCAACTCGAATTTCGTCGGTACCTGAACCAGTCAATCCAACATAAGTCAGAAGAATTTGGGCGTTATCAGCGGTATCGGCCGCATCTGGGTCCAAGCGCGTAAGTCGACGAACCAACTGAGGAACAGTGCTTTGAAGACAACCACTTAATGCGGTCGCTGCGTTACTTGCTGTAATTGCAGCCAAATTCTCTCGATCTAATTGAGTTAATCCAGAGGCACTAATTGCAGCAATACAAACAGCATGAGTCGCTGCTGTTCCGTTGCGAGTAATCTTCGAAAGAATATCAGGATCGTATTGAAGAAGCTTCTTTTGTGCTTCAGTCATGGAAGACGTAAGCGAGAAAGAAGTCTTAATAATTCCCTTAGTTCCTGCGGAAGCGGTTGCGGCTGCATAGCCATAACCACGCGCGGTTGCGGTGCGAGGACCTGAAAGGTCTTCGGTGCGGGCACCAAGAAGATCAACACCACCGGTAACTTGTGCACCAACTTGGTTTGTACCATAAATTGACTTGTTACGGAGGTTACCTAATCTTCCATCATCAGCTTCTTGAGCACCAGCCGCATCGGGCGAGAACACGAAGTCAAGGAAGAAGATAAGTCCACTTGGAAGGCTCATGGGCTGAACGCTAACGAGATCGTTTGCAATCAATCCTGCGAATACACGACGGACAATTGGGAATGCGACGGCTGCGAAGCCCTCAACATCACCAGCGCTCATAGAGCTTTGCTCGCGAAGTAATTCTTTTGCTTGGTTTTCAAGAAGGCGAGCCATAGATTGCTTGTTGCGATCTGTATTGATTCCTTCAAGAAGTCCGGTTTTTTCCCACTTAGAGAGTAGGGCGTGACCTTCGGCACGCATATCACGGTTGACTACACCTTCGGTGAGTCTGTCGATAATACCAGCCATTTTTAATTTCTCCTTTAAATTATTAAATTATACCTGCTAGTTTTTTCATTCGCTCAGATACAGGATCAACCTTTTGGGTTTCAGCCTTTCTGCTAGCACGAATGACAGAAGACGGACTTCTGATTGCTTCGCCAAGTGTTTCTGGTCGGCGCTTAGGCTTCGACTCCACTGTGCTTTGAAGTGTTTCAAAAATGGTCTTCGCTTCATTTACAGAACCAGCTTTGGAAATTGCATCGACAATTTTGGTTTTTTGTCGCTCATTCAAGGAGTTATTTCTTAGAACGCGGTTCGTGTATAATAAACGAGCGTTAGAAAGATTAACGTCATAGACGGTTTCTTTCAATTGCTCAACTACGTTTTCGTAGTTTTGAATTTTCTCGCTAAGTTGGTTATTCTCAAAAACCAACTCTTCTTGAGCTTTTTTCAAATCTTCTAATTCTTCTTGGACTTCTGTGCTTCTGCGGTGTGCGATTTCTTTTTCCATTTGGAATTTTTGGTCTTCAGATGAGCGCCCAGCCCATCCAGCCAATTCAGCACCCATATCAACAGTAAGCTTCTCTACAATAGAGTCTACAAGAGAATCAATATCAATATCTTCGTTAGTTGCTTGGCCTTCTTCGCCAGCATAAGAACCCGGATCGTCATCGCCATCACCCTTAGAATCTTCACCCTCTTCGGATTCAAGAGATTCTTTATCAGCGACAGAGGCTGCAGCAGAACCTGCAAGTTCAGCACCACCACCTTCTTCGATTGGCTCTTCTAATTCTTCGGAAAGTTTTTCCATAATAGCTGCGACGAGTGAATCCATTTCGGTTTCTTCTTCGATTTCTTCTTCTTCGGCTAATTCTACTTCCACTTCGTTAATTTCTTCCTCGGAGTCTTCTTCCAAGTTTTCTACTTCTTCATTGAGGGCTTTTAAAGCTTCTGCAAGTTCATCGAAGTTAATTTCAATTTCGGTTTCTTCATCTTCATCGGGACACGGACAAAGATCTTCACCTTCAGCGGCACCAAGAGGTACGTCAACACCAGCGTCTGGGCCGGCTGCAGCGGCAGCATCGCCGGCTAGGGCTCCTAACCCCATATCGTCTTGTTCTAAAATTTGATCAAGATTCTTTTTAACTTCGTCAGAATATTTTTCAATGACAGAAGCTTCAGCGTTTTTAAGCGCTGCTTCCTTAAGGGCACTCGCATCAACGATTGCTTGCTCCAATAAAGATGACATTTATATGACTCCTATAAAAACAGTTTTTCAATGTAAATAGTGTTGACACAATTGAAAATCCATTTATTTAATGACCACAGTGCTTATACGTTATAATATGACAGTACTAACCATTCGAAGCCAGTTACAAGAGCGATTCCCATAACCTTAGCGCTATCTCCTTGAGAAAGTGACAAACTTTGCTGACCATCGATAAAATTTTCATGACCTGTTGAGCCAGTCACTGTAACAACGCCACTACCTATATTTTTGATGTAATACTGAATTCCGTGATTAGTTGTTGTGATTTGAGGTAGTGTTGCAGTTTGACCACTAGCATTATTAAAAACTATAACGTTATCGAGAGCACTAATTGCATATCCACCAGCAGTGTCCCTAACTGTATAACTTGAGTGGGTTGAGCCACTAACTATAGTTGAGCCAATTACTGAAAATGTTTGAGTAGGGGCACTGGTGTTAATCCCCACCTTATCGGCTCCCCCCGACACATATAGCATGTGAGTATTGTTATCAGATTCAACACGAAAATCCATTAATGAATCAGAAGTCTGATTTACAACGACTTCAGGAATTGCGCCATCTAATCTTAGTCCCTCTCTTATTGTTCCACCATCATTTGCTTTAAATACAATATGTTTATTTGTCGTATCATTTTGGATTAAAATATTTTGAGAAGCATTAACTCCAATTGAAGCCAATCCGGTGCCTGCACTATTTGTAAAAAATACAGTTGGCGCGTCTTTTGTAAGATGTAATCCAGAGCCAAATATATTTGCAGATGCGGAAAGTGTTTTTACAGCCGTATCTCCATCAGCATCTACCGTAAATCCGGTCATTGTGATTGTGCCCATTGTAAGATCACCAGAACCATCGACACTTGTAGCGCCAGCAATTGAGCCGGCATTAGTAATTCCGCCGTTAACAATATCAAGGCTAGCTAATTCGGTCGCGCCCTCGTTGCTGACCGTGAACATACCCTGACCAACGTTAAGGCTGTGTAATGTAGCTGTGCTTGAGCCAGATAGAACAGTGCCAGAAATACTACCAGAACTGGCAACAACGCCTTCTTTGCTTACGGTGAATGTTCCTTCACCAACGTCAACAGTCCCACCATGAATAAGAGTTCCTGATAAGTGCCCAGAAACAACGTGCTCATCAAAGCGCGCTGCAGAGCCACTAAACCCAAAAGCGCCAGTTATGGTGGCGGCGCCAATTATATGTGATGTTGCGTTCAGCCTTTTAGCGGTGGCATCACCGTCTGAAGCTACTGTGAATACTCCTTCACCAACGTTGACAGTCCCACCATGAATAAGAGTTCCTGATAAGTGTCCAGAAACAACATGCTCATCAAATCGGCCTGCAGAGCCACTAAACCCAAAAGCGCCAGTTACACTGCCACCGCCAACTATGTGTGATGTTGCGATTAATCTTTTAGCATTGATAACGCCGTCAGAGCTTACTGTGAAATTTTCGTTCGAGGATTGAAGCATGCCAGCAAAGGTAGCGGTTGATGATCCAGAAATCACACCGGCAACACTAACACTGCCAGAACTGGCAACAACACCTTCTTTACTTACGGTAAATGTTCCTTCACCAATGTCGAGAGCATTCAATGCTGTGGTTTGGGAGGATGAAAGTATTCCGCCATTTGTAATGAGAGTTCTTGCATTGGCTTCGCCGTTATTGGGGCTCGCAATGATATCAAAGAATCCGCCTAGCGCTTCGACCTGAGAACCAGAGATTACACCCGCGATAACTTCGCGGTTAAAATATCCGGTTGAGCCAGAATATCCAAGTGAAGAAGAAATTTCACCAACAATTATGTGCGAGCCTGTAACAGATAAACCTCCATCAGTAAAAGAACCTCTAACAGATCCTCCCGTTCTAAATTTAATTTCGTTTTGTTCGAAATCTATCTGTGTGTCCGTATCCTTATCATAGATTACGTCACCATGTTTTTGTTTACCCTTAGATTTATTATAGGCCATTTACACTGCCCCTCCGTCATAAATAGTTCTTATATTATATTAGGTGCCCGATAAACCAATCGACCACCAATTTTCTCCATCAGACTGCAACATTCTCGATGAATAATTCATTTTAATTACCATAACATCTTTTCTGTCAATTATGGAATCTTTAGCTACAATATTAATTGGTTCAGATTTAATACTGTATTTATCGGTATTAACTTTTTTGATAATCAGTATTCTTCCAGTATTATTACATGCGGGTGGTAATTTAACCGTCACCTTGTTTTTTACTGTATCACATAATATTGTATAGTCATCATCAGCAACCACATAATTCGGTGAATCTGTTTTAATAATTCTTTTATATACTGAGCCTTCGCACTTAAATTTACCTTCAGTGGTAATTCTATCAGCAACAATTAAGCCATCAACATTCAATTTATTCTTACCTATGTCGTAAGTTAATTTTTCTGATGCACCAAAACCACTTTCATTTTTAATTTGTAATTGTCCATTGCCGCCGCTTGCTTTTGGTATTTTTACATCAATATAATTGTCGTACAAGTTTCTTAGTGTGGTGTTTTGTAATTGATTTCTAGATATGTCTGCAACCAATAACAAATCTTGGTCGCTGAGATTTTGTCCACCTTGAGTTATTGGCTGAGATTTCGTCGGATCTACATAAAGTTGTTTGCTTTTAATTGATAAGCCACTTCTAGAATTTAAATTTATATCGACATTACCGTCTTCAACTTTTATTCCATCACCAGCAAATACTTGTAATTCTCCATCAACATTACGTAGGCCGAGGCCATGTTTAATAAAATTAGCTTTTATTTCACCAGCAAATTCTGTTACTGGTATATTGCATAAACC
>MDTD01151001.1_pt1 | contig 13779 bp, 24 predicted proteins | sample 811221 | NCBI WGS metagenome assembly MDTD01 (sample SAMN05326646, study PRJNA326480) | marine metagenome | isolation source: seawater | place: Pacific Ocean: South West | collected 2011
CTCAGATTTTATTAAATTATAAATTTTATTAAATTATAAATTTTATTAAATAAATTTAATTAATTGTTTTTTTTTCTTAAAATATTATATAAATATATAATAAAATATGAAAACCGAAACATTAGTAAAATGTGTTCTTATGTTATTAGCCGTCGTTGTATTAGGAATGATGGTAAAAAGATATAATGATAGAAATAACGAATTAGCCGATGTTGTTGATGAGTTTGATGAACAAGATGTAACTGGTGCGGAAAGCTCTAACAATGCTCAACCAGGTAATGTTGATTTCCCCACAGCTGATCAACAACAAAAATGTTTCCCACGTGATAGATTAACAGCTGATGATTTACTCCCAAAAGATGCTGCTAACTCTAAATTTGCTCAAGTAAATCCTGCTGGCCAAGGTGATGTTGATGGCAGAAACTATTTAACATCTGGTGCTAATATTGGCGTTAATAGCGTAGGAACTTCTCTTAGAAATGCTAATAGACAAGTAAGAAGTGAACCACCAAATCCCCAAGTTAAAGTTAGCCCATGGATGCAAACTACTATTGGACCCGATCTTAATCGTCGCCCACTAGAATAAATTATTAAATATTAAATTACTAAATACTATATATTATTTTTTAAAATTAAATAAATTTAATTTTATTTAATTATTAGTTTATTAATTATTTAAAAAATAATTGAATAAAAATTCTATATTTAGAAATGAGCAATAAAATTTTATTACAACCACTTACTAATTTCTATTCTAAGAAAAATAATTTAGATAAATTATTAATTATTTTAAATAATAAGAAGTATAATATTACTAAAGATACTAAAAATAATAAAGATAATAAAGATAAAAAAAATAAAAAAATTTCATTAAGATTAATAGATTGGTTTGTAACAAATTATTGTAAAAAATATAAAATATCTATACAAATTGAATCTAATAATAAAACAGAATATGTTAATATTTATGATAGTTATAAATCTAATTTAAAAGCATTTTCTAAGCAAATATTCGACCCTTTTAGAAGAAAAAATAGAATTATTTTAAATTATAAAGAAATTAATAAATCATATAAAATTACTTTTAGTAATAATATAAATAAAAAGGATAATTATATAGATACTACAATTGGACAATTGAACTTTTTCAAATGGATCATCGAAAATAATATTTTTACATATATTTATAATAATAAATCAAAAATAGAAAATGATATGGTTAAATCACAAAAAGAAAATAATAATAAGAAATTAGATAAAAAAAATCTAATTATAAAAGTGGTTAAAACCGAGGATGGTAAAGAAAAAATTATAACTAGAAAAAAAAGAAACGAATTATCAAAATGTAAATCTAAAAATATTAATTTAACTAAAGGCACAAGAGTAATTTATTTTAATAATTAATTTAAAATATTATTAAGATTTTTATATAAATCTACTATATCTTTACTATTATCTATTTCATAATGTATAGGAATATTTAAAAATTCATTTTCAGATATATGATTATCATTTTTTTTTATATTTATATTAGAAACACGTAATATACATAAATTTGTATTAATCTTTTTTAATTCTTCATATTCATGAAGAAATCTTAAATCTGATATTACTATATTATTTTCATTATTTATAATAGTATTAACTAAATTATCTGTTAATAATGTTTTAATCCAAAATTTTCTACCAATATTTGGTAATAATTCCTGTATTTTATATTGAAACATATCTGTTCCTATAAATTGCATTATACTTCTTGGTGTTACATTCCATTTATCATTTATAACTTCTTTATTATTTTCATAATCTTCATTTTTCAAATCAAATAATAATTCAGCAACTTCGCGAACTTTTGTAGATATTTTATAATGTTTATAATTATATTTTTCTACTAAATAATTAGCAATAGTATCTTTACCAGATCCTTTATATCCACAAATTGCTATTATATTAGGTAATTTATTCATTAGTATTTTACACTTAAATATAAATATTAATCAGTATTTTTAAATATTCTATATTCTTCTAATATTTTTTCATCAACTTCTTTATTATTTAAAATTTCACTAAAATTGCATTTATACAATACAAATGTAGAAAAAGAAACACCAAATAAAACCTTTATATTATCTTTATTTCTTACTAATGACTTATATGTATTTTGTATATATGATAAATTACTATATTTCATATATATTAAATAAAAAAATTATTTTTAAATTAATTATTATATCATCCCTATAAATATTTACGAATAAGTGGTATAAATGTTTCAATATCAGGAATTTCTTTATCTTCTGATTTACCCATATCATCATATTTACGAACTTTTAATATATTTAAAAATTCATCATCTATTTCCATCGATATTAATTCTTTTTTAGTCATCTTTCCTCCTTGATATTCTAATGTTTTTTTTGAAGCATCTGATAAATTATTATAATTATTTTCATCTATTGTTACTAAATATCTTTTAGCATCAACATGTTTCTTTATTAAATAACATATTCTGGCATCCATATTTAAATCCTTTAAATAATAATAACCTAATAATCCATGTTCTATTACTCCTAACCCATTCATATTATCTTGGGCTAAAAAATGCCCAATATCATGTAATAAACAAGCTAATACAATAAATTCATCTTCATTATTTTTTTGTGCTTCTAATGCGCATTGAATCATATGTTCAGTTTTTGTTACCTTTTCACCAAAATAATTTGTATTTCCGTGTGTTTTATATAGATTCATTATCATTTCAATTTTTTCATCAATTGTATAAATTGTATCTATACTAGATATAGAAGCATCAGATCTAATATTTAAATCAGTCATTTAATTTATAAATTATATTTTAATAAAAAACTATGCTTTATATTATTTAATTATATTATTTAATTATATTATTTAAAAATCATCTTCATAATCTATTCCAATTGCATTTAATTTCTCTTTTAATCCACCTGTTATAAGATTTCTATGAATTTCTTTATATCCTCCTACATATTCACCATTAAAATAACAGAATGGAAAGAATTTACCACCAGTTACATTTTTCATCTCTGTTTTAAATGGCAATGATTCGTCATTTTCTTCAGATTCAATATATTTATGAGTATTATAGTCTACTTCAATTGTATCAAATAATTGCTTTAATTTATCACAATAATCACAATTATCTTTTGTTATCATAAAAATACCATCGCTATTATTTTGTATTAAATTATTATATTCTGACATTTTAATTAATTAAATTTAATAAAAAAATTTTAAATAAATTCAATTTTATAATTATAATTTAATTTTTTTAAATTTATTTATATTTGGATTTTTCAATGGTTTACATACAGGAGCATAACATAACTTCTCAATACTATATTTTTGTGTTTCAGGAGTTAATGGAGATGGAGATGGAGATTCATATGTTGGCGTTTTTGTTAATTTTGGAATTTTTGGATTATTCATAATTATTAAATAGATAATTATTAAATATATAATTATTTAATAATTATTTTTAAATATCTAAAAAAATCCAACTTAATATTTTATTAAAATTTATTGAATTAAATTTAATTAAATTTAAATAATTCCAATTTAATATTATTATAAAAATTAATATTATTAGAAATATATATTTCATACTAAATATTTAGTAATAATTATATTATTCAAATTTTATATTAATTTTATATTTTAATAAATTAATAATATGTTAAAATATAATTGTTCAAAAAAAACATTTACAATAATTGAAATAATAATTTTAATTTCTATATTTTTACTGGTAGGAACAGGAATGCGTTATTTTTTAGCAAAAAACCCTAATCCAGAAAATGATCCCGCAAATAAAACATTATTTTCATTTTTAAATATTTCAGTATGTTTTTGGAATATTATTCATATTTTTGTATATTTTATGTTATGTATTATTATTGATGCACGTCTTTGTGTGGATAGACATTTGCTAATATTTATAATAGGAGTCTTTTGGTATTTAATTGTTCCTATGTTAGCACTTCCTGTTGAAGGAATTAAAAAAGAAGATAAAAATATAAGAGGTTCTTTAATATCATATTCAGATACACGAATACCTATGTTAAGTGATTTTATTTTTAATACATTAGGGCAAATATTATATATAATTGTTTATATAAATTTTAAAAAATAAATTAGAATAAAATTTAAATTTAAATAAACATATTCTTTAATATAAAATGAATTTTGAAGTAAATGGAATTATTATAGCTATATTTGAATTATCTTTATTCGCTGGTGTTGCTTATCCTTCTCGTAAATACATTACAAGTTTCAAAAATATTGAAGTTATCTCTTATTATTGGTTAGCATTTACTGTTTTAACTGGTATTTGGGAAATTTGTTTTATTTCTAATTATCATTCTATTAATGATATTTCACAAAAACTAATTACAAATGAGGAACATGCATGGACTAATAAATATACATTAGATTATGTGTTGCCTTGGAAATTAGCCGATATTTTCTATGGTGAATATGGAGCTTGGGCTGATAGAGAATATATGGTTAGTAGTAATTATTGGAGTCGTTTAATTGAAGGTAGTCATGCGGGATTATGTGGTTTATTTGCATTTCTTGGAATGTTATGTCGTTTAGAACATGTTAATAAACAATATCTTGTATGTATGGTATTAGCTATGGGAACACAATTAATGAATAGTATTCTATATATGGGAGAATATTTCTTACAAGTCGAAGATTCTAATAATGTAAATTATAATAGTCCTGATTTTCCAACTGGATTTGCTTTAACTAAAAGAGGATTTATGTATGTTAATATATTTTGGACTTTAATGCCAAGTTATGTTTTATATAAAACATTAACAAATAAAAAAAATACTATTGATGATATTTATACAGCACATATGATAAATGAACCTATGATAAATGTTTAAAAAGATAATTTTTATATAATTATTTAATATCCTCCACGAAGTCTAAGAACAAGGTGTAATGTGCTTTCTTTTTGAATATTATAATCTGATAGTGTTCTACCATCTTCCAGTTGTTTTCCAGCAAAGATTAATCTTTGTTGATCTGGTGGGATACCTTCTTTATCTTGAATCTTCGCTTTAATATTATCAATTGAATCAGAAGGTTCAACCTCTAATGTAATTGTCTTGCCGGTGAGTGTTTTTACGAAAATCTGCATCCTTTCTTAATATTATACTATATATTTTTTTAAATATTTTTAATTTTTTAAATATAAAATATTTTAATATATTAATTATAATGTCTTCAAGATTTATAACTAATTACGATATTAATTTTAATAATAAATGTGATAATTGTCGTAAAATTTCATTTAATGATGTTTCACATCATAGTAGAAAAGGAGATTGTTGGGTTCCAATTAATGGCATTGTATATGATATTACAAAATATAAGAAAGATTTAAGAGAAAAAAGAGAAGAAAAAGAAATAGATAGATATCAACTAATTGAAACACCTTCTGCAGAAGAAACAAAAAAACATGAAAATAATATGAAATCTATTAAAAATTATAAATTAAATCTTACATGTGGTAATAAATATGAAAATAGAAATGAAGATAATATATTTATACATAGTCGTAGTAAAAATTCGCAAAATAATCAAAATGAAATAGATATAAATTATAAAGATTATAAAGTTGGCGAAGTTAAAAATTATTTATTATATAAATTTCTTCAAATATTATTTATTATTACACTTATGATTAGTATTGTAGTTTTATTTTATAAAAAAAAAAATATATATATACTTATACCATTATTAATACTTATCATTTATGGTATGTATATGTATATGTCTATGTATACTGAAAAGAATAGAGTAACTAAAACTATTCAAAATGAATGTTGCGGAGGTAGTAAAATATTAAATTTTGATAATCCATTAAGAATGTAATAAGAAAATTTTTTAATGAAATTTTCTTTTATATTTAAATCTCTTAAATTTTATATTTATTGAAAATAAGATTCATTCATTATCAATAAATACTCTCCGGGAACTTCTGGTTCTTCAAAATCAGTTAGCAACTCTACTAAGAATCTTTCAGATTTCTTAATATAATCTAACTCGCTATAGATGAAATTTTCTTTCGCAAGAGGCAGTTTAACACTAAAATTGAACATCTAAATGTTCGTAAGTGTTTCAATTAATAAGAAAAATCATAGTTATTTATTAGATTTTTCTATTTAAAAGCATTTATTTTTTCAAATAATCTTGAATCATCAAAATCATATCAACTTGTCCATGTAGTGGATGTTTATTTTCTTTCATAATTGAGATGACAAATGAATTGAAACCAAATTTCTTTGAAGAAATTATTGCTTCTGCCCAATTTCTTTTAATAGTTTTATTTCCAATCTTTGACTTATCAACATGATTAAGTTTAGCAATTTCTTTCAATTCCTTCATCTTGTAAGTTTGCATTAAATCAAATGCATCTAATGCTGTCTCATTCATCATCAATCTTTTACGATGTGATTCAGACAACAATGCTTTCTCACCATTTGATAGAGTATTATATTTTCTCTTTCGAAAATGTTGATTGATGAATGTTTCGCCAGATACACAACTATGTGAGTAAGGTCCAGTATAGTGATACGCCATATCACTTATTGGTTCTCAATTAATAGAAAAAATCCTTCTCGCATCGATTTTTTCAATTAAAATTGGTGTTATGTGTTTAAAACAACTATTTAGAATTAAAGTAGTTGTAACTTCTTCCTTTTGTAAGTCTTTTTGCATTTTCAAGATCTATCCGAAACCTCATCTCATTTGAAATGTAATTTGGATGCTCTTTAACAACAAACATATACAAACGATGAACATATCCATCATCTGTTTTTTTCCACACATCACCTCTGTTATCAACTACAAAAGGTGAAACATATGGAATAGTGCTGGTCATTAGTCTTGGAGTGCGTGTGGTCATTTTGACTCTCAATTAATAGGAAAAAACCATTTCTTATACAGGTTTGTTTCCAGTCTTTTTCAGTTAGGGCAACTTTAGATTGAACGATCATTTGGGTCGTATTCCGAATTGTTTTGCAGATAATCGGCATCATCTTCTTTGCTGAAGACACATCGATTTTCATAAATCGCAGCCTTTTTCTTTGGAACAAAAGGTTCTGCTTCAGCATTTAGCAAAGAACGTTTCTTTGCTGTAATTTCTTTGAAGACCGGCAAACGTGGAACTTCCATTTCAGAATCCATCATCCAACGGGTTACAATTGACTGAGACATTTGCTTTGCGATACAAGGGTTTGTTGATTAGGATGTAGCAGCTTATTAAACTTTCAATTTTTTTTTTGAAAAAAAATTTGAAAGTTAAATTTAATTAGTTTATCAACTATACATAACAATGTCACTTGGCGTTAAAGTAGCGTTGAGAGGTGTATTGAATGAAGATATTGCTGAATATATTCAACAGATTGCTAATTCTCAAAAGCGTGAGATGATGCGTGAGCTTCATGCGGAGTATTTTGAGAAGTTATCAAATCTTATTGAGAATAAGATTGATGCTATTGAAATGAATATGGAAGAGAGGTGGTGGCAGTCCGAATATGGAAGTTGTTACTTGAATGCTGCAAAAAAATTGTGGGAATGGTCTTATATACTGGATGACATATTCTACAATTCGAATAGAATAGTAAATTCCAAATACAGACCTGACCCTGGAATGATGTGATGTTTTCAAAAAATTGAAAAAACCGAGGCGAAAAGGGTTTTTTCTATTAAGTGAAAGACACAAATGTCGCAATCTGTATCAACCGAGCAAGCTTATGCTAGCTTATTTTTGGAAGAGCTTGACAAATCAGCAGAACTCGCAAATGAAAATGCTTATCTTAAGCAAAAAATTGCAGAGTTGGAGAAAGAAAATCAAAAATTGATGTATGAAAGAAAAAAGAATGAGGAAGATTTGAAATTCGCAGCATCTATAAAAGCAGAAGATAAATGGTGGGAAAGGTAGTCAAGAATCAAAAAGAAAATTTGAAAAAACAAGAGGCGTGAAGGGTTTTTTCTATTAATTGAAAGACATAAGATGTCTTACTTTGGCCCTGATAGTTATCGCCCAACTCTCTATGATGAGAAGCAAGGTAACTGTTTAATATACACAGATGAAGATGCGAAGAAGCGGAATGAAAAGAAAAGAAAAGAAGCTGCACGCCGAGGTCAGTTAAAGAAATTTGACAAAGAAGCAGAAGACCGAAAGAAAGGTATTTGTTACGGACCTATATATAGGTAACTTAACAAAGATACCAACAATCAAAAAAAAATTGAAAAAACGATGAGAGAGGGTTTTTTCTTATTAAGTGAAAGAGTAATTGTTCTACATTACAATGAGCGACCAATCGTCATCATCGGTATATGTCGGCAGAACTCAAGGGCCTCCGGCAAAACGTCTTATCAAAACGACAGAGGAATGGGATTTAGGAGAACCTGTGAAATATGAAAATGACAATTTAAAAGTCATTGTCGATAATCGTGGGGATGTGTGGAAAATCGATGGTGAACCGATAAACCACCCCGATGCGTCATTCTATGGATTGAATGGTTACAGACGAGTGCGCGACGGCTTTTATTGGCCGGCAGATCCAACAATACCAACTGCTGTTCGCTCCTGCATCGGCGACAGAGAGAAGAGACTTCCTCCTTCTGTAGAAGCATGGAAGAGATTTTGTGAAGAAAGAAAGCTTAATTAAAAAAACAAAAAAAATATGAAAAAACAAGAGGAGTGAAGGGTTTTTTCTATTAAGTGAAAGACTACTTTTGGTCAACACAACTTATCTATCAGTCAATGATGAACACTGAATCATTTGAAAATGAAATGTGGACTGAAGCAAAAAAATTGGCGACGGAGATAAAAAGCAATCAAATTCTGATCACTGATAGTGAGCGTGATATAGCTACAATGATATGGCTGCGTCTTGCTTTATCAGAACAGGGACGGGCATATAAACTCCGTGGAGTTCACAAAGAACTCAAAAGAAAAGCACATTTGTTTTGGTTGAGAAAGAAGAACTTTATACTTCCCGATTATCTTGAAGAAGAAGAAACCATTGAACATGAAAAGTGTAAATGTGGTGTTCAACGAGAATGGCCTTGCTGTTGTGATGTCATTGTCCCGCCTATAAATTTAAGGATGATATGCAATCATGGCATAGAAGATAGATTCGACCCTACTGTAAAACCTTTTGAGAAGTATATGGTAAAAATGAATAAGATTATCATCGTATAAAAACAAAAAAAATTTGAAAAAACAAGATGTGCGAAGGTTTTTTCTATTAATTGAAAGAGTTCAAATGCCTTCAAACTACTCTGTTGTTCGTGTCCCTACGGAACTTCTAGTTCACATTGGCTTTAGAATACATACATACCACTTAAGGCGGGTACATAAGGAAATGTATTCTACACTTATTAAAAAGTGTGAAACTCAATTGATGAGATTACACGACCGTTTCTCAATTACTTGGAAGATGGATATTGCTAAGCAAACGCATATCCGCGAAGACATAATTCATTCTTTGAATGAATTGTTGGTCAAAGTTGTTGAAATACGAAAGAACTATGACTGCGAGGAGTGGAAAAATCTAACGTACAGAATTGTACACTCAATCGCACATTCACGCAATACTAGTCTGGGTTATATGCCACATCTTCGTTTGATGTATCCTGTGATGTTAAAACCCAGTGATTATCCTATTGTTGCTTGAGTGAACGAACAAAAATGAAAAAACAAGAGGTGTGAAGGGTTTTTTCTATTAATTGAGAGACTTCAATCATGAAGCGTTGTATGGCACATGGAGTTAAAGAAACATTGGCACCATTCCTTACTGATGATGTTGCTTGGAAGATATCTGAGATAATCCGCAAAGAGAACTTTGAGGCATTCAAATTGGAATTAATGGATGCGGCTTATAAGTTCTTTATCAGAAAATGCGATTATTATTATCATGAAAATACTGGTAGTTATTATCCAGAATATTCATCCACACATCGTGGACAAGATAAATATTGGCAATGGATTGATTTTCGAGAAATATGTTTTCCAAATGAACTTGGTTGTAATTGCTGCGATACAACATATCCTACAGTTTTTTGTAAAAAAGATTGGTGTAAATATCAAGAATGTGTATGTGAATTAAATAATTACAATGATTATTGTAATTGCGATTGTCCATATCGCAGACAAAATCAATCATCACAAAAGAAAAGAGACGTTGAACAACCTGATTATAAATATTTTCAAAATCAGTTAGTTCAAGCATAAGAACAAAAAAAAATTGAAAAAACGATGTGAGAAGGTTTTTTCTATTAAGTGAAAGACATAAAAATGGAAAAAGATCTAGACATTATTGACGTTTTCTATTTCTATGCTATCCTGACTGCACTTTTTTCACGCAGGCACCTTTTAGATGCATTTATAGATATCATTCAACTAATTTTTGCTTGGTTTTTTAGTAAAATCGCATATGTAGTTTATATTCAAATGATGAAACGAATGGCTGAACAAGAGTATTAGACACATAAAGAAACAAAACGAAAAAACAAGAGGAAAGAAGGGTTTTTTCTATTAAGTAAGAGATACTTAATTTTAAGTATTACAATGTCTGATAAATATGTTTGTGAAGAAGAAAGTTCTTCTAAATCATATCCACTTAATGAATCTGAACCTGAAAATGCTAATCAACAAAAATCTTTTATACAGCTTGATGAAATTAATAAGATTTATGAATCATATTGTGTTCAATATAATACTCTTTTAAATCGTGTAAGTATTTATGAAACTTTTGATTTCATAAGTAATGATAAATCAATTAAGATGGAATTATCAATGCTTCGTTATGATTGTGCTGGTTTACATGAATATTGCACACGAACATTATTTCGTCTAGATTCAATAGAATCATATAATAATGAAGAAATAAGAAAAAATCGCAAGAAAATAGTAGTAAAAGTTAATAAATTAGCTGATAAATCTGAATTACTATTAAAAAGAGTAAACCAATTAATTGATGAATTAAATGATTTTTATAAAAGACAAGAATCTATAAAATATATGAAAAAAATAAAAAATAGTAATGAATGCACATGTCACTTACAACGTGATTGCTGCTCTTATTGTTATCTAAATAAATAAAATAAATATAATAAATAAAATAAATAAAATAAATAAATATAATAAAAAATTTTATAAATTTTAATTTCTACTCTAATTAGTTAGTTTATAAATTTTTTATTTTTTTGTCTTACGTTTTTTAGTTTCTTTCTTTTCTTCAGTATTTTCTAATTCTTTCATTCTATTTGTAAAATATTTATTATATTCAGTTTCAAATACTTCTAAATCTTCAAACCACATAGTTTCAATTGTTTTCTTCTCAATCTCAGAAAGTATATCTTTTTTATTATTTAATTCTTTTAATAATTCTTCTTTCTTTTCATATGTTAAATTCCATATTGGCATTTTAATTAAATAATCATAATTCTCTTTAGATTTTGAATCATTATCATTTTTCTTTTTAGGATAATCGTTTTCTGTTAAATATTCTTCAATATCTGATTTCTTTCTATTGTTAATTTTAAGTCTATCTTCAATAATATCTAGTATAAATTTAATTTTAGCATCTAAATAAATTAATTCATTTTTAAGTTTATCAATAATATAATCTTTTCTTTTCTGATACCATTCTAATCTAAATTTATAAAATAATGTAATAATTTCAGTAACATTTTTCATTTTAGTAATAGTGCCTTTTTCATTAAACATATGCATATTTGTTGTAGCAAGTAGTTTTGATGTAGTCATTTTAAAATCTTTTTCAAACTTGGTTAAAATACCATCTTTATCTATTTTAAGTAAATCATTTACTGCTCCTGATTCAAAATGTAAAATAAAGCGAACATTATTTTCTGTATAGTGACCTTCATAATCTTTTAATTTAAATTTATTATTATCAAGACATTTTTCTAAAAATTCTTTATAATCTTGTGTCCATGTTCCAATTGGTAATTCAGTAATTTCAATTTGATTTGCTGAAATTCTTTTAAAATTACCTTTACTTATATATTTATTACCATCTTTAATAATTGAACCTAGATGTCCAATATAATATGGTTCAATATCTTTAATTTTTTTAAATGATTCATCTAAATTATCAGATTTTAATAGATTTTTATAAATTTTTATAATTTCTTGAGGATTATAACATGGTATATTACAACTAAAACCAGTTCCAATACCAATAATACCATTTATTAAAACTGTTGGGATTACAGGTAAATAAAATTCTGGTTCAATAATATCACCATCATCATTGATATAATTTAATATAGGTAAATCTTCTTTACTAAATATAGTTAAAGTTAGAGGATTTAATTCAGTATGAATATAACGAGGTGAAGCTGCATCTTTTCCACCTTGTAATCGTGTTCCAAATTGCCCATTCGGCATTAAAAGATTAATATTATTAGAACCTATATAATTTTGAGCCATTCCAATAATAGCATCTTGTAAACTTTTTTCACCATGATGATAATTAGCATTTTCACTTACATAACCTGCTAATTGTGCTACTCTTATTTCTTTAACTAAATTTCTTTTAAAACAACTATATAAAATCTTACGCGTTGATATCTTTAATCCATCACAAAATGATGGAATAGATCTACCAGTATCATATACACTGAAATGAATTAGGTCTTTATCTATAAAATCTTCATAATTTACACGTTCATTTTTGTAATCAAGAGTATCTTGTTTATTATAAGAATATAACCATTCCTTTCTATTATCGGCTCTTCTTTTATTAAATGCTAAATCTAATTTTTCTTTTGAATTATCTTCATCCCAAATATATTCAACATTTTTAAGATTTTTAAAATACTCTTTTGCTTCTTTTTCAGTAGATGTTCCTAATCCTTTATAATATTTAATATTCCATTTTGAAATATTGTTTTCTTTTTTCCAATTTTCGTAATCTGTTAAATTATAAAATTCTTTAACATTATTCTTTTTTGTTGCTTTAATAATTGGTGTTAACATTGAATTCATAAATCCATCTATTTGAATTAAAGATGGCCACATACTATTAAAGAGATTAAATAGTAGACCTTTAATATGACTTCCATCAACATCCTGGTCAGTCATTATCATAATTTTACCATATCTTAAAGGTTTAACATCTTTATATTTCTTTGATGTTTCTAATCCAATAATTTTCTTTAAATTTGTAATTTCATCATTAGCCGCAATTTTAGAATCATTTGTATCAAGAACATTAAGTATTTTACCCTTTAATGGAAACACTCCATATTTCTCTCTACCAACAACACTTAAACCTGCAATAGCCATTGATTTTGCTGAATCTCCTTCTGTTAAAATTAATGTGCATTCTGATGATTTATTTGTTCCTGCCCAGATGGCGTCATCAAGTTTTGGAATACCTCTTAATTGATTCTTCTTTTTTCCATCAGTCTTTTTTAAACTTTTATTTAAATAAAGATTACTTAATTCAATAATATTTTCTGTTAATTTTGTTGAATATAATTTATTATAGAATTGTTTAGATAGATTAAATTTACTTCCAAATTTAGCAATAGGAGTTGTTAAAAAATCTTTTGTTTGACTATCAAATGCAGGATTTACAATAGTGCTTTTAATAAATACAAATAGATTATCACGAATATGAGATGGTTTAATAGTTGAAATATCTTTATTCTTTTTTACTATCATTTCACTCATATTTTTAATTA
>MDTD01185321.1_pt1 | contig 13779 bp, 12 predicted proteins | sample 811221 | NCBI WGS metagenome assembly MDTD01 (sample SAMN05326646, study PRJNA326480) | marine metagenome | isolation source: seawater | place: Pacific Ocean: South West | collected 2011
AAACTTCGATTCGTAATTGCATGAACTTATAGAGTTCTTGCTTGTCTAATTCATGAAAAGTTTTTATTATTACCGAGCTCAAATTTTTAGGCATTTAAGAATTATGAAAGAAAGTTTTTATGATTTCAAAGCTAATGATATAAATGGGAAAGAAGTTCCCATGTCTAGCTATGAGGGCAAAGTTGTTTTAATAGTAAATGTGGCTTCAAGTTGTGGTTTCACTCCGCAATACGAAGGGTTACAGAAACTATACGATGAACATAAAGAAAAGGGTCTAGAAATCCTTGCGTTTCCTTGTAATCAATTTGGAAAACAAGAAAATGGTAATACAGAAGAAATAAAGAATTTCTGTGAAAAAAACTACTCAATAACCTTTCCTATCTTCGAGAAAGTAGAAGTAAATGGTAATGATGCTCACCCAATCTTTAAATTCATTAAAGAACAAAAAAAAGGCTTTATGGGAACTGAGTCTATAAAATGGAATTTCTCAAAGTTTCTTTTAAGCAAAAATGGCGAAGTGATTAAGAGATATGGCTCTTTAGATGTCCCAGAAAATTTAGAAACAGATATTAAGCAACTTCTAGCCGCATGATAATTGCATTTTCTCGACCTTTTTCTGCTTTATAGTAATTTTTTCTCACCGATAACTCTTTAAATCCATTATCTCGGTAAAACTTTCTGGCAATTTCATTTGATTCTCTTACTTCAAGAAGAATTGTATCTAAATTTGATAATTTTACTCTTTTGAAAAGTATATTAAGCATAAATGTACCAATACCTTTGCCTCTTAACTTCTCTATCACAGCAATATTCTGTAAATGGCAATCATCTAATACTTTATTGGCAATACAAAATGCAACTACACTTTCCTTAGATCTAATTACAAAACTAATTGAACGATTCTCTAAAATTTTTTGAAATGTTTTTTTGGACCAAGGGGTTAAATTTGAAGCAGCTTCTATATTTAGAACATCCTGCATATGATGTTCTGAGAAATTCTCAATTACGTAATTATTCGCCGGTAAAATTAGGTTTTCTCTTTTCTACGAAGGCCATAACACCTTCAAAATTATCTTTACTACCCATTAAATCTGATTGAGATTTAACTTCATCCTGCAAATTACTCTCATACGACTTATTGAAGCTTTCTCTCATTAGGTTTTTTGTTTTAGCAATTGATTTGGGTGCAAACTCAATATAAGTCTTAGCTAAAGCTAATGCAGAATCAAAAGTTACACCATCTTCACAGACTTCAGAACAAATGCCTAGCTCTAAGCACTCATCTGCAAGAACTCTTCTTGCTTCCGCTGCCATGCGATACGCTCTTTGATAACCCACAACTCTAGGAAGCAACCAATTAGTGCCACCATCTGGAATCAGAGCAATTTTTGAAAATCCAACCTGAAAGAAACTTGATTTAGACATTATGACTATGTCAGAACTCAGTAGGTAAGCACAACCAATTCCAGCACAAGGCCCTTCAACAGCTGCAATTACAACTTTATCCATATAGACCAAGTTATTTAAACCAATATGGTAACCATTATTTAGCGCATCCTCTGTACTCTCCCAACCTATATTATCTTTAGCTGCAGTTAAATCGGCACCCGCACAAAAAGCATTACCATTACCCCCTATTACAGCCGCACGATATTTCTTGTCTTTAGCTTTTTCTGTGTACTCGTTGAATAAAAGCACTGTTTCTTGATCTAGTGCATTTCTTTTTTCTGGACGATTGAGTTTTATGACAGCAATTTCACCATGATCTTCAAAAAGTACTTTTGGTTCACTCATTTATTTCCTCGGCAATTAAATAGTTATTTGTTCTTGTTAAGATGACGCCCAACTTTTGTGCATCTTCTCTTTGAAATTTTATTACAGGATTAGATTCTTGTCTTGATTGAAAGAAAGATTTTTCAATTTCTTTCATCTGACTTTCATTGGGTGTTGAAAAAGATTGTTTATCAAGCCATATTCTAATTAACTCCGCTCTTTCAAAATAATCTAAGTTTTTTAACTCATCTAATTTTAGGCCATCTTCATCTGATACTTTATTGAGAACAGTTTCAAGGTAAGATTCATATAAAAGATTCTGCTTTCTTAAAATATTTGCCATTCGTCCAATATTTTTTCTCGCTCCTGGCCATTTTTCATAAATTTTTGGTATTACAGAGTTTCTTAGATAATTTCTGCTAAAGTAATTATCTTGATTAGAATCATCAGTAATATAATTTAGATTCTCTTTTTTTAATAATTCCATAATCTCTTCTTTTGTTAGATTAAATAAAGGTCGCAACACAATTTTTGAGCCTAATTTACTTTGTCTTTTTATTCCAGATAGACCTTTTATGCCTGTTCCTCTAAAAATTCTGAATAAAACGGTTTCAATTTGATCATCTAAGTGATGGCCAAGAATTAGAACGGTATTCTCATCAAAAGAATTAAATATTGACAATCTAGCTTTTCGTGCTGCAGCCTCAAAACCTTCTCCTTTAACTTCTATCTCTATTTTTTCAGTCTGAAGATCAATATTCTTATCAGTACAAAAATTTTTGCAATGCTCTTGCCATACCTCACTTTTAGATTGAACTTGATGATTTATATGTAAGGCTTTTAATTTATCAGCAGAATTCAACTCATTTAGTAAATGCAATGTTTCGTGTAATGCGAGTGTTGAATCTGGGCCTCCACTGAAGCCCACAACAACCTGATCCGCTGCAAGCAGAATATCTTTTTCTATTTTGTTGAAGAAATCCATATCAGATTCCTATATCAGCGAATTTCTTATATCTTTCCCGAGTTAAATCTTCAATAGAATGCCCAGATAGTTTTTTAAGCTCACCAATAAAATAGTTTTTTACATATTCATAAGTTTTATCGTGATTTCTATGTGCTCCACCAATTGGCTCATCAATTATTAAATCAATTAAGTTCAGCTCTTTTAAGCTTGAGGCATCAAGTTTTAATGCATTTGCAGCTTGTTCAGCATTCTTAGCAGTTCTCCAAAGAATTGATGCGCATGCTTCTGGTGATGCAACCGAATAGATAGAATATTCGAGCATACCTATTTTGTCTGCCAAACCAATACCAAAACCTCCACCTGAACCTCCCTCACCAATAACTAAATTTATAATAGGTGTTTTTAAATCAGACATAACTTCTAAACTTTTAGCTATAGCTTCATGTTGTCCAGAATGTTCTGCTTTAACTCCTGGGTATGCGCCTGGAGTATCGATTAATGTAATTACAGGCAAAGAGAATTTTTCTGCAAGCTTCATTAATCTATTTGCTTTTCTAAACCCTGATGGATGTGGCATTCCAAAATTCCTATTTACTCTTTCTTCAGTTTCTCTTCCCTTTTCATGACCAATAACAACTACTGGAGTATTTTCTAGAAAAGCAAAACCGCCGATTATGGCTAAATCATCATCGTTAAGTCGGTCTCCATGCATTTCTTCAAACCCATCAAAGATATTTTCTAAATAATCTTTGGTGTGAGGTCTGTTTGGATGTCTTGCAACAAGAACTTTTTGCCAGGCACTTAAATTTTTATATATTCTTTCAGTTTCTTGGTCTGCCTTTTTTTCTAGTAATTTAATCTCTTCAGCTAGATTGCTTGGTGCGGGCACAACTTTCTTTAATTCCTCTATTTTTTCAAGGCAAGTATATATCGGCTGCTCAAAATCTAAATATTGTTCCATTACTAAATTAAAGTGTAATTATCTTCTCCAAAAATCTCATCAATTTTTTCGAACGTACTATCCTCAAGGGAAATCTTAAAAGTGTCAACTTTTATTTCACTGGAGATATTAAGGCTCTCATCTAAAAGATTTAAAATTACTTCCATTCCATCTGGATCATTTAAATTCTTAATTTCTTCAAATTTCCCATTGCCAAGCTGCATTAATTCTGATCTGGGAACATTTATTTTTATTTTGGAAGTTACTACGCTTCTGGCTACATCAATAGGGAGAATATCTGTTAGTCGTATTTTAATTCCTGCATCATCTAAATTTCCTTTTCTGTAGTCGTCAGCAATAATATTCCCCTTTAACATTACTAAAGAATTTTCTTTAAAAAGTGATTTTTTTAAATCATATAATTCGATTGGTACAGAAACGTCTATTACGCCTGTTTCATCTGAAACTTCAAGAAAAATAAAGATACTCGTACCCTTTTTAACAATACGCTTGCTATTAATAAGCACAGGGATAAATTTTTCATTATTTGAAGTCATGAGTTTTTTTATTGGAGTAAGTCTTGAGGAGAGCGTTCTACGCAGAAGTGAAATAGGATGTTTGCTGTAATAAAAGCCAAATGACTCTAATTCCATTTTCAATTTTTCTGAATCAGAAAATTTTTCTAAGTTGAAGCCTGAAATTTCAAGATCTTGTGGAGTATCAAACATATCAACTACACCAGATTCTTTTGATTTGAATTTCTGTTCTGATGCTTCGAGGTATGAATTTATAGAACTCACTGCTTCATCTCTTGAGCATAAACAATCAAATGCACCTGCTTTAGCCATACTTTTCAGTGATCTAATCCCACCTTTTCTTAAATCTACTCTTGTTGCAAAATCCATCATGCTTGTAAATGGTCCATTTTTTCTTTCTAGACAAATTTCTTCAGAAAATTTTCTTCCTACACCTTTGAGTGCTCCCAAAGCATATTCAATTTGATTCTTTTCATTAACAATGAAATTCGAATAAGAGCTATTAATGCTTGGTGGCAAAATCTTAACTTTCATCAACTCACAGTCTTTCACATGTGGTTCTAATTTATCAGTTTTATCTTGTTCAGATGATAGTACAGCAGCTATAAAATGTGATGGATAGTGTGTTTTTAGATATGCTGTTTGATATGCTATCAAAGCATAAGCTGCTGAGTGTGATTTATTAAATCCATATCCAGCAAATGTTGCTATGTTGGCAAAAATTTCCTCTGCTTTTTTCTTTGTAATATTATTATTTTCACAACCTTTAACAAATATACTTTTTTCCTCTTCCATAACATCTGCTTTCTTTTTACCCATTGCTCTTCTAAGATTATCTGCATCTCCAAGTGAATATGAAGCTAACACTTGTGCTGCTTCCATAACTTGTTCTTGATATACAAATACCCCATAAGTTTCATTTGTAATCTTTTTTAGTAAGGGATGTTGATAAATAATACTTTCTCTTCCATTTTTTCTATTTATGTAATCACTTGCCATGCCAGATTCGAGAGGACCAGGCCTAAATAAAGCTACTGCAGCAACAATATCAGCAAAATTTTCAGGCTTCATTTTTTTAAGAACATCCTCGATCATACCTCTTGACTCTAATTGAAAGAGGCCTTTAGTTTTTCCAAGACTTAATAATTTATATACATTTGGATCATCATAAGGTATCTCACTTAACTTAAAATTAGGTTTAATTCTTTCTATTGAATGAACAGCATTGTTTATTACTGTTAAAGTTCTCAAACCAAGAAAATCAAATTTTACAAGCCCTATTTCTTCAACATCATACATATCAAGCTGTGTTGCCATTGAATTTGTCTCAGGATCAAAATGTAGTGGTGTAAATTCATGGATATCATTTGGTGCTATCACTACTCCTGCAGCATGTTTACCAATACTTCTTGCACAACCCTCTAATTTCAAAGATAAATCTAAAACTTCAGCTGCTTCTTCATTTGTTTTTCTTAATTCCTGTAGCTCTGGTGATTGATTTTCAGTTGAAGCTTTTTGATCTTCATCTACATTTAGTACTTGTCCTAATTTAATTCCAGGTGTAAGTGGTATCATGTTGGCTAACATATCTCCAAAACCATATGGCTTTCCAAGTATCCTAGTTACATCTCTTATTACACCTCTAGCAGCCATTGTGCCTGTAGTCCCAATTTGAGCAACTGAATTTTCTCCATATTTTTTTTGCACATATTCAATAACTTTATCTCTTCCTTCTATGCAAAAATCAATATCAAAATCTGGTAGAGACATTCTTTCAGGATTAAGAAACCTTTCAAATAATAAACCATGTACAAGAGGATCAAGAGTCGTTATAGATAAGACATAAGCAACTAGGGATCCAGCCCCTGAACCTCTTCCTGGACCTACTGGAATATTCTGTCCTTTAGCCCAGCTAACAATGTCCATTACAATTAAAAAATATCCTGGGTATCCCTTTTCAGTTATAATTTTTAGTTCTTTTTCAAGACGTTCACGATAAAGATCTTTATTAAGTTTTGAATTTTTTTTGAGAAAATTCTCCAATTTGTTTTTTGATATGTCTTCCAAGTAATCTGATAATGATTTTTTTTCATCTATCTGATATGAAGGCAAATAATACTGGCCTTCTTCTAAAAAAACATTGCAAGATTTTGCAACTTCATTGGTATTATTCAGGATTTCATTGCTATGCATAAGCTGCATTTCTTCAACTGTTTTAAAATACTGTTCAGATGAAACATTTGGATTATTAATTTCATCTTTAAGTAAGGTTGAATTGTTTATTGAAACTTTTGCTTGATGAGCAAGATGATCTTTTTTTGATAAAAATAAGACATCATTTAAACCTACAATAGGAATCCCTTTTTTAAAAGCATAACTACATAAAGTATTTGTTGTAGTACTATAGCCACGACTGTCAAAACATGAGGCACCAAAAAAGATATTATCCTTAAAACTGGATAAATAATTTTCTAACTTAATATGCAAATCTGTATGATCTTCTTTGCCTGCTAAATACTCAAGATGGTCGCAAGAAGTCGGCATAATGCAAACAAGATTATCTAAATTTGTAAAAATATCACTCTCAAATAAGCATATTTTTCCTTTTGCTGACTCCGTAAATGCTTTTGTACTTAATTGAAATAAATTTTCTAATCCATTTTTATTTTTTGCCAATAAGACAACATTTGAATAAAGATTTTCGCTAATTTTAATATCAAAATCTACACCGCATATAGGCTTAATACCTTTAGAGATTGCATAGTTATAAAATTTAACAAGGCCAAAGAAAGAATTTTTATCTGTTAAAGCAACTGAAGCCATATTGTTTTCAATAGCTTTGTCTACTATTTGATTTGTTCTGGGCAATCCACTAGAAATGCTGTAATGTGATTTAACTTGAAGATGGACAAATTTACCCATCATTAAATTTTAAAACTTTTTCGATGGATATTTGATAGTCCATGCTCATTAATTGCCTTTTTATGCTCTTTGGTTGGATAACCCTTATTATTTTCTAATGAATATTGAAAATAATTAATCGCATAAAGTCTCATCAATTTATCTCTAAAATATTTTGCGTATATTGATGCTGCAGCTATTTCTTGGTGCAATTCATCACCTTTAACAATTGCTCTGGCATTACGCATACCATCAGGTATATATAGGCCGTCAATTAGTACCAAACCTGGATTAATGGGGAGATTATGAATAGCTCTTTTCATTGCAAGATGAGTTGCCTTTAGAACATTAATTTTATCTACTTCAAATACTGTTGCTATACCAATTGCAACATGAAAATTTTTTTTTATATATTTGTATAGTTTTTCCCTTTGATTATTACTAAGTTTTTTTGAATCTCTGAAAATAATTGAAGGCTTTTTATCTCCAAAACAAACAGCAGCAGAAATAACTGGGCCAGCTAAACAGCCAACTCCTACCTCATCAACTCCTGTAGTCCTCATATATCTCATTTGAAAATGCAGAAAAATCTGTTTTCACTATTTTTCTTTTTACTTCATTTATAATTTTTTTCTTCATATCTATGTTATTGAGGTTATTTTCTAGATCTTCTGCTATTGCATCTTTAGTTGCTTGATTTTGAATTAATTCAGTAAAAATTTCTTTTTCAGCGAGAATATTAGGAATACCAGCAAATACTGATTTCATCAAACTTCGATAAATTAAATAGTTGAGCCAATTAGTTTTATAAATGATAGTTGTAGGAACTTCTGCTAATAAGCCTTCTAGTGTTGCTGTTCCCGAGCATATAACTGCTGCGCTAGATCTCTTTAATATTTTGGATGATTCTACTTGTTCACAGCTTATTTTTGGTTCATCTTTTATATAATTTTCAACTAATTCTTTAGCAGAACTGTCGTAGGCTGGAATCAATGCAGTATAGTCATTTTCTTCATTAAATTTTCTAAATCCTTCTATCATGACTGGCAAATTCTGTTTAATTTCTGAGTTTCTACTACCAGGCATTAAGCAAATAATTTCTTCTGTATTCTCATCAAGATAATTATCTTCATTTTCAATTAAAGGATGGCCTATATAAAAAGCTTTTTTCCTTACATTGGAACAAAAATCTAACTCAAATGGGAATAAGCAAAGCATATAGTCTATAAACTTAAAATTTTTAACCCTTCCAGATCTCCATGCCCAAACAGAGGGACAGACCACCTGGACTGTTGTTATCCCTTTTTTTTGTAATTTTTTATGAATTCCAAAATTAAAATCAGGGGAATCTATACCTATAAACATATCAATTTTCTCTTCTACAAATTTATCAATCAATTTGTTTTGAAAATTTTTTATATTTAGATAATTAATTATAGGGTCAACAAAACCCATTATTTTTAATAGAGATCTTTCATTGGATACATTGAATTTCTTTAAACTCCCATCACCAACTCCACAAACTGTTAATTCAGGAAATTTCTGTTCTAAATTATCAAGTAATTTTCTACCAAGAAGATCGCCAGATGGCTCTGCAGATATTATTCCTACTTTCAACTATCTTAGTACTCCCCTTGAGGAGGATTTTATTGAATCAACAAATATTTCAATATTTTCATCTTGCTGACATTCATTAGAAATTTTTTCTAGAGCATCTTCAGATCTTAGACCTTCTCTAAAAAATATCTTATATGCTTTTTTTAAATTTGATATCTGCTCTTTGGTGAATGATTTTCTTTCTAATCCTATTGAGTTTAAGCCAGCTTGTTTTATTGGATTTCCTGCAACTCTTGTGAATGCTGGAACATCCATACTTATTAAAGAACCCATTCCTGTAAAAGAATAAGATCCTAACACGCAAAATTGATGCACTAAAGTATAGCCACCAAGAGTGACATAATCACCTAAACGGACATGGCCTGCTAGTGCAGAATTATCAACTAAAATATTGTTATCACCTAAAACACAATCATGAGCAATCATAACTCCTGGCATTATTAAATTCTCATTACCAATTTTTGTATATCCTAGATCTACTCCAGTGCCTCTATGAACTTTTGAAAATTCCCTAAAAACATTTTTATCGCCTATTTCTAGTGTTGTTCTTTCGCCTTTGAATTTTAAGTCTGGTGTATCCTCACCAATGACTGCAAATGAAAAAAATTTATTTTCTTTCCCTATATTTGTTGGCCCTTTTATTACTACATGCGAATTTAGCTCACACATATCTCCAATATTAACTTCTGGGCCTACAACACAATAAGGTCCTATTGATGCAGAATTACTTATAACTGCTGTTTCATCAATAATTGCTGTAGGGTGAATCTTACTCATCTAAACTTCCATCTGCACATAATATCTCCGCAGAACAAACTAATTCAGAGCCTTTATAAGCTTTAGAATTAAATTTCCAAATCTTTCTTTTGTTGGTTATGAATTGCGTTTTAAATCTTAAGGTATCTCCTGGCATTACTTTTTTTCTAAATCTTACTTTTTCGACTCCGCACAATAAGTATACTGATTTAACAGATGCCGTTTGTTTCATAATATGTGATCCTAAGATTCCACATGTTTGTGCCATAGCTTCAACTATTAATACGCCTGGCATAATTGGGAATTCAGGAAAATGGCCCTTAAAAAAAGATTCTTCAGGTGATACATATCGTTCTGCAACAATATGCTCTGCACTCAAATCTAAAACTTTATCGATAAAAAGAAATGGATCTCTATGAGGTAATAATTTTTTTATTTCTTCAGCATTCATATTATTTCTTCAATTTTGCAGCAAATTTTAATGAATCTTTATGTTTTTGAATTGGCATTACTCCGCTGTAAGATCCTGGCTTAGTTAAAGATTTAGTAACTAGTGTCTTAGCTAGAACGGTTACATTGTCAACAATTTCGATATGGGCAACTGTTCCAACTTGGCCACCAAATTTACAGTTTTTTCCGATTCTTACACTTCCTGCAATTCCTACCATACCAGCCATTGCAGTATTGTCACCAATATAAACATTATGGGCTATATGAATATGGTTATCCATTTTGACTCCATTCCCAACTATAGTATTTCCCAATGCTCCTCTATCTATTACAGAATTTGCTCCTATTTCTACATTAGAGCCTATTTCTACACCGCCAAGATGTGCAATTTTTTCCCAATTTTCACCGTCAGGTGCAAAACCAAAACCATCACTACCGATAACTGATCCAGAATGAACTATCGAATTATCTCCGATCTTAGTGCCTGAATAAATAGACACATTGTCATGTAGAGTCACATTATTACCTATTACACAATTACCATTTATGACAGTATTTTCCCCAATATGAATATTGTTTCCTAATATGGGTTTAATTGTTTTATTTTTATTGTTGTAACTTTCAAAAAACAATTGAGAGGTTTTTGCATATGCAAGATACGGATCATCAACTAAGATAAAATTATTTGTTTGGCTTACATTTTTAAAGATGTCTTTAGTTGTAATTACTGCTCCTGGATTTGAACTCAATTTCGAGAGATATTTTCTATCTTTTAGATAGCATATAGCATTATCCGAGCAAGAAGCGGAGTCCTCAATTGAATTTATTATGAAATCTTTTGCGCCTAGAGATTTGCCACCAATTAATTCGGCAAGCTTATCAAGAGAAATTGATTCCATTAAGTAAGGTTACTACTATTCAGACTTTTCTGCCAAAGCTACATCAAGTAAAGCAGTAACTTCATCAGTAATATCTAAATCAGGATCAGCATAAAATAAAGCTTGAGGAGATAGAACCATATCCATATTTTTGGCATTTATCAGCTCGCCAAGAATTCTTTGGAAATCTGCTGAAAGTGCTGCAAGTATAGCCTGTCTAGTTTCTTGGGCTTTATTTTGCAACTTTTGTGTTAAAAATTGGATCTCAGTCTGCTTATCTTCAAGCTTTCCCTGCATTTCAATTTTTTGTTGATCAGAGAGTGTCTCTTGATTTTTTTCAAAATCTTCGATAATTGCTTGGCCTTCTGTTTGTAGTAACTCAAGTCTTTCCCTATCTGCAACATAATCTGCGTCTTCAGACATTTTCTTTGCTTCAGCTTCTGCATATTGAGTATTCAATATTGCTCTTTCTGCATCTAACACATATGTACCTTCAGCAGATAACGAAAAAGAAAAAACTGCAAGCAGACTTGCAAATAGTAAATATTTAATTTTATTCATAATAAATCCTTAAGTTTGGCTATTTTAGCCGACTTTTTAACAAGAATCGAGAAATATTTTAGAACTTATTACCAACTGTAAATTCAAATCTCTTAACTCTGTCTAATGGTCCATTATTGAAAGGTATAGCAACATAGACACTTATTGGACCAAATGGAGTAATTGCGCTTCCACCAATACCGTAAGCACCTCTTAATTCTTTGAAATCTGGTGCAAAACATTCAGTTTGGTATGCAAGACAATTTGTTGAGAATACATTTCCTAAATCAACAAAAACTGCTGTTCGAAATTGGCTCTGATCTTCTATAAATGGAATCTTGAATATAAGATTGAGACTAGTTTCTAAGATAACATTACCACCAATAGGTCTATTAATTCTATAGGAAGCGTATTGATTATAGTATGGGGTGTCAGGCTCGCCGTCATAGTCATTGTCTATGAGGGGCGGACAATAGTCATCTGCAGAAACGTATCCATAACATGGAACAGGAGTTATTCTAGGTCCTAAGCTATTAGCTTCATATCCTTTTACTGAATAAGGACCACCTGCATAAAAATTTTCGTAATATGGAGGAATGTCAGAATCGCCAAATGCTCCAGTGTAGCCGATTCTTGATGCTGCTTTGAATATAAGATCTTCTCCAATTGGTAAAGGTTGATAGTATTCATTTTTATAATCTAATCTAAAATAGTTTAATGAGGACCCAGGTAAGGTTGTTTGTAATTGAACTTGATTTAACGTACCCGCAGTTGGGAATAACCCTCTATTTAAGGTTGCTCTAGTCCAAAAACCTTGAAATTTCAAAGTATCAAATACATCTCCTTCAGATTCAAGAAAATCAAGAATTTCTCTTGCTGCCAAACCACCTGATTGGAGTTCAGTGTGATCATAAGCTATATTAAAGCCAAGTCTTTGAATCTCAGAAATTGGGTAGCCAAAACTTACTGCCAATCCATAACTTGAAGTGTTGTAATCTGTAATACCAAATGAAGAATAATCAAATTCTCTATAGTTAAGAGTATATCCCCTGCTTACTCCATCAATTGTATAATAAGGATTTTCATATTGAAGGAATATGTTCTTCGAGTAGTCGCTTATCTGTGTTCCAATACCGACAGTATTACCACTTCCAAGGAAATTTTGCTGTTGAATATTAAAATTAAAAGAGAATCCAAATTGTGAATAGCCAAAACCACCTATAACATTGCCATATTGTTGTTCTTCAACATCAAAAATTACATCAACCAGATCCTCCTCACCAGCAACTGGAACTGTTTCTACATTTACAGACTTGAAAAAACCAGTTCTTTCCAATAAAAGTTTGGATTGTTCAATAGCTTGATTTGATGCTGGAGCTCCTTCAAATTGTCTCATTTCCCTTCTAAGGACTTCATCCGTAGTAAAATTATTACCCGTAAAAAGAATTCTACGCGTATAATTTTTTCTCCCAGGATTAAAAACAAAGGTAATATCAGCGGTTTTATTATTCTCATCAATGGTAGGTACGCCCTCTACCTCAGCAAAAGTGTAACCTTCATTACCAAGAATATTTGCATAAAATTCTTCGTAACTTGTAATAAGCGATTCAGAATAATAAGTATCTTCAGGAATATTAATAAAACTTTCAAAGAATTCTCTTTCAAGCGGCAATTCTCCAGATATTTTTATTTCCTTAAGAGCATATCTATCGCCTTCACTAACAACTAAAGTTATAAATAATTCTTCTAGATCTTCACTAATCGAAACTTGAGATGAATCCAATCTAAATTGCAAATAGCCTCTATCTTTATAAAAGGATTCTAAATTCTCTAGATCTGATTCAAGTTTTTCTTTTGTGTACTTATTATCATTTGTGAATACAGACAAGATAGACCCTTCTGTGAGTTCAAAAACTCTTCTTATTTCAGAGTCTGTAAAAGATTCATTGCCGATAATTTCAATAGATGATATTGCAGTAGATGATCCCTCATCAATATTTATATCCACTTCGACCCTATTTCTTGGCCTATCTTTTTGTTTAACTTCAACTGTAGCTCCATATCTTCCTTGTTGTGAATACTGTGCTTGTAGACCTCTTGTGATTAAATCCAATGTAGCTCTCTTCAAGACTGAACCTTCTGATATACCTTCAGATCCTAGAGCCCCTAACAAAGCTTCTGTTTTAATTGCTGAATTACCCTCAATTCTAATTGAAGAAATAGTTGGTCTTTCCTGAACCTTTATATAAAGAATGTTTCCTTCTGCTCTTAATTGAATGTCATTAAATTGACCCGTAGTGAATAAAGTACGTATTATTCGCTGGTAGTCTGTCTCATCAATTCTATCTCCAATTGTGACTGGAACGGTATCCAAAACACTACCTAGAGATACTCTCTGTAGTCCTTCTATTCTTATGTCTT
>MDTD01097993.1_pt1 | contig 13776 bp, 15 predicted proteins | sample 811221 | NCBI WGS metagenome assembly MDTD01 (sample SAMN05326646, study PRJNA326480) | marine metagenome | isolation source: seawater | place: Pacific Ocean: South West | collected 2011
AGTTTCCCGTCCTTTTCGCCGAAGGCTCGTATATGCCGCTTGCCACCGACGGTGCCGAGGCGCAGCGGGTCGTCGCTTTCGCGAGGGAATGGCAGGGGGACTGGATGATCGCGGTGGTGCCCCGTCTCGTCTTTCCGTTTCTGGATGGGGTGGTGCAACCGCTGGTGCCCGGAGACAAATGGGGCGACACGACGGTCATGGGGCCCGATCTGCCGTCGACCCACCCGTTCGAGGACGTCTTTTCCGGTCGTTCGTATTCCTGGACGGCGGGGTCGGCCCTACCCGTCGCCGACCTGCTCGGCGATTTTCCGGTCGCTCTACTGGCCGGGCCGGTTCCGGCAGACTGATCAGCCGCCTGACTGGGGTTTCCTGCGTTCCTCGACCGTTTTGACCACGGTCTCCAGTTCCTTGACCAGAACCTTGCCGATCGCGCCGCCGTCGCCGGACATCTTCTGGCCGATGACCACGGCCAAGGCATCCAGATGGGCCTTGATGACCTCGAAATCCTTGGGGTCGGGCTTTTCCGTGTCCTCGATGAAACTCGACAGCGAGCCGGCGATCTGTGTCACCAGCGGGTATTCGTAGCTACCGCCGTCACCCCGCATGTTGTGGGCCTTCTCGAACAGGTCGGTCATGTGGTGATCGCGCTGTCCCGGATCCGAGAGCGCCTTCTCGTAGATCTCGTAGAGGCGGGTGAGATCGGCGCCGGACCAGGTCTCGTATTCCGGCTTCATCGCGTCGACCTTGCGCTGGGCTTCCTCCAGCATTTCTGGTTTGACGCCGCGTCCCTTACCGACCTTTTTCTTCAGGGTATTGGGGACGCGAATGACCTGTACGTCCTTGTCGTCGCTCATCGGTGCCCTCCCCTTTCGGATTGCCTTACTCGCCCGCGGATTCGCGGCGGTCCGCGGTATGCTCTACCGGTTCTACGGTTTCCGAGGAGCGCCGGTCGGGTCCCCGCCGCTCCTCTTCCCTTCGCCGCCGATCCGGGCCGAAAAAAGTCTTGTTCCGGATAAACGGGCGAGGGTGTTCGATGATCGAGACCAGCCGGTTATGCAGGGACAGAACCGAAACCGGCTTCTTCAGGACTTCCGTCACCCCGGCATCGCGCGCGCGCATCACCCTTATTTCCTGCGTGTAGCCGGTCAGCATGAGGATCGGGACGAAGGGACACGGGCTGTCCACCTTGCGCAGGCGAGAGACCAGTTGCAGCCCGTCGACCGGTCGCATCACCCAGTCGACGATCATCACGTCGTACTCCGCCCGCGTCAGAGCTTCGTACGCACTCTCGGCATTGTCGAACGCATCGATATGCTGAACGCCGATCGAACGCAGAATGGTCTTCACCAGCTCGAGCGCATGGTGATTGTCGTCGACCAGGATGACTGAAATCTTGCTGAGATCGTAGAAATGCATGCGCGGGAAAAAACCGCGTTCATGGAAACTTACGGCGCAAGATCAACGATAGGGGGAAACACCGCCCGTTGTCATTCATCAGTTTCCGGGGATGGCGAGCCCGGACGTTGCGTCAGGCTGCGGCCGGACGGTCGTCATCCTCAGGTATGTCTCCGCTGTCTTCCTCGGCGCGCGGGTCGAGTTCGAACACGGCCGGGCTGGTCCGCGGGGCGGCGACGAAATCGCTCTGCGCTTCCGCAGGGACAGCGGGGTTGGTCCGCATCCGGTAGGCCGCGTAGGCGCCGAGAAGAAGATGTGCTGCGGCGGTGAACGCGAACAGGGACCGGTCGCCGAACTCGGCCATGACGATGGCGCCGGCGCTCGGCCCCAGGACGGCACCGAAGCCGAACACGAGAAGCAGGCCGCTGCTGATCTGAACGAACTCGTGCGGCGCCGCTCGATCGTTGGCGTGCGCGATGCAGAGCGAGTAGAGCGTGAAGGCAAGCCCCCCGAACAGCGCCCCGCTGGCGTAGACGGCTATGACGGAGTAGCCGCCGACGGCGGCGAGAGCGACGCCGGCCGCTGCCGCCACGAAGGCTGACGCCATCAGGACCGTGCGCCGGTCGAAACGGTCGGACAGTCCGCCGATCGGCCATTGCAGGATCGCGCCGCCCACGACGACCGCGGCCATGAAGCCGGCGATGTCGCTCGGCGGCAGGCCGACGCTCCGGGCATAAACCGGTCCCATCGCCCAGAAGGCGGCGTTCGTCAGCCCCACGGTGAACGAGCCGACCACGCTCAGAGACGAGTTCGCGAACAGTTGTTTCAGGTGCAGCTGGACGCTTTCGATCGGGGTCGGGGCGACAGCAGTGGTCAGCGCGACCGGCACCAGCGACAGGCTGATAAGGATCGAGACGATGCAGAACAGTTGGAATTGCGCCGGATCGGCGAGGTTCAGCAGCATCATCCCGAGGGTGGTGCCGCCCAGATCGACGATCCGATAGGTCGAAAGGATGCGACCACGGTTGACGTTGCTGGCGCGTTCATTGAGCCAGCTCTCCGTGATCATATAGAGGCCCGCCAGGCAGAAGCCGGTAGCGCACCGCAGCGCGCCCCACACATAGGGGTCGACGACCAGGGTGTAGCCGAGAGCCGCTGCCGCCGCCACCGCGGCGAAGGCCGTATAGGAACGGATATGGCCGACCCGCCGCACCACCCGCGGGCCATAGATGCATCCCAGCACGAAGCCGAGATAGTAGCCGGACAGCACCAAGCCGATCACCGTGACCGGGAATGCCTCGATCGCCGCTCGGGTGGGTAGCAGAATGTTCTGCAGCCCATTGCCGAGGACCAGAATCGCGAGACCGAGCAGAAGGGCTGTGATCGAGGCGAAAGTGGTCATGGCGCCGCCAAAGGGAGAAGGCTGTCGTCGACGCCCTTATGCTTCGACGGGCAAGTCCCGGCAAGGCTTATCGGCCCGATTTATCTTCGGGCGTGGTCCGGATCCTTCAGCGATCGCGCCTGTCGCCGGACAGCAGCCCGGCTGCGATGCCGACCCCGAGCGCACCGACGACGAGGCCGATGGCGGAGCCCCTTCGCAGGCCGTTCCGCGGTGAAGAAGAGGGGGGCGGCGAACCTGCGGACGGGTCGGACGGACCGTAGGTCCTCCCCGCCGGCGGCGGCCCGCCATAGCCATAACCGCCGCCGCCCCGCGGCGGCCGCGGCTGCGTCCTGCTCAATGCGCTCACGACCAGGGCCGCCAGCGCGAAGATCAGCACGACACCCAGAAAGATCGCCGCCGTGATGAGTGCCGCCCAGGTCGGGTCGTAGGCGTTCTTCAGCGCAAAGAACAAGCCCATAGCCAAGAAAACCACGGCGGTCGCCAGGATCGTCGCTCCCAGGACCGCCACCACCAGCGCAATCCCTATGGTCCGCCCGATGCGCCGCGCCCTCAGACGCAGCCCGAGCAGTAGATCCAGGGCTCCTACGATCTGGCCGAACACGGCGGTCAGTCGAGACGCTTCAGCAGGCGACCTACCAGCAAACCGATCCCCAGCGCGGCGAGCACAGCGCCGAACGGCCGTTCACGGATACTGTCCTTCAACGTGTCGACGCCCTCGGCGCCTTGGCGCTGCAGATCGGCCATCGTCCCTTCCAGGCGCCCGCCCAACTCGTCGAGCCGGGCCCGCGCCTCGGACTTGGCGGCATCCGCGGAGTTGGCCGACAGTGACCGGACGTGCTGGGCGAGCTGCGCGAGATCGCTGCGCAGCGCGTCCATGTCCTCGCGCAGCTTGTCCATGTCCGTCTTTGCTTTCGCCTCCGCCATGCCGGCCTCCGCCCGTCTTGATGCGTCCGATATCGTGTCGTCGTTACCCATGCGGGTTTACATGTCTTCCTGGACTTCCTCCGACATGTGCTGGACGCCCTCGCCAGCCGACTCCACGTCCTCGCCTGCGCCCTGGATGGTATTGCAGGCGGAAATCGCAGGCAACGTCCCGGCCAGGAAAGTGATCGCCAGAAGAACACGCTGTGTGCTTGTCATCATCGTCTCCATGTCTCTGCGGTTGCGTAACGCGGTTACATGGGGACGAACACTGCGGTACGGCGGTTGGTTCATCGGTGGGCGTTCGGCCGGTACGGAGCAACCGCTTTCCGTCTCCGATTCAACATTTCGTATTTGTTACAGCTAACACCCACAAATATTTGATGAATTTCCCAGACGGGACGGTTAGGCTTTTGAGCGGACAGGTCGTGACATCGATCCAGGGAGATCAGGATGGCCAAGCGTTCCGCCCGCCTTGCAGCAGTTCCCAAGGAAGAGATACCGGTCGACCCCCCGCACCCTCTCGGCATCGGCTGGGACAACATCGACCGTCAACGCGAACAGCGGTTCGTCCGCCGCGTAAAACCGATGAGCGCTCATCAGAAGGAACTGATGGACGCGATGCGAGAACACAATCTGACATTCGCCCTTGGGCCGGCAGGGACCGGCAAGACCTATCTGGCCATCGCCGCGGCCGTCACCGCCCTCGAAGAAGACCGTGTCGCCCGCATCATCCTGTCGCGCCCGGCGGTGGAGGCCGGCGAGAACCTCGGCTACCTTCCCGGGACGATGGAGGACAAGCTCCTCCCCTATCTTCGCCCGCTTTACGACGCGCTCAGCGACCGCCTCGGCGGCAAACGGCTGAAGACGCTGATCGGCAATGGATCGATCGAGATCGCGCCGATCGCCTATATGCGTGGCCGGACCTTCAACAATGCCTTCATCGTCATCGACGAGGCGCAGAACTGCACCTATGGGCAGATCAAGATGCTGCTTACCCGTCTCGGCTGGCATTCGACGATGGTGGTGACCGGCGACCCCGATCAGACCGATCTGCTGCCCGGCGTCTCAGGGCTCGCCGATATCGCACAGCGCGTGGAGCGGGTGCCCGGCGTCGCGTCCGTCTGGCTGGACGACCATGACGTCGTCCGTCATCCGCTGGTCGCGAGCATGCTGTCCGTGCTGTAGCCGACCCGGCGCTCGGCCGGGCCGGTCGCCAAAAAGGGGACGTTGCGACTCGTTTTCGGCGTGCCGAGAGCCAATGTCTTGGTCGATCGCGTAGGCGTATCGACCAATGCGTTGTGCGCGGCCGAAGCCGGAACACAGAGGAGGAGACGGCGAACGTGTCTGCTTTGAAGACGATGATGAGGGCGGCGGCAATCGGCAGTGTGCTGATTGCCGGCGGGACGGCCTGGGCCGGTCCGACGCTGGAGGAGCTAACGACGGCGGCTCACCGCGATCCGTCGAACGTGTCGCGGAACGTCTATCGCCATCCGGCCGAGACGCTGCAGTTCTTGGGGATCGAACCGGATATGACGGTGGTCGAGATCTGGCCGGGCGGCGGCGGCTGGTACATGGAGATCCTCGCACCCTATCTGCGTGACGACGGCACCTACTACGCCGCGAGCTTCGATCGCGACACCAGCAGCGAGTATCTTCAGGGCGCGATCAAGAAGTTCGAGGCGAAAGTCGCGGCGCACCCCGAGGTCTACGATAAGGTGAAGGTCACCGAACTCAGCACCAGCAAGACCGAGATTGCTCCTCCGGGGTCGGCGGACATGGTCCTCACCTTCCGGAACGTCCACAACTGGATGAAGGGCGGTTATGCCGACCAGGTGTTCGCGGCAATGTTCAAGGCCTTGAAGCCCGGCGGCATTCTGGGCCTCGTCGAACATCGTGGCGATTCTTCGGTTCCGCAGGATCCGTCGGCCGCGTCGGGCTATGTGAACGAGGACTACGCCGTGCAGCTCGCCGAGAAGGCCGGGTTCGAGCTGGTCGACAAGTCCGAGATCAACGCCAACCCGAAGGACACCAAGGACCATCCCGAGGGGGTGTGGACTCTCCCGCCGGTGCTTCGGATGGGCGATCAGGATCGCGACAAGTACCTCGACGTCGGCGAGAGCGACCGTATGACGCTCAAGTTCCGCAAGCCGGCGTCCTGATCCAGTCGCAAAAACGCGCTCCTATCGATGCCCGGCCCTGTGCCGGGCATTTTTTTCGTCGAGTGCTTCAGCCCGGGATCGCCCGGAGAGATCGACCCGGACCGATCTCGACTAGCGGTCGAGGGGACGCGACGAAGAGGGCTTTCCCGCGATCTTCTCGAAGAAGGCGGATACCCCCCAGCGTCGTTCGAGCACCACGGCCTGCAGCAGCAGGATGGTGATCATCATGATCAGCGCGGCGAGAACGACGTCGCTCAGGAAATGGGCGCCCTGGGCCATACGGACGAAGCCCACCAGGACGCCGAAAGCGCCGATGGCAACGGCTGCCCGCCGGCGGTTGCCGGGCCATACCACCACCAGCGCCAGCAGGGCGAAAGCCAGCGAGGCGTCGCCTGAAATGAACGAGCAATTGCCGGGGCATTGGTCGCTGATCACGAAAGCCTTCGAGAAGACCTTGTCGCCCCCGAACGCTTCGATCTGGCTCGGGCGGGCCCGTCCCCAGTTCTCCTTGAACAGGGAGTTCGCGATCAGCCCCGGCCCGATCGACAGGACGAGCACCAGGAAGACGAGGTCCCGCCCTTTCAGGAAATAGAACGGTACCCGCTTGACCGCGACGACCACCAGTCCGGTCAGGGCGAACACGCCGATCAGTGTCGCGAGGGCGGGGACCACACTGTTGATGAAATGGGCGAACGGATCGAAGGCGAGGATGAAGTGGCCGTCCGAACCGACCAGCATCCGGGCGACCGCGAGATCGATCCCCGGGAAGACGACGAAGACAGCGGTGGCGATCACGGTCGCGGCCGTCACGGCCCGCAGCCTGCCGATGGTGCTGCCGTAGAACGAAGTGCCGGTCATAGCCCTTGGAATCCTTCGGCGTCGTACAGGTAGACAGTCCGGGCACTGCCGCTCGGGCCGCGTATCCGCAGGATCTCCCGCGTCTCCACAGTCTCGAAACGGCTGATGATATCGTCGGTGAGCGGCCATTGGCTCACCAGGAGAACGTAGCCGCCGTCCTTCGGGGTCAGGGGCGTTTCAAGCTGGAAGTGATCGCCCGGCACCCCTTCGGTGGGCCAGCGGAGGACCGGCTGCAGCCGCGGGCGCGCGTAGTAGAGAAGCTCGGCGGTGGCCATGCGGTCGAAGGCGGCGATTGCCGTGTAGGGTGCACCGGCGGCCCGGTCGGCGACCTGGGCGCCGATGTCGCGCCAGCCTTCGAGGCGTGCCCGCAGAGACTCCATTCCCGGAAGCGGCGTGCCCAGCGCGCCGGCATAAAGATAGACGCCGGCGGCGGTGTGCAGGGCGATGGAGAGGCCGAGCACGTTCCGCGCGCCACGGCGCAGCAGCCAGGCGACCACCAGCACCGTCGCACCCACATAGGCGACGGCGGCCCAGTTGGCGTGCGCCCGTGACAGCAGCGCCTGCACCAGCACCAGCAGGATCACCGGAACGGAAAGGCTGAGGAGATAGCGGTCGGCCACGCGCGTCCCGGCCTCGTCCGGCTCGGTCCGTTGCCGGAGGCGAAACGAGGTTACGAGCAGCCATAGCAATGTCGCGAAGAGCAGAGGCCCGAAGACGCCGAACTGGGAACCCAGGAACTCGAGAGCCTTGTCGGGATGGAGCAGGGGACCGCTGACCCAATGGGCGTTGTCGGCGGTATGGCTGAAGGTCACGAGGCCGTGGTCGAGGTTCCATAGGAGGTTCGGCAGGAACAGGAGCACGGCCAGGGCGACGATCGTCATGAACTGCCGGCTTGCCAGAAACGCGCGGACCGTCGGTTCGACCCAGGCGAACACGGCTACGCCGAGGAAGACGTATATCATCGCGTATTTGGCGAGCAGGCCCACCCCGATCGCGACCCCCGCCACGATGCTCCAGGTCCAGGAGCGCTCGCGGAAGGCGTTCCAGAAGGTGAGCAGGGCCACGGCCCACAGCAGCAGAAGCGGCACGTCGGTCGAAATCAGCAGCGAGGAGTACCAGACGGCCGGCAGCGTCGCGAAAACGATTGCCGCCCAGGTTCCGGTCCGGGCGTCGTACAGACGGGTACCAAGCAGCAGGACCACCATCGCCGTCGCCGCGTGCAGGGCCGGCGACGCCCCACGGATACACGCCTCGCCGTCACCGCAGAGTTCCGTGAACAGGCGGATGATCCAGGCGAGCAGGGGCGGTTTGGAGTAGTAGCCGAAGGCGAGATCCCTTGACCACGCCCAGTACTGGGCTTCGTCCCCATAGAGTTCCAGATCGGCCAGCAGCAGGACCGACCAGCGCGCGATCAGCAGGGCTACGACGACGGCGACTGCGAGCGGAACGCTACGAAGGAAAGGTCGAACGGCGATCGTCTCGGCTCGAAGAAATGGTTTGTCCGTCAGGCACTGGCTTTGGTGACGACGGGGGCCATGCCCCCTGTCGGGCGCCGATGTGACCGGATCAGGACCCGGCGCCACCGCCGCTTTATACCAGACTGCGGCGCGAGATCACGCTTTGCCGTGCATGGAAGATCGGGAAAGACGTGATGGCGCAACAGGATTGCAGTCGCAATACCGACATAAGCGCCGACGATGACGTCGCTTGCGTAGTGGGCCGTCACCACGACACGGCTCAATGAAACGACGACGGCTATCGGGATCAGGATCTTGCGCCATGGCGGCGCCATCAGGCAGAGAGCGGTGACCACGGTCCAGATCACCTGGGAATGGCCGGAGGGGAACGAGTTCATCCCGAAATCGAAGTTGCCCGGTATCAGGCCGTAGAGATCGCTTTCGAAGAGATAGCGCGGGCGCACACGGCCCAGAACCAGCTTGACCGTGATGACGGTCAGGCCCGCCGCAGCGAGCGCGGACAGCATGTAGCTGGCCTTGGCGGCGACATAGAGACCATAGACCTGGGCTTTCCGGTCGATGCCTCGGCGGGCGAACAGAAGGCCGATGACGAGAGCCACGCCGGCGATGGCGAAGTACCAGTCGCCGCGGCCGATCTCGGTAACGGACTCGAACGCGGCTACCAAAGCTGGGTCGGCTTGGTACTTGAAGTAGATCGCAAGCGGCCGGTCCACCCACAGCATGGCCATGACCGCCGCCGCCATGGTCCCGAGGCCGCTGCTGAGAAGGGGCCGGGTGGAAAGACGGCGAAAGATCGCGGGAATATCTGGAAGCAGCCAGAAGAGGCAAAAACCCGCCACCGAATTTCCTGACCGCATACGTTCCGGGACCTTCCTTCAGAACCAGAAGGCAGTCCTACAGAAGATATATGGCAAGTTCATGATGCTCGGCGGACGATGTGCAGAACGACCGGGTCGCCTTTCGAATAGTTGAATCCGGTGACGGTGGCGACCGTCTCCACCTCGACCGCCAATGTCGCCAGACGAGTCGTGAAGGCGTCGAGGGTATCGGCGCTGACCACCGCGACAGAGACGTCGCCGGAAGCGATCAAGTCGGCGGCCTCGCCGGGGGGCACGAGGCGGGTGTCCGTTCCCAGAAGGAAGACGAGACTGGGCTCCGCAAAGCCGCTGGCGGCCACCGATGTCGTGCGTTCGGGGATCGCGGCGGCAACGCTGCGGCTGACCCACAAGGCATCGAGCCGGGGGCCGGTCCAGCCGAGCACGAGGGCAACGGCGACGACCGCTGTCGCGAGCGCGCCCGTCGCCGTTTTCCCGATCTCCGTGCGCCATCCCCAGACCGTGGTCGCCACGACGAGCGCCCCGATCACCGCCGCGGCAATTCCATCGGCCATAGTGAGGCCGCGTCCATAGAGCGTGGGCAGGTAAGCCACGGCCGTCGCGAGGGCAAGGCCGACGATCGTCCACGGCACGAGGCCGAGGCGGAGCGGCCATTTGCTGCGAGAGAGCTGTTCGCGCGATGCGGCCAGCGCCGCGCCCGCCAGCAGGGCGAGAGCCGGGTAGAGCGGCAGCACATAGTGCGGCAGCTTGGTAGGGATAAGCTCGTAGGTGATCCATGCCGGGATCAGCCAGGCGAGGCAGAAACGGATGGCTGGCTCGCCGCGCCGCCGCCATGCATGGACGGCGGCCAGCGGCAGAAGCAGGGTCCCCGGCCAGAAAGTGAGCAGGAGAAGGCCAAGATAGGTGCCGGGCGGCGCTCCGTGCGATTCCTGGGCCGACGCCATCTTGGGCAGCAGGTCTCCGCCGACGGCCTCGGCGAAGAAGCGTCCATCCGTGGCGATCTGGACGGCCACCACCCAAGGCAGGACGATCACCGCGACGATGGCAAGGCCCGTCAGGGGGCGAAGCTCGCGGAGCCATCGCCGACGGTCGGGGTCGAGCAGGGCAAGTCCTGCCACGGTCAACCCGACGAACAGCGGTGCGATGGGTCCCTTTACCAGCACGCCGACGCCGAGCGCGAACCACATTCCGATGGCTGTTCGCCGGCAGGCGGCCGGTTCGCCACTGCCTCTGTAAAGGGATGCCAGTCCCCAGGTAAACCCTACGATACAGGCGGAAAGGACGGCATCGGTCTTGGCGATATGCGCCTCGCCCACCAGCAGCAACGAGGCAGCGAGGAGGGCAGCGCCGGTAAGCGCGGCCGGGTCGTCGAACAGTAACCGTCCCACCCGGAAAGTCATCAGCACCAGCGCGATCGCCGCCAGCAGCGACGGCAGGCGATAGGCCCAGATCGCGTTGCGAGCCCCGTCGGTCAGCAGGCCGGCCGAGGCCGCCTGCAGCCAGTAGATGCCTACCGGCTTCTTGTTACGGGCTTCGTCCTGGAAGCGAATGGCGACGAAGTCGCCGCTCTCCAGCATCTGCCGAGATGCCTGGGCGAAGCGTGGCTCGTCGCGGTCGAGCGGCGGCATCGTCACCAGGCCGGGCAGGTAGAGCGCCAGACACAGCAGCAGCAAGGCAAGCTGAGGTCGGCGAAGCAGCGCTTTCATTGGCCGCCGGTTGTCGGTCCGGCGTGGCGGCTACACGTTCTGCAAGTCGGCGGCAGCTTTCTCCGCCGCCTTCTCCGCCCGCTCGCGATGGATGAAGTAGAGGTTGCGCAGGTAGATACCGAGGCCCATCGACTGGCCCATGATGAACACGGGATCGGCGCGCCATATCGCATAGCTCAACAGGACCATGCCGCCACCGATGCTCAGGTACCAGAACGCGACGGGGATATGGCTGCGCCGCTGCCGCTCGCTCGCGATCCACTGAATCAGGAACCGCGCTCCGAACAGGATCTGTCCGGTAAAGCCGATGGCGATCCAAATGGTTTCAGTGCTCATCCATCAATCCTCGAAGACCGCCGACGGCCGCCTGCCCCGGCGCCTCAGCCACATGACGCCCGCCAGATCGGTGATCCCCACCAGCAAGCGATCCAAATTGCCGTAATGCGATGCGCCGTGCAGGCGGGGCCGATGGTTCACGTCCACGAATTCTACCTGATAGCCGTCGCGCTGCATCAAGGCCGGAAGAAAACGGTGCATATGGTCGAAATATGGCAATCGTATGAACGCCGATCGCCTGAATGCCTTCAATCCGCATCCGGTATCCGTGGTGCCGTCGTTAAGCAGCCTGCTGCGGACGCCGTTGGCGAAGCGCGAGCCCAGGCGCTTCATGTAGGTGTCCTGGCGCTTCATACGCTTGCCGGAGACCATGCCCACCGTCGGGGCGGTCGCCGCCAGATGGTCGATGAGTCGCGGCAGATCGGCCGGGTCGTTCTGGCCGTCGCCGTCGATGGTCGCGACGATCTGCGCCCGCGCCGCGTCGATCCCCGTCCGGATCGAAGCGCTCTGCCCGCAGTTCTCGGCATGGCGCAGCACCCTGAGCCATGGCCGCGTCTTCTGAAGCGCCGCCAGCACCGACACCGTGTCGTCGGTGCTGCCGTCATCCACATACAGGACCTCGAAGGATCGGCCGTCGAGGGCTCGGGCGATCTCCTCGACCAGAGGCTCGACATTGTCCGCTTCGTTCATGACGGGGACGACGAGCGATATTTCCGGGATCACCTAGGGCTCCTGCACGGCCTGATTGCCGACCGCACATAGACCAATCGGCGGTGCCGGTGCAACGCTCACGCGCCGGAATTTGTGAACAGCCGGGGCTACAGGCGGCAAACGGTTCGCGCGTAGACTAACGCCAGAAAAACCGAAAAGGGGACGGAGGATGCGCAGTCGACTCTCGTCTGTTGCCGCAATGGCGGTGGCGGTTTTCTTCATCGGTGAGGGAGCGGCGTTCGCCGACATGCCGGCGCTCGCCAATTACGAAACCAAGGCCGACGACTCCCTCAAAAGCTTGCAGATCAACGACAGCGGCGAGGGGCGCCGCGAGGGGATCGCCATCATCGAGCTCGATCCCGACTCGCCCGACTACGGCAAGGTGCTGATGGAGATCCCCGTCTCGCCGGATCTCGTCCTCCATCACATCTTTTACAACCGCGCCCTCACCAAGGCGTATGTGACCGCCCTGGAGAAGGAGGTCCTGCACGTCATCGACCTCACTAGCTTTCCCTACCGCATGAAGCCGATCCCGACGCCGGGCTGCAAGACCCAGGAGAACATCATTCTCTCCGACGACGACAAGACTTGGTTCGTGACCTGCATGGGCTCGGCCAACGTGGTCGTCGGCGATGCGGTGAAGGACGAGATGACCGACACCATCGCGATGCCCGGAAGCTTCCCGCACGGCATCACGCTGGACGAGCGCATCGACCGCATCCTGGTAGCGAGCTGTGTCGCCCCGGACATGAGCGGCGTCGGCCATACGGTCGAGGTCATCAAGGCGAGCACGCATGAGCATCTCGACAGCCTCCAGGTGTCCGAGAAGAAAGGCGCCGCCCCGGTCGAGGTAGTGTTCATTCCCGAAAGCGAGCCGCCCACGGCCTACGTCACCAACATGATGGAGGACTCGCTGTGGGCCGTGGTGTGGAACGCCGAGACCGAGACATTCGATTCGCGGAAGGTCTTCGACTTCGGCGCCCATGACGCCCATTGGCCGCTCGAAATCTACTTCAACCGCGCCCTTGACCGGCTTTACGTCACGACCGCCGATCCGGGGAACTTCCATATCTTCGATATCTCGGACGGGCCGATGGCGCCCAAGCTTCTGAAGCAGCTTCCGGCGGCCGGCGGGGCGCACCACGTCGCCTTCACCACCGACGAGACGCGGGCCTATGTTCAGAACTCGCTGCTCAACATCCCAGGGCTCAGCGACGGGTCGATCACCGTCATCGATCTCGAGAAGCAGGAAGTGGTCGACAGCATCGATGTCTTTAAGGACCGCGGACTCACGCCGAACTCGCTCACCATGCTGCCGCGCTGGTACCACCCGGCCGGCCATTTCAACAATGGGCCGAGTTCCTGAGGGCCAACTGACCGACACCTAGCTGCCAAACCTCGTCGCCCTGCGGCTTGACCGGAGGGCGACGGTGAAGGGGAAAGGCGAAGACGGTCGAGCTGTCGCCGGCATCACGCTCCGATCGCGGCGGCTACTCTACGATCGGCTGGGCGAGGATCCACAGACTGACGGTCGTATAGCCCACCATCAGGACCAGCATCGGAATCTGGCTTCGGATGGCGCGCTTTGCGTCCCCTAATGCCAGGAAGGCGGTGCGGTGGGCGATGGCGACCGCGGCGATGTGGCCGACGACGATCGCCGCGACCGACACCGACCAGACGGTGCGGGCGTTGATGACGCCGATGTCGATCCGGTAGCGGGCGGTACCGAACAGATCCCAGCCCTGCCCCAGCGGGTCGGACGCCAGCGGGATCGCCATCTGCCCGGCGATCATCAGGTAGGAGAGGTAGTGCGCAAGGTGGTAGCCGATGGCGATCGGCACCAGCGACAGGACGAACCAGCGGGCCTGCCAGCCGGTCAGGCCTTTGCCCTTCTTTCGCAGCTGCCCCCGCTTGAGCACGTCGCCCATGCTCGACGAGTGCGCGCTCGAGGACGCACGCTTCTTAACGAAT
>MDTD01018741.1_pt1 | contig 13775 bp, 10 predicted proteins | sample 811221 | NCBI WGS metagenome assembly MDTD01 (sample SAMN05326646, study PRJNA326480) | marine metagenome | isolation source: seawater | place: Pacific Ocean: South West | collected 2011
CCACCACCTGCGAATTCCGGGCGGGAGTCCTCCTGCGTTCGCTCCATAAATCCGAAGGTCCATGGACGATCCCCGACCGTGTATACTTTTCATCCGGAGCGGATTTATGGGTCCGCTTCGCCGGGACACGCTCCCTTTTTCAGACTCTATCCCCGCCTGTAATTCTAAGGGTGGAATTATGTTTGGAAGCCCTAAATCTTGTTTCCAGTCCTTTCTTTATAAATCCACCAGATCCGTCGGCTGACGGAGAAGGATCTGCCAAGCGATGAACTGGCAAGATCGGAACTACGATTGAGTACTGTTGAATCACCCCAAACCTCCCATTCTTAATTTTTAATTCATAATTTTGAATTCTTAATTCCGCGCAGCGAATGCGCAGCGGTACCCTCCGGTTTTTATTCGGCATCGCTCCGTAACTGCTCCGTGTTTGCTCCGAGTTTTTACGGAGCAGATACGGAGCAATACCCTGCCAATACTGTAGCATCTTTTAATGCGTTACACTTTTTATTAACATGTTACCTTCAATACATTCAATCATTTGGAGCGAATTATGGCTAAAAATAAACATGGATTTCCAGGGGGGTTTTACGGGCAAGATCGGGAATGTGGTGCTTGTTCAGAGGGGTGATACCTATTACATGCGTTCCGTGCCCGCCAAAACGGTAAATCCCCGCAGCCCGAAACAACAGGCAAACCGCCGGATCTTTGGACTGTCTTCCTCGCTGGCAGCAAAACTTGCCCCCTTTCTTCGCATCAGCATGCAGCCGGTTCCCGATAAAAGCCCGCGCGGGGCCTTTATTTCTCTCAACAAAAACACGTCCATCGTGTACGGTGAACACGGCCCGGTTATTCTGTATCCCAAATTAATACTCAGTGCCGGAACACTTCCTCCTCCGACCCGACTTAGCGCCGTACGGGAACATCCCGGAGTCCTTCGCCTGAACTGGGAAGCCGGGGACGCCCCTTCCCACACCGCACGCCAACGCGACACCCTGTTATTTTTGCTCCTGGTACCGGATACGCACGAGCGGTTTTTTGTAATTCATGGCCCGGAACGCCACGAAACCACGTATGCCCTCCCCATTCCGGAGTCGCTGCAGGCAAGCCCTCTTCATGTATACGCCCTCACCCGATCCGCTAACGGAAAAAAAGTCTCTGATACTGTGTATGCGGGGGTAGGGTAAATAGCAGATTATTTGGATATATTTTATTTAGCAGCTAGGTCGCTTCCCAGTGCTTAGATCATTATATTATTTACTACTTATCCAATGTAAATCATCACCACACTTAACGAATGAAATCACTCAGCTTTTCAGGCCATGAATCCTTTCAGTGTCGAAACTTATGGCTTAAAAAAGGATATGAATTCACCATTGCTGAAGGCAACTTCAAAGATGAACTTGCGGTTGTAGACTTAGGTGTTGGTAAAAATATGGTAAGCTCTATTCGATTCTGGCTAAAAGCATTTGGCTTAGTTGACGAGAATGATGCTACCCAACAATTAGCTTGGAGTATTTTAGATGACAAAGGTTGGGATCCTTTTCTCGAAGATGTTGGCACTCTTTGGTTGCTGCATTACAATTTAGTGACTACAGATAAAGCTTCGATCTATTCCCTATTCTTTAATTTCTTCAGAAAGCAGAGAATTGAGTTTTCTAAAAAACATCTATTAAACTTTTTAATCTCTGAGTGTAATCATCGTGAGGAAAAACATTCTGAAAACACCATCGAAACGGATTTAGGTGTTTTATTAAAAAACTATGTTCGACCAAACTTGAAGGAAGGGTCAAAAGATGTTGAAGACAACTACGCTTCTCTGTTAATTGAACTAGATTTAATACAACCAATTGCTGATCGAAAGGATTGGTATGAATGTAAAAATGAACATAGGGCGACTTTACCTTGGCAAATTGTTCTTTATGCTATTTCGAAGAACTATAATTTCGAGAATTCAACTTCAATCTCTTTTAATCATTTGTTGAATGGTGAAAATAGCCCTGGACTTGTATTCTGTTTAGATGCTGATAGTTTATTAAAGTACATTCAAGAGATAACCAAGAATATTCCTGGTACCGTTTATACCGAAGATGCTGGAATAAGAGAATTACAATTCTCGAAAGAAATAAACCCACTCGAAGTATTGGAAGGGTATTATGAATAAATCGACTAAAGCTTTTTCTCCGTCAGTTAATATTACTCGTGATTCTGAAAAAGAGTTTAACTACATCGTTACACCGAATTCGAAAGAAATTTATAAGCAGATCGTTACACAGTTTGATTCCGGCGTCCACTCATTTTCGATCATTGGCTCGTATGGTACAGGAAAATCTTCTTTTTTAGTTGCTCTTAAAAGAAACCTTAACAATGATCAGAATATATTTGAACCATTAAATGGAGAACTAAACCATGCAAAAGCATTTAAATTTGACATGCTTGTTGGTCGACATGATTCTCTGGTTAAAGATGTAGCTATATATTTTGGGTTAGATGAATCGGCGTCTGATAAGGATGTTCTTCTTGAGATTGAAAATCAACATAACGGATACCAAAAAAAAGGTATTTATTGGTTTCTCGTATTTGATGAATTTGGGAAATATCTAGAATACGCAGCCAAACATAGTCCGGAAAAGGAATTATACTTTATTCAGCAACTCGCTGAATTTGCGAATGAACAAGGCAAAAACCTGTTCCTGATCAATACACTTCATCAAGCCTTTGATTCCTACGCCTTTGGGTTAGATCAACAACAGCGAAAAGAATGGGATAAAGTTAAAGGTCGTTTGAAAGAACTAGCCTTTAATGAACCGGTTGAACAACTCCTCTATATTGCCTCTGAGCATCTTAAAGATAAAGAAAAATCCAAAGCTCACGAGTCTGTAAACAGTTTATTATCGACGATTTCTGACGCCCAAGTATTTCCCTTAAAGAACAAATTAGACGAAAATCTTGCAGAAAATCTCTATCCACTTGACCCAATTTCAGCCGCTACTTTAACTTTAGCGTTACAAAGCTATGGTCAAAATGAGCGCTCTCTATTTTCTTTTTTAAACAGCGATGACGAACGTGGTATTAACAATTTTGATTATTCAGAAAACACTTTTTATGCAGTCGCTGAGGTCTATGATTATTTAATCTATAATCATCATTCGTATTTGAGTTCAAAGTACAACCCTCATTATGTACAATGGAATGCGATAAAAAATTCACTGGAGAGAGTAGAGGCTACGGCTGCTTTTTTTGAGTCCATCAATGACTATTTAGCCATTGTTAAAACTATTGGTTTGCTAAATATTTTTGCAGCATCTAGCGCAAGAATTGATAACGCTTTTTTAATCAACTATCTCTCTAAAACCAGCCTAATTTCTAATGCCAAGTCACTTTTATCAGACTTAGTTAAAAAGAAAATAATTCGTTACAGAGAATTTAAGCGACAATATGTTTTATTCGATGGAACTGATTTTGATATCGAATTAGAACTACACAATGCATCCCAAAAAGTTGAACTTATAAAAGACGTAGTTCCTTATGTAAAGCAATACTTTTCATCTCCCTACATTGCTGCAAAAGAAGCATTTTACCAAACCGGTACCCCTCGTTATTTCAAGTTTGAAATTTCTGAAGAGCCCATTCAAAAGGAAGTTGAGCAGCCTGATGATGGCATCATTAATTTAGTTTTTGGCTCGAATACGGATGATGTAGTTAACATCTCAAAGCAAAATGAAGCGCCAATTTTTTATGGTGTATTTCAAAGTGTCGAAGCCATCCGTTTAGAACTATTTGAAATCCACAAAATAGATCATCTCCTTAAACATTTAGAAAGCGATAAAGTAGCTGAAAAAGAGCTTAGAACATTACGTGCCTCTCACCAATTAAAGTTAGATCAATTAATACTTAGCAGTATTTACAGCGCCAAATCTGACATAAATTGGGTCTATAAAGGCGAGGTAATTCCTATAAATAGTCAACGTTCATTTAATCAGTATTTATCTCATATTATAAATGATATATATGTTGACGCTCCCGTTTATAAAAATGAGCTAATCAATAAGAACAAAGTAAGTCCAGCGGTATACAAGCCGAGAAAAGACTTGTTAAGAATGCTGATGGAAAATAGGTATGTAGCCAATCTTGGATTCGACGAAAATCTATTTCCTCCAGAGAAAACGATCTATTTATCATTACTTCAAAATACAGGCATTCATAGAGAAGAAGATGGAGTGTGGGATTTTTATACCCCACCAGAAAATAGTGGATTAAAATCACTTTGGAATGCTAGCGAAGCCTTTTTTGAAAGTTCTAAATCAGGTAGAAAACCATTAACCGATCTAATTCATGAACTTCAAAAACCACCCATTGGTTTAAAAACAGGGTTAATTGAATTGTGGATTCCTGTGTATGTGATTATAAAGAGTAATGATTGTGCTCTTTATTACGAAGATGCCTATGTACCAGAGATTAATTACGACGTGATTAATCTAGTTTTTAGAAATCCCAAACTATTTGAAATTAAAGCTTTCAATATTGACCAAAATAAACGAGAGCTTTTCAATAAATATAGAGTTTTTCAAAACCTACCTAATGAAGAAGGTTTTTCAAACAAGGCTTTTGTAGAAACGATTCGACCTTTTCTGCTTTCATTCAATAAGTTGAATGAGTATGGACGGAATACTAATAAAATTTCTGAGGAAGCTCGAAAATTACGAGATGCTATAAAAACCGCTACTGATCCTGAAAAAGCATTCTTCGACACTTTCCCTCAAGCTCTTGGGTACTCGAATTTAGATAGCCTAAAAGATGACAAAGCAGTTTCTACCTTTATAAAAGAACTCGATACTGCGTTAGAAGAAATTGAACAGTCATACGATCGGTTATTGTCTTCTATTGAAATTGAGGTTTTAAAAGCTCTTGAAATAGATGCTTCTTTAAGCTTTGATGAATACTTACCGCAAATTCATGCCAAATTTAGCAACATAAAAGAGTATCGTTTAGCCGACTACCAAAAGAAATTACTTAATCGATTACTCTATCCTCTAAATGATCGTGAGAAATGGCTAAATGCCATAGGCATAGCATTCATTGATAAACCTCTTCCCAAACTCAAAGACCAGGAAGAAGAAAAACTATTCTATAATCTCGAAACCCGGCTCCATGAGTTGGAAAGTCTTTCTGAAATAGGTAAAGAAGAGATTGATGAAAAGAAAGAAGAAGCCTACCTGTTTGAACTTATTCATTTGGGTAGAAAAGCCGTAAAAAAGAATATTAAAATTTCGAAGAAACAATTAGTTGATCAAAAAGATGAACTTGATCGTCTCCGAAAACAGTTAAAGGGGAACAAGAAGAAGAAAATTGCATTACTACTCACCCTTTTAGAAGAATTGACAAACAATGAGTAAAAAAGTACGTCACGTTCTAGGTATTAGCGGAGGTAAAGATAGCGCGGCTTTAGCCCTATACATGAGAGAACACTTCCCAGAGATTGAATTAGATTTATATAGCTGCGACACTGGTAGAGAATTAGATGAGACATATGAGCTTATTGATAATTTGGAAGCCTATTTAGGGGTTGAAGTCCGTAAATTACATGCTGTCGAAACGGAGGGCATGACAAAGCCTAACTTTGAAACGAACGAAGAACTCTCCCCATTCGATTATTTATTAAACGACTATGGCGGTTTCCTTCCCTCAACCTATTCACGTTGGTGCACTAAGGATTTAAAGCTCAAACCTTTTGAACAGTACATCGGGGATGAACCAACTATTTCCTATGTGGGAATTCGTGGAGATGAGCATCGCGAAGCGTATGTCTCAAGAAAGCCAAATGTGCAAACTATCTTCCCGTTCAAGAAGAACATCTGGTCGTTTGATGTGCTAGACTTGGTCTTGGATTATCACAATACAGGTCAGCTTAAAGACATTTACGAACGAATTGTTCAGCCAGACAATCTTGAACGAATCATTGAAGAAGTAGAAAGACCTATTTCCATTGAACATAATTTCAATAAAAAAGTGGATGCGCTCTTAAATTTAGATGTGACCGCCTTTAACCGAGCCGTGTTCTATTTTCTTAAGAAAACAGACTTTCCGTTAGCGCAATTGGAAGAAGAAGAATTTCCATTACTCGATAAATCACACCTATTTCCTAGTGAACAGGTTATAGTGAGGGAACAGGTATTTGAAATGCTTGAGAACTCTGTGGGAGTGCCTGAATACTATAAAAAATTAGAGTTTGAAATTGAGGGGAAAAAAGGCACATATTCTCGAACTCGTTCTGGTTGTTTCTTTTGCTTTTACCAACAAAAGATAGAATGGATCTGGCTGTATGAAAACAATCGTGAGAAATTTGAACAAGCCAAGAAATACGAAAAAGACGGATTTACTTGGATAGAAAACGAATCGTTGGATGAACTCACGCGGCCTGAACGAATTAGGGAAATTAAACTCAAACACATAGAAAAAAAACAAGCTAGAGCCGGCAAGGGATCAAATACATTATTGAATAATCTACTTGGGGAATCTGAAAAAGGAGATTACTTCGATAAGGAAGACGAGGATTATGCTGGGTGCACGGTTTGTTTTATATAAAATTTTTAAGATGTATGATATAAAATGGGATAGTGTAGGTACTTTAAGAGGGGACTATATTCGCAAGTTTTTTCTTTTCCCAAATTTTTGGGTTGAGGCACAAACAAACATTGGGCATAATCTTAAGTGGAAAAAATACAAGTTCACAAGAAAAAACATTTCCAAAATACCTAAATCAAAAGGTGTTTATTGTTTCGTACTACAGCCACATGTGAAGAATTTCTTCGAAACTAGATACCTTTTTTATATTGGCCAAACTCAGAGAACTCTTAATATCAGGTTTAAAGAATATTTGGATGAGTTAGACGGAAAACGAAAATCTCGAGCTAAGATTAAGAGCATTTTAGATAAGTATTATGATAGGTTATTCTTCTATTATGTTGTCATAAATTCTAATTCTGTTATTGATGAGGTAGAGGATAACTTGATTGATAAGTTTATTCCTCAGGCGAATGTTAAAGTGAGAAGGGCAACGATTAATCCTGAATTCCAATATTTATATGAGTAAGAAAAGGTTAAAACTCCCTTGCTTAAAAGGAAAAATGGGGGATTGGTATTACTATGTTTCACTAATGAAGTTCAAAGATGTTGCCGATCGAGTTTCAATGGTTCCCGATATTCACAAAAGCAAAAAACTTAGCAATCTAATCCAAAGAGAAGTTTCTAATCGATCAACTGAGATTGTAGAGTATCTTAAAAATCAAGATCAGAGGTTTTTTAATTCACTGATTCTTGGAATATATGGGGGGAAACCTCAATGGCATGAATTTACCATATCCACTTCTGAAATAAATGAATATTCGGAAAACGAGAATCAAGAATACATAGACCTTAACGAAGAAGAGCAAGATTACTTTGATTCATCACTTGGTATTCTTGTATTAAATGGTGATGAAAAGATATTCGCTATTGATGGTCAACACAGAACAAAAGCTATTCAAGATGCAGTAAAAGCTGACTCTGAATTATTTGAAGAGGAAATAGCTACGATTTTTGTTGCTCATAAAAATTCTGATGAAGGTTTAGAAAGAACACGTAGACTGTTTTCAACTTTAAATAGATACGCAAAGCCAGTTGAAAAAAGTGAGATCATTGCAATTGACGAAGAAGATAATGCTGCAATTATTACTCGTAGACTTGTAGAAGAGTTTTACTTGCTTAAAGAAATCATACTATTCAGAAAGACAAGAAGTATAAGCGTAAATGACACATCATCTTTTTCTAATATCATAGTCTTATATGATTTTATATCAACTATTCTAACAGATAAAGATGTCTTTAATATTTCAGTAACGGGCTATCCATACAAGGAATTCACCCGAAAGCGCATTGACGAAAAGACTTTGGAAGATTGCCAAATAAAAATTCAGAATTTATTTATAGAGATATTTAATCGAATCCCACCTCTCTCAGAATTTCTTAAAACCACTGAAGTTGACCGTAGAGATAGATCAACTAGTTTACTTTTCAGACCAATTGGACAAAATATTCTTTACTCAGTTTTAAAGGTTGCTATAGATCATAATAAAAAAGAAGAGGCATTAACTTTTTTTGAGTCTCAAAATTTTTCATTGGAAAACCCAGTTTGGAAAAAAATATTCTTAGATGATGAAACAGGAAGAATCAAAACTACTAAAGAAAGGCAAAAATTTGCCTTTCAGCTAATTCTAATGAAGCTTGAAATTAAATTTAAAAAGTCACCTAAAGATATTGAGCTATTTGAAAATTTTGATATTTCTATCGATGATTTTTAATCCCCAATACTATCCATCAATTCCTCCATCCCACCAAAATTAAGAATAAACTCTGAATAATAGCTTTCGAAAATGTCACGGAGATAGGTTTCAATATCTATGTATTCTTCATTTCCCTCTTTGTCCCGTTGATGGACTTCATATCGTCTATTCTTGGTAATCGTATATAAAAACAAGGCGTGAAAATACACAGAGGTAATATACTTTCGGTCGGCAATTTCAATCTGATCTTCTGAAGCACGCTTGTATTTCGATTTGAAATTATGGAGTACGGTACTATCCATATTAATATAGATTTCTTTTAACGTGTTACCTTCAGCGTATGGATGCATGACCGTGTTCCAATCCATTTCTATTGATGCATCTTCAAGTTCTGCCCAGCTTAAAAAGCCTTCCTTTTCATCTTTATACACTAATTTAAACTCCGGTAATCCAAGATCATCTTGATCTACTTTTTTTGGTTTCGGAGCTTTTTGCTTGGGTTCTTTCTTATCAGATACTTTAACCCAAAATATTTCTTCGAATTCTTTTCCAGCGCCAGTTAACGTCACCTTCATTTTAATCGCATCACCGACTTTTGCTTGGTTGGTTGGATTAAAATTAATTTTAATGGTTCCTTCTTGTGGACTACTTTCATTGACATTTAGAATATCCTCAATGGAGTCGATTGGGCCAGGTTCGGTGCCACCACTAGTTTCATTTGTTCGATAATCAAGAAGTGCAACCTTAAGATTTCCGGGCTCTTCGGATCGGTGTAAATAATGATCTTCAACATCAGTGTCGAAGAAAATGGTCTTTTCACCACCTAATGGAATTTTTGCTACTTCTTTTTCTCCGTCATTCTTGGCTCGTAGTTTTAAAAAAGAGGGAAAGCGCTCTCCTTTAAACGGTTGTTTTGAGTCTTCCTTAGACTTCTTTGTCTTGTTCTTTTGGCTACTTTTTGGTTCATCCTTCTTGCGGTCAAGTTTAAAGGTTTGATCCAGCAGTTTCAGAAGGTCACTATTCATTGGAAGGCTTTTCGTAAAGTCCTTGAGAAGTTGTTTAGTATCACCACTATCGACGGATAATGATGCTTTTCTTCTCTTTTCTATTTCTGATAAGCGCCCCTTCGATCTACCAAGTTTAGAAGCTAAAAATTTTCGAAGAGCAGCCGTTTCTTCACCTCCTTTTAATCGATCACGAGAAGCCATGAACATCTCTTTTCTGAAATTATAATCCATATTAGTACAATCAACATGGATTAATAAATGGCTTTTAAGCAAGTTAAGTTTTAAAGAACGAGTAATGAATTCAGAAGTGTAATGTCCATGTACTTGCCCGTTCATTGAGAACAGAACGGCCATATTGTTTTTAAAAAATTCTCTCTGAATAGTTTCTTTGGTTTCCTTTACGGTCTTTCCTTCAACGCGGCTCTTAAATACATAACAAGTTACATGCGCTTCACCGAAAAGTTCATCAATGAAATGCTCCGTAAAATGCTCTTCAATGTACTTGTTATCATCTTTCTCTAACCTTCTTTTTAAGCCATAAAGATCCCTCTCTAAGTTGCGGTCATCTGGATAGCGTTCTTTTTTATCAACAGTTAGAACGGGAAGAGCAGGTTCAAATAAGAATTCATTGATACTCTGGTTTAAATCTCTTGAAATAACCGATCGACTACCTGAGGGCAAATCGTAGGAATAGAGTTTAACAATGGTTCCCGTTTCAAACTTCCGGTTATGAAGTTTTAAATCTAGACTACGAATTTCGAATGAGGGTATTTTTCCATCAATGACTAAGTATTCATACCAAGTGTTCTTTTTTATTTCCTGTTCATCCTTTGTTAATGGGTGCTCTCTGATTAAGGTGAATCCAAAATTGCCAGATCCATCATATCGTTTTGAGCCAATTAATTGATATCCTTTTTTTCCACAGAATACGATAGCGCCACTACCTCCCATATTGTATTTACCCTGTACAAAATGGATTTCATTTTTATTACCTCGTAGAAGAGATAGGAATGTATTTTCGAACTCATCGGGATGTTGACCTTCGCCATTATCGTAAATAGTCAAAGAAGTATTCATTCTTGGGCCATCTGCCACTATTTGAATGTTCTCAGCTTGGGCAAATCTTTGTCCAGAAAGGTCCCAGTTTTTAAAATCATCAAAGAATTTCTCTTTGGCCTCTTCCATTGATTGTGGTGCAGTAGGAGATTTAGGGTCAATACCTAACTCATAACACCTTTTCATTAAAGTGGCATCAATGGAGTTAGTGATTTTCTCAATTATGGCAGCAATTGGGTTGGATTGCTGGTTTTCAATTACTCCGAAATTGTTTTCATGTCCACCAAGCGGCTTCCAGTTTTCTTTTTTTTGAAAAACCGGGTTCTTCTTAACTAGTTTTTCAACTTCTCCTTCGGTAGTTGCATTATAAAGAAGATAGAATAGGTTTTTAGGCTGCATACATTGATATTTAATTACCGATAAAATGACTGAAATTTTTTTTTCAAAAGTCCAGAATTATTAATGCTTAAATCATAAATGTTGTAACAATCTAAAAGTTCTAAAAATAGTGGTTGGAAAAGCATGTATAACATAGATTCAAAAATTAGAATAGCAGCCATGAACCATTTGGATAAGCTACTTTCTAGAAAGCAAAGTGTGTTATCATACAGTGAATTAAAAAATGGTTTCTTCTTTAATGAACAAAAGGTCTATTTAATAGGACCACAAGGTATTTTTAAACCTTCACAGATGGAATTGCCACTTACTATAACAACAACATTTAATAGCCCGTATCAAGATAAAATTGGAGATGCGTTTTTAACTTATAAATACCGAGGCAACTCTAGAAAAGATATTAAACACAGAGAAAATGTAGGTTTAAGAACCTGTATGCATAAAAATATTCCATTGATCTATTTTCATGGTATTGAGGTGGGTCAATATGTGCCAATTTATCCGGTCTATATTGTTAGAGATATTTTGGATCAGATGGAATTTTTAGTAGCAGCTGACCAAAAAGAAATTTTGATGCAAAGTATGGTTGAAGATGTGTCTGCTCAAAATAGTCGAAGAAAATATATTACAAGAGAGGTGAAGACTAGATTACAGCAACAAAGTTTTAGAGTAAAAATCATGAAGGCATATAATGAGTCCTGTGCTTTTTGTAAGCTTAAACACCCGAACCTATTAGATGCAGCACATATAGTTCCAGATTCAGAGAACGGAACAAATGAGGTACAAAATGGGATAGCTTTATGTAAGATCCACCATGCTGCATTTGATCAATTAATAGTCGGAGTTGATCCTGATTATAAAATTCATGTTAGAGAGGATATTTTAAGAGAAATAGATGGACCAATGTTAAAGCATGGGTTACAAAGTTTGAATAATAAGAAAATTCATTTGCCTAGAGGGAATAAAAAGCCGAATCAAGATTATCTCAGTTATAAGTTTGAAAAGTTCATAAATGCATAATTTCCCCCACATTAAAACCTTCTAACAAACCGGAATAGGAGGGATTTTGTACCTTCGGGGTACTAACAGGGTATCGATAATCACCGTGTAATGACTTCAAGACCATCTTTATATCAATTATTTTTTCAGGAGAATGATTATAAACTGGGGTTCGCTGAGTTGGTTGCTGCCAACAGCCGGTTCCTCAAACACTGCGAAAAGAGAGACCTGATGCCGGAAGGTATCTTCGCCGAGATCATTGAACTGAAATACGGACTCTGCACCTTTAACGTGTATTATTCCAACGAACAGGACGAGATCGATCTGGCTCCGGAACTGGTTCAGGCGATGCTGCAAAGTAACGCCATCACGTCCATGTACCGACTCCGCCATCTGGTGGTGGCCGAGCATATGATCGACGGGGACCTCCACCGCCAATTGCATAAGGAGCGCACCGACCTGGTGTCCCTGACTAATAACGAAGCTTCTATTCCGGCCTACGACCGCTCGCAGTTCATCTTCCGCAGCCGTATCTACGACCGCGAGGAATTGCTGGTGATGAAACAACAGGCCGCCCGCGCTACCGTCCTCGATACCGTGAAGACGTTATTCCGATGGTAAGCCGCTTCGCGTTCGCTGCGCGGAATTAAGAATTCAAAATTAAGAATTAAGAATTGGGGATAGCTTCGCAGTGTTGAGTGCTTAGTGTTGAGTTTTTAGTTGGGCGCTGCGCGAAATTAAGAATTTAGAATTATGAATTGGGGATAGCTTCGCAGTGTTGAGTGATGAGTGTTAAGTTTTGAGTTGGATTTCGAAGTTGTACAAAAGCCTTAAACCATTTTTCTATTCGTGCTGGTTCAACGTTTGGTGTATCCTTCTCCGTCAGCCGACGGATCTGGATGACGGATTTGGTAGACTTTCTAAGGGAAAATTAGTCGTAAATGAGCTCCTCCCCTTGCGAAGGGGAGGTCGGGAGAGGTCGGGGCTTCGCAGTTTTGAATGATTAGTTTTGAGTTTTGAGTAGGTGAATGAGCTTGTATGTTACACACCCCTAAATCCCCTCTCAAGAGGGGACTTTTGATGGGCGCTTATATCAACTAACGATCTACAAAATAAACCTCCGGGAGAAATGCGGGACTAATGGGTTAGGGGAAAGGAGTAGTTCAGAACAAGAAAAGATATCAACGAATGGTTATAACGCCATCTCCATTTCTTCCGGCGACTTTTGCACCACTTTTGGTCGCTCAAAAGTGGTAAATAGTTATGACTGTAAGTGGGTTAATGATCCACAGTCGTAGGTCTTGTATTGCCAGTTCATCGCTTGGCAGATCCATCGTTACACTCTGGATGACGGATCTGGTTGACATATAAAGAACGGCTGGAAACCACATTCACGGTCTCCCAAAATATTCCCACCCTTAGAATTACGGGCGGAGAAAGAGTCTGAAGAAGGGAGCGTGTCCCGGCGAAGCGGACCCATAAATCCGCTCCGGATGAAAAGTATACGCTGTCGGGGATCATTCATGGACCTTCGGATTTATGGAGCGAACGCAGGAGGACTCCCGCCGGGAATTCGCAGGTGGTGGTTTTTGGTACTTTTGTCCACACAAAAGTACAGTAAACCCATTCACTTCACTCTGGGTGACGGATCAGGATGACTTTCTAAGGGAAAATTAGTCGTACATGAGCTCCTCCCCTTGCGAAGTGGAAGTCGGGAGAGGTCGAAAACCCCGGAGTATGATTATAAGCTTTGAATGGTGGATGAGCTTGTATGTTACACACCCCTAAATCCCCTCTCAAGAGGGGACTTTTGAGTACCGATACATTCAATGAACAACCTCCAGAAAAAACCTCCGGGAGAAATGCGGGACTAATGGGTTTGCTTCGCAGTGTTGAGTGCTTAGTGTTGAGTTTTGAGTTGGATTTCAAAGTTGTACAAAAGCCTTAAACCATTGTTCTATTCGTGCTGGTTCAACGTTTGGCAGATCCTTCTCCGTCA